>Ga0065711_1039172_pt1 | contig 18057 bp, 8 predicted proteins | sample Hoacrofraction12_FD_59098 | JGI IMG/M metagenome (GOLD analysis project Ga0065711, IMG submission 59098) | Hoatzin crop microbial communities from Cojedes, Venezuela - Epithelial fraction 12 v2 (version 2) | ecosystem: Host-associated > Birds > Digestive system > Esophagus > Crop | place... | reverse complement strand
TTTTTTTTTTTTTTTTTTTTTTTTAATAAAGGCAACCAAATCTCTACGGGGCAACATCCAACAAACAATTCCCTCCTTTCCTGTTGCAGGTCATGTTTCCAGCCTGTCTTCTGGACACCAAAAAAGCATGCCTAAACAAGCCCCGCTCAAGTCGGTCGGCGTGCGGCTGCCATGCTTGGCTCCTGATAATGTTTCAGGAATAGCTGCAGCTGTCAAGGCAATGTCTCTCTTTCGTCCAGATAAGCAGACCCAGCAGCACTTCAGACCACCACCATCTCCTCTGATGATCGGTCAACAAACAGGTCACTTCGCTGGCACATCTGATCACCACAAGACCAAGAATATCAGTAAAACTGCTCCAAGACACACGCGCTTGCTGTATACCAGTAGGACAGCTAGGACGGATCTTCTCTCTCAGTGAGGGAGGCCAGGGAGAAGAATAAACTCCTGAAGAGGAGCTGAGCAGATGTCAGAGATGCTTTCAAGTTATCAATATGAACATGGAGTATATCAAAACTTTAGATATCCATAGCCAAATACAAACAAAACTGCCATCCTGTGACATATACCAAAAAGAATAAAAGGACATTGAAACATGTTTAAATATTTTTGTTATTTTTATATGTATGTGTATACATATATGTAAAAGCAAAGGATAATGACTCACAAGAAACCAAAAGCATTTTGGCAAAAAAATCCTGGATTGTCTACACTAAAATCAAAAGCTAATTTGCAGCTACAGTTTTAGGTGATTCAGACCTCACACACACTAAATCAGGACATGCAGAATTAGGATAATCTGCTATGAATTACAATTGTTGCACTGTGCGTGAAGTGGATGGCAGCAGTAAAACTGCTCCAGGTTGTAAGACATTTAGGTATCTGTGTAGTGTAATGTTTTTTAGGAGATGTGAGGAAGAAAGGAAAAAAGATATCTTGAAATATTTTAGAAGTTCGTTGAAAATAATATTTAAAAAACAGATTGCTACCCCTGCTAAATTATCAGTCATTAAATGCATCAGTCCTCCTTTTCTGAATCACCATCCCTTAGTGCAAAGCCGTTCAAAGAACAGGAGGAAAATTCAGGTATAAACCATGAGTGATTATCCTTGTTCACCTTGCTTATTGTTAGAATATCAAACAGGAACTGAGAAAACTTATCTACAGGATTCTGTAAAACAATATAGAGAGAAACTATTTGTGTGTCTGTTTATAAAATTAGTTTCTAAAAATACCCATAGAGCCATTTAAAAATAAAAAATCATTAAGACTTATTATGAACATTTTGCTGGAATGGACACAACATAAGGCAACAGAGAGTGAAAAATCATGGGACATATTTTCAGTAAAATAATCAAAAAGACAATACAGCTTAAACTGAAACAGCCTCCCTGAATAAGAGCTGCTATCCAAAATATATGCTGCTTCTACTAAAACTAATGAGAAGAGCAGTTCATGGTACTTATTGCTGGTTTTGCCCAGAAGGTTACTTCTTTTTAACGTTACTCACATCATCTTCTTTGGTTCCACCCCAGAAATTAGTCCCACCAGCATAGCTGGGAATGTTGAGCACAGCTATGCCCTGCAGACTTGGAAGGGGGATGTACTGTCCGTCACACTGTAATGGATAAAAGCTCCTTCAGTATATAAATAATGTGATAAAAGCAATCAGCCATTTTTAACACATGAAGCTTCAACAGAGCAGGGGAGGGCAGAGTCATTACTAGGTTTGACATGAGACGATTCCCTCCATGGTGTGAAGCACTTCTAATATAATCCTCTTCTCCTCAATCTTAGCATCAATTTTTGCAGAGCTGAAAAACATGTAGATACTACATGCTGTAGTACCTACTGCAGAGGTGTTCCATGACTCTTCAAAGAAACATTTGCACATTCTTTATTGTGAAATTCCTCATGCACTTAGACTGTGCTCTATCAAGGATTAAAAATCTTTTTGCAAAAAAAACTATCTCCCTGAGTAAGATCGCTACAGACATGACAAAAAGCCTAATTTACCCATTCAGTAACTAGTCTTCAATCCTATATCGGCATTCTCAAAATTGCAATACACTTGTTATTTAGGCAAATCCATTAAAAGAGGGAGGGAAAAAAAAATATCTAAGAATATTTCTGGCATAGCCACAAACATGTAGTTAAATGTAAGCATTGTTAGCATTGGATGCTTGGCTTCCTGTAAAAATAACTCACTTTCCTCTCAAAAGTGCAAAGGCAAATCTAGGAATGACCACACAGTTGTGGACCCTGGCCGTGGGCAGCAGTTGTTGATTTTGCAGGTAAGAGGTCACTCCTATGACCGACCATTCAGGCCTTCTTTATTAGCACTTCATCCTCCAAAACCCATAAGCAACTCCAAGTCCTACTCAACACAATCATGGGACGACGTAGCTCACTCTCACCCTGCTGAAGTCCAAGAGTAAATTTACAGACATCAGCGAGATCACTCCTGACTTAGAGCAGTACAACAGCCTGCAGAGGTGAGCCAAATGATCTCCAACCATTCAGCCGGGAGTCAAAACTGCAGTCCCACAGCAGTGCCATGAGCGTAGATTTGAAGCAAGTTGGAAATACGAGGTCATAAATGCTGGCTTCAGGTGTCACTTTGGGGATCATACACTTGCAGGTAATGTTGCCTTTAAAAAAAGATTGCTAGATGACCACAAGTTACCGGTTCTACAGAAGGATCTTACAATTATGCAAATGAAATAGAAATCCTCAGGAAATAAGGACAAAATCTGTAGCAATGTTATCAGGAGGAGAAAAATATGCAGAATTATTTCCTGAATGTGCTTAGTGCTCTCTTTTTATGATTTAATCTCAGCAGCAAGACCGAATTTAACATTTTAATCAAAATATGACAGTATCCAAAATATGCTGTGATATTAATAGGTGCTGCCCAGACATTTATATCATAGTAGAGGTCTGCCTCGAATTCCCGAAATCGGTATTTTTAATTTTTCAATGCCATGCACTTCATCACACATTTTAGCATAAGGCTAATATTAATGCAAGGCAATACTAAACATGAAATTTCTACTTTCTGGTTTACTTCCAGAAATATTCAAAAATAATTATGGAAAGGTCAGGTTTGAATGCTTCATTGAATTTTATTTGAATCTTATTCCAAAGATCCTTAAATCAGAATTCTATCTGCAGCACACATAATCTTATTTCATTATATTCCCTAGCTACCGCATAATTGCTTGATAATTACTCAATCTTTAGATAACAGCAATCTCCTGCTACCAGACAAAATCTTCCTTAATCTCAGAGGAGAAAGAGTTCTAGTAACTTAAAATTATTCTTTCAACTTAACAAGTTATCTTTATATAAACATCATGAACTTCCACATGAAATGGTTAACATGAAGTAAAAAGAGAAATTGCGTATGTTCTTGGTCAAAAATCCAGATATTCTTTGGGTGAAAACAACTGTAACCATTCCATAGTCCTTTTCTGCATTTGGTAATCATTTCTATCTCCTTTAAGTTCCCAGTATCGTGAAGAAGACTTAGATTTGACATTAGAATTTAAAAGAAAAAAACCACCATCTTTAGATAATTTACACTGCATTTGTTGCTGCTGTGATAATATGTTGCTTCTTTTGTGTGACTGTGCCCAACATCTATTAGCGAAAGTCTCTGCTGGTGTAGATGGAGTCCTGTGATGCACACTCAGAATCTCCCCTCTTCTGTCAGGAATTTTTGACTATGATATCTGTGTGCTCTCCCTGTATGCATAACCAAGCTTTCAGATAGTTTAAAACGAACCTGAAGGATTAAGACTCCTTACCTCTTTCCTTCTGTTTAGTGTATGTTGCTTTCTATTACTGTCCTTAAAACCTAGTCTCCCCCTTTGATGCAGTGAACATTAAGAAATATATCCTACCTATGCAATAATAAATTTTTTTTTCAAAAACCCAGTAATTACAAGAAGCATTATACTGGGTATTGTGTGATATTTAAGTACTGACATTTTACTCATAAAAACCACCTGGGGAATCACCATTTACATAGCACATTTTTACACAGTGCCTCTGAGGTCAGCTTGGGTTGACACAAGAACTCTAAAAGGTTTCAAGAGACAGCCCAAATTCTCCACTACACATGGCAGAAGCAAAAATATTCCCCCTGCCCATAAAAAAAAAATTTACCTCAAGTTGAACTTTTTGCTCTAAGTTCTTGTAAGTTCTCTGCAGTAGCTCTTTTGTGCCAAGAACTCCATACCACATCATGTTTTTCGTCCGACTTCTGAAAACAGGTAAAACAAGATTCACATATTGAAATACACACATTCTTATATCTATTTGTAGGATGAGAAAAAGTTGAAAAATTCACATAAAGGGATAAGGAAAAGAAAGTAACTGAAACATCTTGGCTCTGTTGCTGACAATTACATTACCTGCACTTTTCAGGGTGCTCTTCTCGCTTGTTATTAAATTCTAGTGAAATTTTTGCATCTAACCCAATTCCAAAGTAGTTGTTCATTACACATTTTTCTGAATATCCTTCCCTGTTAGGAAAGAACAGATAAATAGGTGTTCATTTGTACAGTACCTGAACACACAGAGCTTGGACCAAGATTGTGGTTGGTCTCAGAACAGATACATCAACCAAGAGACATCAAGAGATGTTTCCTCTGAATATCCCTGAGGAAACCCAACGGCAGTCAAAGAGACAGACTGGCTGCTATCTCCTTTGCAAGTTGTTTCCCAAAAGGCAAAGAAGAAACTGTACCACACCCCCATCCTAGCACTATCTCCACCATACCCAAAATAACAGTGGGATATGAGGAAAGAGCTGCCCTGGGCATGGTGCTGAGACAGCAGCAGCATGCTGGGCCAAGCACCCAGGCTGCGTTTAGGCAAACTGGTGCTAGAGATTTGACTGATGTTGCCAGCACAGCAGTGCTTTGCTTCAGGGGAGCCCCAGCCCACAACCCAGAAACCATCCCTAAGTGTCTGCTGATGCTACACCCAGTTCTGGGAAGCAGAGATAGCTTTGGAGACAAAATTTCCACCTCACTGCTCTGGTCCTTAGGGGAATGTTCTTCTTCCTCCACTACAAAGTGCCCAGACCTGCTTCAACACCTTGCTGGTGGCTGAGCTTGTGTTCAGACCAGCGGTTTGGGCAGGAAAAGCCAGCTCTGAAGGACTGCTGGCCTCCTCCTCCTCCCAGCACAAGTGAGCAAGAGTTAAGTCAGCAAATGTCTCCTCTAATTTCTGCCGCTGCAAGGCGATTCTGCAGTACTCACAACCAAAATAGCGCAATCTAACCTGTTTTCAGACCTGGAAGTCTAATGCCAGATGACAGCAAACAAGAACTTTACAATGGAAAAAAAAAAAAAAAAGATTGCAAAAAAAATATTAAGAAGAGCAAACTAAAGCAAAACAATAAAATTGGAAAAATATAATATTTCTTACAGAGAATCTGGATCCGGGTCAATAAACGGTGTAGCACCAAATGGATCGATGTTTGCTAGCAACATTTTGCTAATAATTGAACTTCCTGCAATAGAGGCAGCTAGGCCAGCCCTCAAACCTGATTAAACAAAAACAGAAAAAAAAAATCAAAACAACAATTTGTATTTGATTAACAGAGAAACAGATATTGTCACAACATAAGCCACATACTGAGAGACAAAATTCATTAAATTCACATAGGGAATGATTGTGTTTCTATCTCCTTTTTTACCAATATTGGTTATCTTTCCAGGTCTCTGGCTCTCTTGAGCAGAAAGGCAGCTATGCTGCGGTGCAGTGGCTGACTCTCAGGTACCGCCATTGAGAAAGAAAACAAAAAAGAAAACTCAGGATTTCAGTCCAGGACTCACTGGCTGGCACAGTAACCAAATGGATGACCTAACATCCAAAGAGACTACTTGAGCTTTAGTTTAATCTTCACCTCCAAACTGTCCATGATTTTCCTTTGGTCCTTTCCTTTGAAAATATTCCTAAGGAATACCCTTACCATTTTCACAACTGGTAGAGTCATAGCTGAAGTTAAGCTAATTTGTGGAAAGGTCACAGCCTCACCATGCCTACCTTGACTAATATCGATGTCACTCTACTAAACACTGTGTAATGCACATAAACAAAGAAAAGTACTTGCTAAAAGCTTTCATTTAAATTGACCTAAAGAAAAATGTACGCTTAGTTCCATTATGTTTTAACTATACTAATCAAGTTAATTAGAACAGTTTTACTGCTGCCCCCTAGTATTAATTGCATTTGGATAAGAACAGGTGTTTTTTTTTCAACTGTTAATGGCATTTGGATAAGAACAGCTTTTTTTAACTTATTTACTGCACAACAGCTTTGTATAGTTTCAGTTACCTGCTTCCACAGGAGTATCTACAGAACCTTCTTTTTCAGAGGGTTGAACTTTACACAGCTCTGTACCTCAGCCCCTTCACAGCCTCCATTGACAGGATGAATGACAGAACTTGAGGATACTGGTGGATGTAAAGCTGGACATGACCCGGCAGTGTGCACTCACAGTCCAGAAGGCCAACTGCATCCTGGGCTGCACCAAAAGCAGTGTGGCCAGCAGGTCAAGGGAGGGGATTCTGCCCCTCTGCTCCACTCTGGCGAGACCCCACCTGGAGTCCTGCGTCCAGCTCTGGAGCCCTCAGCACAGGAAAGACATGGAGCTGTTGGAGTGGGTCAAGAGGAGGCCACAAAGATGATCAGAGGGCTGGAACACCTCTCCTGTGAGGAAAGGCTGAGAGAGTTGGGGCTGTTCAGCTGGAGAAGAAAAGGCTGCAGGGAAATCTTATTGTGGCCTTTCAAAATACAGATAGGGCTTATAAGAAAGACTGAGAGACTTTTCACCAGAGCCTGTAGTGACAGGACAAGGGGCAATGGTTTTGAACTGAAAGAGGGTAGGATTAAATTGGACATAAGTGTCCTGGTTTTGGTTAAAACAGAACCAATTCTCTTTTAGTGAATCTTCCTTACAGCGAAGTTCTTCTAAGTAACTGCATTTTTCTGAAGCTGGTTGCATGTTTTACAGGCACTGTCCACTCCAAGGCTGATAACACCTAATGTTTATGGTTACACTGAGCTAACGGTAGGAAAGGAATGCAGAAAAAGGCCCCTGTTTATAATTATCACTATAGCAGCCAAGGTCACCGACAGATCTCTTAGGTCCCGCACGTAAGGAGACAGAAGGGGTCATACTTGCGGGAAGGGGCGGACAGGACAGGTGACCCGACATTGACCAACGAGGTGCTCCATGCCATGCACGTCACACTCAGTTTAACACTGGGGGATCACGAGGGTCTTGCTCTCTTCGTCCATGGCTGCCTTCTGAAAAGGACTCTGCTCGTTGTCCTGCCTGCAATCCTGATCCAGATTCCTATCCGTGCATCCCTGAGGCCAGTTCCTGGCCAGTCCAGGGCTTTCTGGTGCTGCCTGGCAGCTGCTGGCTGCTTTCCAACTCCGGGAAACTCAGTAACCGTTTTGTATACTTTATTTCTCTTCTTATTAATATTATTAGTACTATTAGTGTTATTAATAAAACTTTTTATATTCAGTTTGTAAGTCTGTCTCCCTTTTCTTCCTTTTTCCTTCCTCTGGTGGGAGGGTGGGGGTTAACAGAGAGAGTCTGTCACACAGTTTATTGACACCCTGCTTTAAACTATGACAATAAGGAAGAAATTTTTTACAATGAGGGTGGTGAGACACTGTCACAGGTTTCCCAGAGAAGCTGTGGATGCCCCATTATTGGAAGTGTCCATGGTCAGGCTGGATGAGGCTTTGAGCAACCTGATCTAGTGAAAGGTGTCCCTGCACATGGCAGAGGGTTGGACTAGGTGATCTTTAGAGGTCCCTTCCAACCAAAACCACTCTGTCATTCTATGATTCTAAGATCCTGAATTTCAGTTTTCTTCCTCCAGAATCACACACAACACTTCTGCTACATTTGGTGTTGTGCCAGACTTCCAGGAATCTTCTACATGATTTTGCATTTCCTGCTACATGGTACAATACAAAGGTGCGTATGCCGGTTCAAACAAAGTCAGGGCATGAAGTAAAAATCTTTACTTGACAGCAAGCAGTTACTTGACAGAAGGCAATATTAAAGTAGTATAAGGAACAGCAGATTTCAAAAACATAATTACCTGGGCAGATAATCCTCGTGTTAAGCACTGGGAGGTTTTCCTTGCTTGCAGCCAAAGCTGGAGCAGAGAAAGAGCCTGTCTGAGACTGGATACCTCGGCTTGTGCGTCGATCTGGAGATCTTGGTGCAGTTTTAACTGTGCAGAAGTAAAAGTAAGAGTGCTAATTAGACCTAGTATGACATTACCAAACACATAGTTTTTACAGCCCTGAAAATGTTTTAAAAGCATTCATTTAATCTATTACCATGCCATGACAAATGTCCTTCCCCCTCACATCAGTTTTTCTTCTAAATACAGTGCATAAAACTCAGAAACAGATCCAGTGACAAGCACAAATTAAAATGGACAAGTTTGCATGGCATTTCATTAGAGAAGTTCCCAACTTCAGCTTCAAGCTACTAGCAAAAACTTCATTATATCCACCTTAAAATGCAATAGTATTTATGCTGTAGTAAGCTTCTGATAAACATGTTAATGAAGTAATATGAATTTAAACTTAAATTCAATCTACATCTACTTAAATATACCTATATTATATAGTATATTATGATTTATAACAATTTTAATGTAGCTAGCTATTCTAACCCATAGGCCATGGAAATACCGGATCAACAGCCTCACTATTTGCTTCAAGCTGCTAAAATGGGCCCCCTGCCTGCATCAGGTTTCTGAAAAAATCAGACAAAACCCTGACATCTTTATCTACAGCCAAACTGAAACCCACAAGAAGAAGGGAAAAAGCCATGTTCAGACATACTTGTCTTCTGCAGTTAGAGAGATTGTGGGGGACAATTTCCCATCACCCTTTCCTTTTCACACACCCCTCCCTCCCCAGAAATTCCCAGAATAACTGAAATAACTTCTTTGTCAAAATCCTCTAGAAGATGGACCAGTAAAACCTTGTGACAGATAGCCAAGTTTGGTAGCTGATGAAACTGTTGGTGACAAAGGCTCAGGAAAAAGAAGGGGAAGAAAATCAAGGGGAAAGAGAAGATGCTCACAAAGAGTAACTGGCAGCTCAAGGAGGCCAGTCACCCCTGGGGCTGCCTCTGGAGGTGGGTGATGAAGGAGGATCGGTTTTTCAGAGGGCTGACCTCGGGTGCTGTAATTCACTTTCCTGGCAGAACTTGTTTCATGCAGACTGAGAGAGCATGCCAGGGCCTGTTTTAGCCTGGGGAAGTCAATCTTTGTGAAATTCAGCCCTGTCAGACGTAGCCAGAAATTGGTGCTCCAGGGAAGAAAGCTCTGGCATTACCGAATGCTTTGCTATAGCATTTCCATGTGCACGTGGAAAGCTTTTGCACACCAGATGATCATAGACAGACATTTCTTGGCTACCTCTGCTCCAAATTATCTCACATGTCAAAACTACTTCAGCTCAGGACAACTTCAGCCTTGACCATCTGAAGAAGCTCAGAACAAAAAAATCAAATTATTTCGAAGTGTTCTGATATATTCCTCTCAAACCTGAAAACTAATTCAGCAAGAACAGAATGATCAGGACTAGCATCAAGAAAGTAGAAGAAAAACACTGCTAGGAATGTGGTGGGAAGGATAAAATATACCCCTTTTTGTGGCAGGAGGGGGACAGATCAGTTCATGTCAATCACGATAACTCAGCCTGAGAGTAACGTGGGTATACTGTATGAAGACATTAATGAAAAGAAAAAGGAGAGTGGTAAAATACAGAGATAAAGCTAGTAACAAGAACCAGGGTTTAGCAATTGTGTTCAAACCAATTCAGGCCAGGATTTGGGCATTCACTGTTATTTTAAGTGAAGATAATCTAGCATGGAACAGTCAATGAAATGGCAAATTCTTCACCCTCTTGTATCCCAGGAATAAGATTACACACCTTTCTGGAGGACTTTTTAAAGTCAAACAGAATTTATCAGACGCAGGACAGGGATCAGTGGATGAAATTTTCTGGGCTGTTTTATACGAAAGGTCTAACCCAGTGGACTAACAGCTCCTCCTGACTAACATCCATATAACAGCCTTAGCAGCTACCACAGAATGCTGTGGTACTGCATGACGACAATTCAACATAATGATTTGTATCTGTGCATGACAAAACACTGTAATAATGTTAAAAAACTGAAAAGGAATAAAACCTGCAAGTGGTATCTAACAAGAGTTATTAAAAATTTAGATGAAGGTAATTAACATATGGGAAAATATTACCTTCATCAAATGACCAGGAAGGTCTTGGAGAATAAAATATAATATTCAGAACAAAATTAACATTCATTTTTCATAATGCTACTGAAAAATTCACAACCCTATTCACACAGTCTGTTCTCTCTGTACTTGGGAACAAGGCAGTTATATTAAATAGGAAAATCAACAGAGCAGCTGCTCTTTATTTGACAGATAAGACTCAAGGGGATAACTGCAATAAAGATAAACTTTTGCTGCTCATGCTCTGATAAAAACAACAGAGCCCTAATGAGAAAAACTGATGTTTCATTGCAGATAATTGAATTCATGTTTCATGCTTTGTCCCTAAACACCTGTCTTCCGCTGACAGCATCAATAAGCACTCTATTTCACACATCAGACATATGAAGAATAATAGAGCTCCCCAATAAATGCTGAAAATGCATCACCAAGAAACAAGGGGTTTATATATATTTCTACATATGGATATACGTATGTGTATATTTTTATTTTATAATTACGTATTTATGGCAGTAGGATTGGATCATACATAAGGCCAGCATCCTCTACGAGCTACTACTGAAACTAGACAACCAACAAGCATTGATTCCTACAACCAAGGGAAAAGGAGAGGGGCCAACGAAGAGACAATTAATGGAGAAAGTCTCCTATCGGTTCAGGGAGAAAGGGAAACATGAGATTCTGAATCAACAGAATCCTGGAGAGACTAATGGTGTGTTTCTAAGGTAGGAGCTACCAACACAGGCATCAGCTTCCGAGCAGAGTCTCATGAGGGCAACACCATTTGAGGATGTTGGTGTGGGTTGGGGTAACAGAAGGAGATGCAAATTGCAAACAACTTTTCTCATATTGCTACAGCAAGTTGCTCAAAGTTGCTCACCAAATATCTACAGCATGGGTTCTGCTGTCCACCAGCTACCACAGTTTCTCCATAACTTGCAGATCATCTCGAGACCTCACCGGCAGTGTATCACTGTCCACTTTGATAATATGGCAAAGACTGACATTTCCACCTATAGTAAGAAGCAGCTTTCCTAAAATTACTATGCAGCTTGAGACTCTTGAACAACCCTGGCACATAAACTACCAGTAAACACAAAATGCAGTACTGATATTTGTGATGGAAAATGTCCAAACATGACCTCTGGCTGGACTGGCCTGGTGTCAAAATCAAGCAAGGGAGGATGTAAGTGAGGGTCCTGTATAGACAAATCGTTCTCCCTTCTTCCACTGTAGCCACTTACTGGCAGATTTATAAAGGACTCCTGAAGGAGAGATTTTACCCTACCATTTGAATGTGGGAATTAGTACTACGCTATTTCAGGAGATGACTATTCTCTACACATCATTTTACGCACAGTAACCAAACACTGAATAGCCACACGGAAAGCTTAGTGACAAAGTGGCCTGTCACTTTATGAAAATGCTACATTCCATGCAAGCTGGTTTAAACTCAGATCAGCCGATATTCTGATTGCTTTGTGTAATTGTTGATACAAACAATACAACTGGGTTCTTCCTGCTGCATTTTAAAACCCAGCATGGGCTACCCACCCCGTCTTCCTTTTTTTGGAGGGTAACCTGCAGAGCTCCACAGTGAGGGCAGAATGAGTGTCATACAGGAAAGCAGGAGTACTCAGACAGCAGCAGCTGATAAAGTCCATCCAGCCAAGGACAGAGCGGGTGGGGGGCTTTACACCTTGGAAAGCAAGAGTAGCTTGGTATAGTGGCTTGCTATATGGTTTGCTATACAGCAGCCAATAGTTGCAAGGAACTAGCTGGACTAACGACCTGTATTTGGGACAACAATGCAAGAAATTTTTCATGGGAAGGAGCTCGAGGATACCCAAGACTTTGGTTCCAGTTTCTGTTCTGGATTAGACAAACAGAGGGGGTGACCTTAGTACTGCCACTTCTCAGGAGACTTCCACGCTCCAGTTTTATTTACATTCTTTCCTGCTTTATGCTGTTACACGTCATACTCTGTTCCAGTAACTGTCTCAAGGTAAGTTCTCAGCCGATGCATCAGGGCTTTGTTGTCAAGACAATGAATAAATGTGTCTGTTTTACACAGTTTGAAACCCCTTCAACAGAAATGACTGACAGAAATTCCTATAACATGCCCTAAAATGCCTACAACTGAGACATGCTATTGCCATTGTGTTGCAGTTTAACCCAGCAGCCGACAACTAACCATCGGACAGCCGCTCGCTCACCCTTCTCCTTCCCCGTCAGCAGGATGGGGAGGAGAAATGGACAAAAGGGGAAACTTGTGGGTTGAGATAAAGACAGTTTAATAAGGCAACAAAGGAAATACTACCACTGCTAAAGATAATAATAATGAATACGCAAAACAAACTATATACATTTTTTCTCACCCCCCAGTGACCAATTTGCAGTCAGTCCCCGAGCAGCAATCACAGAACCCCAAACTCATGGATTTTTGCGAATTTCACAAAACTCCCCAAAAAGACCAAACTCCCAGAAAAGAGATGATTCGAACTCACATAAAACAGTAGAGCTGATTCCTGCCCTGCTCCCCCCCAGCCAACCCCCATACATAAACTGAGCATGCTGTCTATGGTATGGAATATTTCCATTGGCCAGCTTGGGCTGTCAGTCTGGCTGTTCTTCCTCCCAGCTCCTGCACACCTGGCTCAGTAGCTGAGTATGGGAAACTGGGAAAAGTCCTTGATGCATAGCAACAACTGGAAACTTCAGTGTTCTCAACATTCTTCTCCTACTAAATACAAAACACAGCAGCTACAGGGAAAAAAATTAACTCTATCCCAGCCAAAACCATGACACACCATTACCTACACTCCAGTCCCTGCTCCGGTTCACGCAGAAAGGTGACTGTAAACACTGGATTAAATGCGGGCACTTCTCTCACCAACAAATAGCTTCTCAGCTTCGTAAATCCATTCCAAAAGACTGTTCGTCTCATCTCGTGCATTTTTCCCTTACTCATCCAAACCTATTAAAATTTGTGACTAGTTTCCAGTGAAACAGGATGCTAATATTTTTAATTATGGAGCTGACTATGCACCATGATGCAACTAACAGGAGACGGCACAATTTTAAATTGTTTTATTCCTAATTTACTCACTTGATGGGGACTCAAGTTCCTTTGTATCTTCTTCTTTTTCCTCTTCTTTGCACTCATCCAATTCTTTGCTATATTCTAGTGGAGACTGGTTCACTTGTTCTTCACTATGAGCATTCTGCTCATCCACAACTGCTTATTAAAAAAGAAGACAAATTTTCAAGATTTTTAAAGAAAAACTGCATACATGGAAAATTAGCTTCTTTTTTTTCTGTAGCTTTAAGTTTAAAAATATTAACAAAAGATCTCTACTGTCAATTCAGCGAAAGAGCCTAGCAATCCTTTGCCCATTGATAAAGATTTGCTGCCAGAAATTTTCATTTTCTGGAGGATAATAGTTCCATCAGAAGCACACTTTTATATGTGCACACACGTGCATACATATGTATTCATAAATGCAGACAGTCATCAACATCCAAACAAGCTGCATTTCTTTTCCTTGCAGCTTGTAATAAGCACATAATTTTATTTATGTAAGAATGCAGAAATCAAACTTCAACAATGAAGAGTTATGCTCGTTTCAAAAAAAAAAAAAAAAAAGCATCATTATTCTATCAGTAAGGATCAAAACGTTGCTGATGTGCACCTTTTTCTGCTTGTTCAATGATCTGCCTCACCGCCTTCTTCAAGCTGTTTGCCCGGAGCATTAACTGCTCCCTTGGTTTGAAGAACTTCTGGGTGGAAGACTTTGAGACACACTCTGCTAATTGCTCTTTACTTTCAGACAAGGATTCTTCGCTTGAAAACTCCTCAGCTTCTTCTTCCACAATGGGAGGAGTGATGCCTGGGAGAATGGGAGCAGCCTGGGCTTCTGTGTGAAGAGCCTGGAGCAACAGGTCTAGCTTCTCATTTAACTCCGAGCACTAAGACAAAGTGGAAAAGAATAGACAGACAAAAAAAGCAGTGAATGCGTGAACATTTTCAGGAAATTAAGTACCAGATTATCTTTACAATTGTCAGTGTTTTACATGTCTATGTAATTGTTTATGTAAAATCCAAACCTAGGTTCAACATTTGGAACATCAGATTATGAGTAGGTCTGCATGGGCTTTTTTGCAGACGTACCCTATGACACCCAACCATATTACAGCAATTGTAAGAAAAACACCCCTAAAGTCAGATTAAAGTAACACACCACCCCACACTCAGCCTGCCATGTATCTAGGGTACAGATTAGGTCTTACTCCTTCCCCGATGGCCTGCAGCACAGAGTACCACCACAGATTTGCCCCTACCATGCATTATAAGAAAATACAGGTGCTCAGTACCCCAATTTGGAGAGATAATCTATGGGGACCTGCCCAGCCGTTAGACTGAGAGCTATGGGGTTGTTTTTGCAACACAGCCATACATTTAAGCAAGTGAGCTGTCACAGAGCAGAGAGGCTCAAGCCTGAACCAAACACTAACGCCTCTACCCATCACTAAGCAGTTGCTCTCTGTGGGTACACTGGAAAACAGATGATTTTCTGTGCTTAAGGGAAAGAAAACCAACACTGTCTGGCTTTGAAACAGTAAAAAAGAAAAATTCATTTTCTAAAATGTGCACCAAACAGAAACGTGAACGACAAATTGCCATTTAGCAAGCACATTTCCCAACTCTGGGATTGTTAGTGATTTTGCTTTTTCATTTACTTTTCAGTTCATGTGAATTTTGTGCCTCATATCAAATCATACTGTGTTTTTTTTGCAATGCTTTTGTAACATGATCTCTACAATCTGCAGTTTAAACTATTATTTTTAACATTGTAGTCTTTTCCCTTCATTCTCCCTCTTCATTATCCCACTGTTCTCCTGTAGCTAACTTCATCCATAAAACTAACTCCTAATGCAAAATATTTCCTTTTATCTCTGTGTACGTTACCATGAACTTTATCCTTTGTGGAAGAAAAATGCGTAAACGGAGTTTATAGAGACGATAGAATTTAAAGATGGTTTGGAAATAACTGTTCTATGCAGTAAGAAGAGAAAAATTTTGAAGTCCTGTGTTGAAATGAAAGCCAAGATGGGTATCCTGGAACAATTTGAAAATTAACACCCATGAGCTATAAACTTTAAAAACCCTACAACTTTAAACCAGAATATAGTCACAGTCTTACTTTAATGGCCATGGCATCAGCTTCCTCTGCATTTTCCATTGGTTTCTCGTAAGTCTTTCCTATTTTGGCAACAAAGTCCTTTACAGTTTCACATAATATTCTTCAGATAAAAAAAGGAGAAGGGAAAAATCAAATGAAATAAAATAGATACGCTTTGAATATTAAATTCTTATAGTAATCTACTTATATGCATACTGCTATACATTAGTCTTGTTGGAAACTGAACTCTGTGATCATACTTGAAAGCGGATGATTACTCTTGTCCATGGCTTGCAAAACTCAAGTGATAAGCTTTAAAACAAAAACTCTTCCTTCCTTTTATTTAAGCCTTTGCACACATTGTATGTAAGTCTCTTATTTCTAAGAACTGAAATAAACTAGTTTTATCCACTCCCTTGCTTGTACACCTTCCACACCAGCGGAGTTAGTAAACTTGCATTCACTTTGGTAACTTCAAACACAGTCTTGCAAACTCCCATGCAAAGATGAAGCCCAGAAACCCCGGAGAAAATCCACGGACTTTAATGGGGCGCTTCTTAGATGAAAGCATGTGGCCACACACGTGCCACTGCACTGCTCATGCTTTTGAACCACCGCTGACCCTGAGGCATATCAATGCAAACTACAGGGGCTGCGATGGATTTCCACTGTGCAACTCAGAGAAAGACTTAGTTCTTATCACCCACACTGCAGACAGACAGCAAACTTAGTAACGAGGCGTGGATAATTGCTTAGTACTGTTCATTTGGTTGAAATTTATTTGACAGAAATTAAACAGACTTAACAAGATGCAGATTCAGTTTAGAATCTGGAGTTATATTAATATCCTGCAGTTTAATTTTCAACATGTGCTATGTATACTTTAAAAATGAAACTTTATTAACTTGCTTTTAGCAGAAAAAAAAAATATAAGCAATGACATTCAGATGTATTTTTGAAGATTCTATGACTGGTCTTTTGCACATCACAAAACATAAGATGTTATCTTTACAGAGAAGGTATACACCGAATACATCTGATTTCAGACGACATCCATGATTTGCCAAGTAATTATCTCTCATTTTTAAGTGTTTCAGTTTGGGGAAAAAAACCCTGTTTTCTGAGGCCACTATTGATTCAATTAATATAGACAGAGCTATGACAAAGCTACCTCACCTGAAGTTCTGCTTCACATGGGTGAAATTGTTTGTCCTCTTAAAGATATGGATATTTATAAAAAAACCCAGAATAAATGTAATGTGAAGTAGATCACATATTCACAATAGTAACACTAAGTTTCATATTTAAGCTGCGCACTGATATGGAGTGATTTCAAATCATTTTGTATTCATATTATGTGATTTTTTTTTAATGTTGATGTGTTTAGTATTAAGCTATCTACTACAACTGTACCATATAAAAATTTTGCAGAAAAAATATCCACAGTAAAAGATGTAAATCAAGACATACTAAGCCAACCCAGTCAGGCTGGCCATAAGAAAATCAGGCTTAGACAGAAGGTGATTATGGTGATGATGTTACACAGGGGATTTATCCCACACATGATACATAAACCCGATCAACTCACTTGGCAGATGATATGACAACTGAGTGCTGATCAGAATTGAGAATTTTTGCAAGATGAGCAGCAACTGAGTCCTCATAAGCAGATATCTGAAAACAGAGCGAAAAAAAGACTTCAATTTCCACACATTTCAGCAGTTTAACATGAAGTAGTGAGTTAAAATGCCTCCAAAAATAGCAGGATTTCCATTTCAGATCTAATACAAGGACAAGCAGCTGGCAATGCAGATTCTACCTGCATACTGTATTTTATGTACCAGATTTTTAATATTCAAAGTAACATCGTATCTGAGAACTTGATCCGCAGCTCTTATACTCCTGTACAAAAAAAAGTAAGTTATTTCTAGGTTAAAAATAGTCCATGAGGCAAAAAAATAAATCTACCTTCTTTTTAGATTTATAACAACCTAAATTATTATAATCTACTATTTTTTCTTTCTAAAACAAGCAAAGTTTACCTCCAACTAAGCTGCTTCACTAAGAACAAATCAAAAGTTGGCAGCTACAATCCTCAATTTTCTTTTTACTGTCAGATGGGCTCTTACTCCCCAAGTACCCCTTCTGACAACAGCTGCTGAACTGGTGTAATTTTATCAAAACCAGTCCTTACAGAGCAAACCATTTAGGGCTTAGTCTTTACAAGCACGTTTGGGAGAATGAATGTGTGCACTGTCCATCTTTTCTTGCACAGAAGAATTTTAAGTTCTGGCATACTCAGGACTGGAGCATCTCTCCTACAAGGACAGGCTGAGGGAGCTGGGCTTGTTTAGCCTGAAGAAGAGAAGGCTGAAAGGGGACCTTAGAAATGCTTATAAATATCTCAAGGGTGGGTGTCAGCAGGATGGGGCCAGACTCTTTTCAGTGGTGCCCAGCGACAGGACAAGGGGCAACGGGCACAAACTGAAGCACAGGAAGTTCCGTCTGAACATGAGGAAGAACTTCTTCCCTCTGAGGGTGACGGAGCACTG
>Ga0065711_1039171_pt1 | contig 18058 bp, 12 predicted proteins | sample Hoacrofraction12_FD_59098 | JGI IMG/M metagenome (GOLD analysis project Ga0065711, IMG submission 59098) | Hoatzin crop microbial communities from Cojedes, Venezuela - Epithelial fraction 12 v2 (version 2) | ecosystem: Host-associated > Birds > Digestive system > Esophagus > Crop | place... | reverse complement strand
AATCACAGAATAGTAGGGGTTGGAAGGGACCTCTGTGGGTCATCTAGTCCAACCCTCCTGCCGAAGCAGGGTCACCTACAGCAAGCTGCACAGGACCTTGTCCAGGTGGGATAGATTATATCTGACAGCTAAGGACCAGGATAGTTGGAATGCTTGTTCCATCGTTCCTCAAATAGGAGCTTCAAATGGGCCTTCTTTTTCCTCAATTGAGTAAGGCATTTGTTAATTAGGCTTGTTTACATAATAGTCTGTTCCCCCATAGCGGAGTTGCACTTCCTTCCCAGCAAGCCCGGAACAGAGTAGGCCATTCTCCAGTAGGAGCAGGCCTGATGCATGAAAGCTACGGTGGTTACAGAGGGCATTCTTTCCATAGACGCTGTCTTCCAAACCATGTTCCTCAATCTTGATCAAGGATGTTTTATACTACAAAACTTGAATACTACAAAAGGGGATTCATTTGCATTGTGAATTACCAAATCTATACACACCCTTTTTCTGGTTCTGATTGTGAAAGCTGAGTGTTAAGTTAGTACGATTTTCTACTCCTTTGGGGTGAAACTGGTAGATACCCTTTTTACACCTTTCCCAAACAGCAGTTCAAGTATCTCTGAAATTCAGTCGTGATTTTATATCCTCTGCTGAGCCATGGCACCATACCACAGATGTTCTCTCATATCCCCTACCATGTGGGAAAGGTGTTAAGAGCTAACTGTATTTGTGTAACATCTAGATAATATTAATCAAAGCGCTATGCATGGATTTCATCAGCTTATTTGCTACTGGTTTTATCCCTCAGGAAGCCATCAACGTGCCAGTAAATGTTTGATACTTGAGTAGAGGTGAATCCTCCTTTCGTAGGAAGTTACAAAGCTGCTTGGAGACAGTTTGTACCGGCAGAGGGATCTGCTTTTTCTGCTGGACTCCCTGCCCCCAAAGCTGTATTGCCAGCATTCCTCAGGGAACTGATAAGATCTGCGTTTTGCATGCTTGAAGCCTTCAGGGTCATTTGTTAAAATTGCAAATATTTCCAGCCACCTCCACCGCACTGGTCCACTGCAGGGTGCATTCTGCTGTCGGGGTTAGCTCTAGCACTATCGAGTGAAGTACAGCTTTGGTCTATAAATTGAATTTGCTATTGAAAAGGGAGGTATTCTATCCTTTTTCTCCTCATCAGCACCTCACAAGGAGAGGAGTGAATTAATTCCCAGAGGTTGTATAGGAGGCAGGCATCCTAGTTTCTAGCTAACGAGCCTCCTGCCCTCCACACCCTTCAGCTCCAGCCCCTCCTTACCCCTGCACCCCTCCCCCTTTGGTAAATGTTCTTTTGACCACTGTATTTTGTAGTGGTTCACTGGTTAAATTTAGAACAGAAACAGTATCGATTAAAAACGTGGTCCCTGCTGCTCTGGCAGTTTAGTCTAGCTCTCCAGCTGTCCCGTGGGAAGATGGATCTGAATCTTAGTGCCGGAGCAACCTCCCTCCCCAGCCACCCCCACCTCAAACAAAGCAGCTGCCTGACACTTCTTGGCTTTTGAATCGTCTGATGAAGGGGGGGTCTGTTGTGGGACACAAACCTAAACCTGACCCATCCCAGATGGCCATATTTTCATTTGTTTCTGTAGCGTTTTGTGTTATTTTTAGGATCGCTAGGAGAGGTTCCCAGTTCGTAAGAATATTTTTTCCCCTCTTGTGTCAGGGACATTATCCAAGCTTCTTGGCAACACAAGCTTTCTGCACCGCTTGTGGTGATAGACCCTGGGATCATCCTGTCCAACAATCTCTTGGTGACCAGCAGGGATGACAATTATTTGTTTATCCACAAGAGCCAAGAAGTATTTTACATTTTTAGTACATACATTGTCTACATTACTTACAGGATTTTCAGAGTTATATGGTGTTTCAGTAGAAGGAGTAAAAGGAGGGTATATTCAAGAAGGTGGTACGGCAGAGCCAAAAATAAAATTCTTCACAGCAAGATGCAGCTGAACTTTGCTCATTTTGTCCCTCCAAGGCTTACAGATTCTCTCTATATGACTCACATTTGGCCCATAAAGTTTGAATCTCTAAGGTGAGGATGTCCTTTTGCAATTAATGAATATTAAAATTTGTTTCAAATTCCAAGGGATGTCTTGGCTATGAAGTAAACCTACTTTACACTTCCTGTCATTCTTTTTGTGTTCTGTAAATATTGTGTACATTCAGTTTTCCTAACTATTCCTATTCAGATGCCCCAGGTGTCGTCTGTGGTTACAAGTTCTAGCACTTTGGCCGTGTTTGCAGAAGGATCAGTCCCCTCCTTACATAGGGATTCTATAGTCACAATCTGAGGAATACTTACAGACCTTCTGGGTCCTGTTTATGATGCCAGATGTGGTTATGAGATCTGATGAACTGTAGCATCCAGGAGATTCCTCCTCTCCTGGTCCTTCAGACTCTTAAGAGACCGCTGGACTGTTCCTAGGTGCAGGCAGGAATCAGGCCAAGCCTGAACTGCAAATATGCACCCATGCACATGCAAATAGTACAGACATGTATGGCTGTAAACACTACCACATGGCAAGACAGTACCTTTACAGGCATCCACAAACACAAATGGCATTTACATGGAACAGGAAGACCACAAATGGCCTAATTCTGTTCCTACTCATCAGGTAACAAGGCTTGAAATTTGATAGTGTATCACATGCGTGCCCTCTCTCAGCTGACACGCATACTCACAGTCATGGATCTGTCCAGTCTCTGCCATGCTGTGAGTCCTTCCAGTATCCAGCTCTGGGCTTTTTAGTCCGGCCTCTGGCCAGGGTCTTGGGTTGCCAGATTGTGGTTTCCTCCTATTGGCAGGCTAGTCCAGCTTGAAGTTAACTAGATGAATGTACTCGGAAACTATTTAGGAGCAAACAGCATTTGAGAAGAAGATGGGATAGACTGCAGTAATGAGGCAGAGCAGCATCCTGACCTGCAGCAATGAGGTAGAGCAACATGCTGACCTACAGCCTGCTAACATGTGGTCGACCCATATTATCCCCCACCCCCTTCCTGTTCCTCATGGTTGTTCCTCTCTTGATCCCTCCCTTTCCCCACCTTTGATCCTTCCCCTAAACATCCATAAGTTTTTACATTCCCACAGCGTCCTCTTAAGACATCTTAAGTTTTACCCCATACCAGAATTTTCCCCGTATCCTTTAAGAAGTTTTCTCTTGCCTATGAGATACGTTCTGGTAACCCATGATGATATTGTTCCTATCTCTTACAAAGTTTCTGGATTAATTTCTTCAAAGTCACACTCAAGTCGTTCCTGTAATGGCCCATCCATCAGTGTCCCAGGAGTTCTGGTCTTTGTTACTCTCTCTTATCTGAAGTTCATTAGAGTTTGTGTATCTGCACATTTAATTTATCACCTCTTCTGTTCCTGGTCTGTCTTTTGTGCTGAATAGCCCATTACCAGATACCCTTACAATTTGCTATTTTCTTTCAGCTGCAAAACCAAATTAAAAGAAACTTAAGAAAGCAGCACACAGTGTTTGTAAATAGTTTTTTCCCATATTCCATTTGCTGTAGTTGTCATGAAGGTATTCAGTGATTTTGAACAGGAAGGAAGGTTTCTGAAAGTACTTGTCTGTCAAGACACAACTGTCACATGAACATTTTTATTTTCTCTGAATTATTTGATGTAGAGTTGGGAGGAATATAGTTCGTGATTGGTTTGCTTTAGTATATGGAAAGAGGTGAGGTTCTTTATTCCAAATTTTAATAATAAGCATGATTAACGTCCTTTTATTTACTTCTGCTTCTTTTGCCCCCTTTTAATTCTCTGTACTAGCTTGTTATTACTTTACAAAGAAAATTAAAAGGATCTCTTTTCTTTTGAGCATCTGTTTCTGGCTGCTGCATTTTGCTTTTCCCTAGTGGCTTAATGTTGCTGCGTGGAAGTGGAGCGTTTGAAGCAAAGCTTTCCTATTGTAGGAGGAAAGTCTTATCTAAGCTTTCTGTATAAATATAGAAGAGTCCATAAACCATGTGTTTCGTGATGGAGTAGGCAGCAGTAGAGATCATGAACAGCCTTTAAATGAAAAACAATCCTGTAATTTAGAACCATCTTGCTGCTCGTATTTTTTAGTCTAGCTTCTTTCTTCTGGTTGCCTTGCTCTGTTATTCTTTACTCCCTTCTCTTTTTACCCCTCTTTCTCGTATTTATTTTAAATCTTAAATTAGAATGCATGGCCTTGGGGGAGGGACTGTCTCTTATTGCCTGTGTGTATTTTTTACAACATAAGCATAGTTCACTCTTCTGACTGGGGCCTCTGGATAACCTTATAATATAGCTAAGAGGAAAAAATGCTAACCTTCCAAAATGCAATCTGGCTTGTGGCCTAGTTTGGGTGGCATGTTGCCATCTGAATGACCTCAGGACTTAATTTTTACCTTCATAATTGTCGGTGAGGACAGGCTGTTCCTAAGGGAAGATGAGCTGGGAGCAAAGGGTGATCCCAGCCCAGGCGGTGTCCTCACTGACCAGGGCTCGGCTCTGCAGCACATGAGCACAGCAGGCAGAGGCAGGTGCTGGAAACTGGGTCCATCCACAGCCCTGGACAAGGCAAAGTGATAAACCAGGCCCAGGGTCCATCCAGAGAGTCCAGTCAGGAGTAAGAGGTGGGGCTGGAGACACCAATACAGTAAAAGTCTGAGATCGATCCAGGAGACAGAGCCTGCGATAGTTAAACCTACAGCTCAGGGGGAAACTATTGAGCACAGGTTGAGCTTAACTGGAGCCCCTGGGTTTAACTGGAGCCCCTGGGGAGAGGGGTATGGGCCCCAGGTGAGACCACTCTGGGCAATTAAGGCTTCAGGGCTCTGCAAGCAGTAACTCTTGGAGGTGAAACTGCTTGAGGAAACATCAGTATTTCCAGTGTTTTCATGAGAGGAAATAAGCATTGAGAAAGAGCCCAAACTATTGAGTTTTCTTTGCAGTTTCTTTGATTTAATGAACTTTGTCCTGATGTAGGAGAGGCTCAAAAGGCTGGTGTCTGCTACAGAAATAATTTGGAACTGGGTGTCAGTAGTTCTGAATTTTAAATGCTAAGACAATCACAACATACAAAATAAGAGTAAAATTATTAGTGACTATTGGGATTTAATCACAAACATACAGTGGGCATATCATGCTTTTTTACTCTGTTTCTTTTGACACAGATGAACCATCTCACTGTGCAGATAACTCTGTCTGGGCTCTGTGTGAATGCATGCTAAAATGTGTCACAATGAGGGTAGCAACTTTTGATTAACCATCTTGTGCAGTTTCCTTCTAAATGCCAAAGATAAAGGAAATCTGTTGCATATGGTTGTTTGCTAGACAGCAGCAGAAAGCAGGATCTTTATGTCCAGGAGTTTCCTAGAGATAAGCAATAGTGACTTGAGGGTTGAGGTTTTGGTGTATGGTTATGTTCCGCATTTCTTTCATCCATGTTTTTCAAAGTATTTTGAGAATGTGAGTATAGAAGTCAGTCTGTTTGACAGAACTGACATCCGAATAAATAGATCGTATATATGGTTTTTAAGGGGCATTTTCTCTGAAATGTGGACTATGTGCCTGGGTCTGTTACAACTGACCCCTTTCAGTCTTTCTGATCTCCAGAGGTTGAATTCCACACGGGGAGGGGGATTTGAGACCATGTTTGTTAAAAAAACTTGTGGGGTTCACAGAAGGATTAGTTCAGTCCATTGCAAAAGCTGGGCTGTGTTATTTCCTATCTCCCAGCAGCGCTTCCTTTGTTAAATCAGAATATTTTAGTATGGAGTGCTGTGGCACTGGTAATGGCAAAAAGAGAGTCTCATTTCTGCATCTGTGCCCTGGAGGTAAAGAGGAGTCCAGCATTATATCCAGTAGTCTGACAAAAGCTTGAGATGTTGTCGGGGGGACAGGATGAGTAAACAAGGCATATGCTTTGCTGCTCTGAACTTGGTTAAATATGGGAAGTCTCTCAGGGGTGAGGAAAGGCATTTCTCTGACTTCCAGTTCCTTTTCAAACATCAGGTTCCTTTTTTATAACTGAAGGTTTTTGGGAGTTAGCCAGAAGTAATTTTTGCATTGCCAGAGCTGACTGATGTTAAGGACAGCTAAATCTGCTGGACTGAATGACCCAGGCGTCTGCCATTTCCTGGACCTATCAAGATGAGGGCTGCTCCCTATTTCTGATCTCAGATCCAGCCACTAGGTGAGGTTTCGTACAGTTTTTAAATAGGCACACTGTACAGCTGTGACTGGCACCAAACAGATTAAAAGGGGTAGGACACTTGTAGCTTTGCCCACAGAAACCCAGGCAGCGCAAAGAGCCTGATTCTGTTCCCGAGGGTTTCTGCCTAGAGTCAACCTTCATGGGTTTCTCCAGGGTGTGTCCCCACACCTCTCACTCTGCTTGCCAACTAGTCTGACTGGGAGTTCACTAGCATATGACACACACACGCACTAGAGAGCAGGATCACACAGGAAATAGTTAGGAATGGAGTTTAATAAGAAGACCAGATGGACCGCAGTGGTTAGGCTGCGACAATTGAATTGACCAACTTCATGCATATATGTGATGGGCCTCTTTTATCTTCCCCTCTTCATTTTCCTGTGTTTGTTCTGCCCTGATCCACCTTGATCCCTTCTTTTTCCTTCCTTTGGCCTTTCCCTTAAACAATGCATAGTAAGTCCCGTACAGTCTCCCAAATCTCTTGTTCAGTCCCAAAGCCCTTGCCAGTGAATGCATCCCAGTATAAGTCCAGTACCTCTTTATGCAATAGTACCCCTTGTTTTGCATAGCATTCTGGAGAGGGCTTCTTTTGTTGAATCCCCTTAGTGGGTGGGTTTCACACTAAGGACAATGGCTTTAATTGTCCATCTTTGATGGTCTTAGGAGTAGCCGATTTGAATGGATAAGGCTGGCTGCTTTCTCCCCCTTGTTATCCCAGCCTTGTTCTTATGATCATTATCTGCCTATTTTGAATAGCCATTAGCTAGACATCTTGGCGACTAGGCTTTTGCTTGCTTTTTTTTATTTAAAAAAGGCCAACTTTCTTTCAGTTAAGTGTTTAAAGACGATGGTTTAAAAAAATACCTGTACCAAAAGGCTGAGCATGGAAAACATTTACTTGGAAGGTTAGAGCATAGTAAAGTATCGAGTGGTAAAAGATGAATTAAAAAGGACTATATGCCTTAAAATATGGCATATATTGGCAAAATTTATCTTGGTAAAAGATTAATTAAAGGGAGTTTAGCCTAAGTAGCATTCAGAGTAGTCTGCAATGATCCAGAGCTGTTTATTGTATGTTAAAAAAATGAGATTTTTATGGTACTTTGGAAGTGACAAATGCAAACAATTCTTTCTTTGTCATTAATGTAAATTGAAAAGCTTCCATTTATTTTGATGTGTATTAATGGGATTATATTCAGTGTCTCCTACAAGACAGTAGGGGGTAATGGACTGGGTTTAGTACCTTTTTTAAACGATTAGTGCTGCTCTTGACCTAATCTTCAATATCTTTTTTCAGCTGCTGGTTCAGTTTGTTCAGAATACTTCTATTCCACTGGGGCAAGGGCTGGTGGAATCAGAACCAAAAGACATCACCTGTCTTTCTCTCCTTCCTGTTACTGAGACCTCAGAATGCAACAGACTCATGTTGCCAGGTAAAATCTCTGCGGCAGATCTTTGCAAGTGTGCCCTTTATAGAGCTGTCTTCACTGCGCCACTGTGATGCGCTGCCTCTTGCTGATAAGGCATTCCAGGAATGGAGGAACAAGTTCAGAAGGGTGACTGAAACTTTTCTCATTTAACAGTGAAGTCTGACCAGTTAGAAAATTCCTTTTTCCTCCAATCTCAAGTTCTAATATTTTGAAACAGAAAAAGAACTTCATAGGTATCTTTTAGTCACAGTGCGTTTATACTCTTTATTTACTTTGGTTTCACTTTCTTCACTAGATGATGAAAGAGATCTCACTTCTCCAAGTCACACTAGTTCTTCCAAAGATATTTCTTCATCTGCTGTCTTGAGAAGTCTCCAGGTAAATGTGGGCCCTGATGGAGAGGAAACAAGGGCACAGAATGTACAGAAATCATCTGAACTTCTGTCAGCTCCAGAGACTTCCAGTTTATTGCAAGACCTCCAGCCCAGTGACAGCACTTCATTTATTCTTCTCAACCTAACAAGAGCAGGTAATTCTCCTTCTGTTTGCCATATGGCTAGATATGTCTCAGACAACAGAATGCGGGAGATACAACTCTGTCCCTGCTCCTTATGGAGGGGAAAGATCGTGAAATTTGCTGGGCATTATTGGATATTTCAGGAGCATTTAATCAGCAACAGCTTCCTATAGTGTAGAGATCAGTGAAGACTTTTTCAGTGCAGCTATTGCATCTATGCCACGAACACTAGCCTCTGTTATATTATCCTTCTGTTTCATTAAGCTGTCTTCTTTTCTAGGGCTGGGGTCTCCAGCAGAGCACTTGGTGTTTGTTCAAGATGAAGCAGAAGATTCTGGGAATGACTTTCTCTCTCATGATAGCACAGACAGCAGTACCCCATGGTTCCTACGAGTGCAAGAATTGGCCCATGACAGTTTAATTGCTGCCACTCGGGCACAGCTTGCCAAGAATGCCAAAGCAAGCAATAATGGTAGGAAGTCCCCTGCTTCTGTCTCAAAAGTTGAATGTTCCACACAAGGCCCCTAGTTTCGGCTTATTTCTTCTTCTCTCTTTCAGTCTCTCTTGCTTTTAATCTATTCTGATGTCTTCAGATCATCAGTGACAGAATTATACAGAACAATCCTGTAATTTTTCTGCAATATAAATAGGCTCCTTGGTTTTTCTCAGGGAATGAACTTTATTGGAGCCAGCAGTTCCATTGTAGTCGGCATGTTCTCCAATACATGTAAAGAGTATCTTCCTTCTGACTGCAGCTACTTGTTTTTCATCTTTCATTTTCACTTTCAAGTGTCTATTTTTAATGCATACTGTAATTCATACGTTGTTCTTAGTTCCACTGGGTTTGAAGATCAGCTTTCTAGAGTATACATATTTGGATTTAATCACATGCTTTGTCACTTCATTATTTTAATTAATAAGTGCAAACAAATGCAATTATCTCTTTTTTAGATGAGGTGTTTTTAAAAATAGTTATCCTGGCTGATACTTAAAATTAGTTGCTTGATATTGATATAGAGACTATTTTTGTAATTTTTGATGCATTAACTTTCTATTCTTCTTGTGGTAAGCCTCATCTGCTAGCAGCTGATCTGATACAGATAGCTTGTTGGGGACAGTTTACGGACCTGGTGAAGTTTGCAAATCTGTGTCTGTGACTGTTATGTTCTAGGCAGCAGCATGTAGGACATAGTAAAGAATTAGTAGCCAGGCACATACCTGCTTTACAGTCCTGTACCATATATGATACTGGTTTTATCTATTACATTTGATGCATTATAGTATCAGTATCTTTTTTAGATTTTGCTGGGCTTTTTCTTCCAGGTGAAAATGTTCATCTTTGCTCAGGAGATGGGCAGCCGAAAGACTCTAGCCCCATTCCTCATATATCTCGTGTGGAAAGGAAGCTGAAGTGCACAGTTGAGGGCTGCGATCGGACATTTGTGTGGCCAGCTCACTTCAAGTATCATCTGAAAACACACCGGTGAGCAGAATAAAGCTATATGTTGTCATGACTTTGAAAAACTGTTCTCTGTATTTGGGATAGTGTTAGTTTTTGACAGCAATAGGCTGTGAAAACCTGGTATTACTCTTAGAAATACGAGGCCTGTTGCTTGCTTTAGGTCATTGATGTTGAAACACTTTGACAAGATTTAGATTATTTTTGCAAGTCCTTGTTAGTGTTTGGTTTAGAATATTTGTATTTTAACAGGTGCTCAATAAAGAGCATCACTATCACTTCTGTGGTGTAGTGAACATTAGAACTTGTAGGATGTTATCATATTTTTATATATCCTTGAACAAAGTTTCTTGCTCTTACAAATGACCCTAATCTTTTTTAGATAAGAAATTGACAGTCTCTAAGGTAAATTGTAGAAGAGAAACTTAAAAACTGGGAAGGACTTCTATAGACATGTGACCACCATCTTGCCCTGAGACAGGGCCAGCAGTAATTGCATGTGTTATATGTACATATACAGTAATTTTTGATACTCCAGTGACTGAATTTCCACAGTGGTCCTATGTAATCTGTTGCACTGCTTTACTGAATCATTCTGGGTAGGGAACAGGCAAGGCAGTATGATGAAAAGATACTACCTGAACAAATTCTTCCAGTGGACCACCCAGACTCTAGTTCCTTAGAAACTTAGGTCACTGACTTTGGTTGAGTCTCTCTGTTTTCTGATAGAATTCATTTCAATTTAAATTTTTCTATTTTTTATTTAATAAAAAAAAAGAGCTTGAGTGTTCATGAAAAATACATTGTAGTAGCTGGTAATGAAACAGCTATTTTGTTGCTTCCCAGGAATGACCGCTCCTTCACCTGCCCAGCAGAAGGCTGTGGAAAAAGTTTCTACGTCTTGCAGAGGCTGAAGGTGCACATGAGGACTCACAATGGTGAAAAACCCTTTGTGTGCACAGAGCTGGGCTGTGGGAAACAGTTCACAACAGCTGGAAATCTGAAGAACCACCTACGAATTCACACTGGTGTGTTTTAGACCTCACCTATTTGTGGTCTGCAGAGGTGGGGTCTTTACTGAGGAAGAAACCACTTCCTCCTCTGTCCTCAAACTTTTGAGAATATTATGTTGTTTATCTCTGCCGTTCATTAATGTCCCTTTTCTATGAAGTCACATTGATTTATAAGTCAAATTAATCAAGTGCTTACCCCCTTTACTACTCTGTATAATTTCACACAGGTTTCACCCTTCAAATACTGTATGATGATGCTGTACTCTGCTGAAACCCATACTCTGAAGATTCCCTTCCCCCCTCACATTTTTTGATGGAGGGAGGGGTGCGTGTTGTTTTGGCGAGAAACTAGACTGTTCCCAAGGGAACAGTAAACATGACTGCTGTAATTTGTTTTTATAAAGAAGCTGTTTTAAATTCTTGATAGGCACAATAGCTTAGATATTTCTCCAGCGTGGAGTCCTGGTGAACACAGTCGTAGCTATACTGACATCTGGCTGAATCTGACTAGCTTATGGAACCTATGCTGTTCATAGAATGACTACATTTGGGAAATTCAGGGAAGTGAGATACACAGTGGAATGAGTAGAAAAATATAGTAGCAAAGTCTAGGAAAAAGGCAATAATTAGAAGACAGCATTTTGGCATGCAAACTGCTCTGTTTGTGCTAATACTAATTTGGGATGTTACCATATGCTGGAGCCTATGTACTCTTAACTCACGCTCAGCTTTTTATATTAAATAAACCAAAAATCTTTTATAGTGCTGTATTTTATACATGTTTTTTTTATGCTGTACCCTCTGGAGAATTTGATCCTGCCTTGTCAGTATTTTTAGAAGTTGGTGTATCAGCCAAAGTCTTGACAAGTGCATAAAGTGCTTTAGGTGTTTTTATCCTAGAAAGTTGTTGGAGAGGCACCCAAGTTACTGCTGAAGTGATCAGCAATTTAATAGTTAGCAAAGTTCACAGTGAATATTCTGGTGGTTTCGTTTGTTTGGTAGTATTGCATTACAGTGTGTTAATGTGTCAAAATAACCTTGACAACTGTGAGAGCACAAGGCCTCTCTAGTAAAACAAAATCACAGATTATGCGGTCCGCCAGCAGCTGTTTATGCCTTCTGCCTTACTTAAACACTACCGTATGGCATGTGCTTTGTAGATACACAGGGAAAAAGGCTGCTATTTTAAAGAATTTGCAGTCTGGCGAACACATGGTTTGGGGGCAGATGTTGGGATGTAGTTAAAAATTATATATACCAATAATAAAATTTTGGATTTGTAGTAACAGCTGCCATAGTTTTTTTGCATTTAAAGCTCACAACCAATGCACAAATGAAGTTAATAGGCCCAGCTGACATGTGCACGATCCTCCATGACAGAGTGTTCTTCAGCCAACAGAGTAGTAGTTTCTGGAGGACTAATAACTTTCTTAACTGCAAATTGGTAATGTGCAATTAAGAGTTTGATCAGACCAAAGGTGTTATAAAACTGCAGGTGTAAATACATCTAGGGTTTCTTATAGATGGAACTGTGTGCTGTAATTTTTGTCAGTGGTAATTTTTGTTCCTTCTTTCCAAGTTTTAAAAGTTCTCAATATTTATAACAAGGCAGAAGGTACAATCAGTGTTTGAGAATCTGCTACGTTTCAGCTTCATAACACTGGTCAGAACATGCTGTCTTGATCCTTTTTTGCTCAGATCCGTTGAAAGCTGTAGCAGGTAGGAAGCTGAGATATGAACTGTAGGGAAAGGACTTCTGAAGGCAAAATCACAGCAGAAACAACTTCAGAAACAAGTTTACTCTGAAAGAAGTATGTATATGTTAGACAATAAAATAGCTAAAATAGCTTGCTTAAGCTCCTGTGGACTTGCTGTTACTCTGATACAGTAGTCTAGTTAAAGACTTGAGATCATAGCGTTAAACATGCTGTATTGAGTTCTTTAGTAGGATGTTGCAGGCAAAAGTTACCTCTAGTTTTACTTAAGGCTTTGTTAAGAGGGTGTTTAGAACAGATTAATTATATTGCATTGCATTAGTGTAGTCACTTCCCAATTTACCATCATTTAGACAAATACAAAAATAGCTGTGGAGATATATAAAAATAAATTTCAGCCTATGAGAACAAATTGTGCTTTGAATTATTGTTCCTCCACACATAAATATAAATGACTGATGGATGTCTCAGGATTTTTCCAAGTTCAGCCTGATCTGGTATAAAGTATAGAATCTGATATGAAGGGAAATACAGTTAATGGGATTTTTGGCACTGAGAGGCAGAAAGGGAACACGATCCTGGGAGCGTGTGAAGCAGAGAGCTGGTTGTTAAGAACTGCATATAGAAGATATATCATAGTCCAGGCACTTTTATATTACTCTTCTGGTATTTATATACTTGTAAGATCTATTCAGAAACAGTGGACCATTGCTTCGCTTTCAGTGAATGATGATCTAAGAATATTTCAGAAAGAATGTCAGTGTTTCGTCTGAAAGCTGGTGAAGAGAATGCTTTAAAAGCCTTACGAAGCATATGTGTAATTTCCATTGAACTTTGTTGCATGTAAGGCCCAAAGGGAGAATGGAGTAGAAATCTTCAGAGGTACTTGGACAATCAGAACAAGTTGTGACCCCAAAATCTAAGAACTTATTTTTCCCTTGTAGGGGAAAAACCCTTTCTGTGTGAGGCACAGGGATGTGGTCGCTCCTTTGCCGAATACTCCAGCCTTCGGAAACATTTGGTTGTCCACTCAGGTAAGAGTCTTCACCTGACATTCTGTGACCTATATGAGAAAAGATGTCTATTGTAGGACTTTGATTTGATTTTCTATAAGAAAAGTCCTCTGGTTTCTGCAGGACTTCTGGTCATAGTGTTTCATGACTCCCTCTGTGGTGCCTGTAGCCTGTACACTTTAATCTTTTCTGTTGTTTCTGTTTCTAAATGTTATGTGTCTAAATTGAAATTACATTTCTAAAATTTATTTTTTAAATTGTTTCTGAAATGTCGCGAAGTTGAATATCTGTTTCGTAGCTGCTATTTTCTTATTTAAAAGAGAAAATCTAGCACCTTTATATATTAATTAACGCCATTCACATCTGAAATCTCTCTTGGGTGGGTTTCTGCCATAAGTAGGATTTTTCTTTATTTTTTAATACTGCATACTTGTAATTGGACAAAACATTAGATGGAATTGTATTTCACAAGTGTTTCAAAGCTTCTGCCTTCTGTTTTGATTGATCTATCTTAAATATCATCAGTATATAATGAATATTGCTTGTTTGGGGAAGGAGAGACTTTATTGGGGTAGTAACTTTTGGGATTACCCAAGTTCTCCATGCTTTTTCTTTCCTGTCTCCTTGGCTTCCATGCTATTGAGCTCATACGTATGGACATTGTGCTTGTTGTATTGTGAAAATGATAGACTGCTCTGTAAAATAGAAATCCTTTCACAGTGACAGGTCATCATCCAGTCTCTACTCAGTAATGTAGATGAGATGCTGCAATTTGTTGTGTGATGGCAGGAGACAGCTTCCTTGCCTTTGGTCATTTTATTCTAGGTATGGGTCATCAAATATTTCCATGTCACTGAGTCAGAGAGTGCAAATAACTTGTTGCCTCTCGTAAATCAGACTCAAAGACTTTATGTTCCTCTACAGACTTGAGATTTCCAACAGCTGACAGTACTGATACCTAAAACTCTTCTGTTCTGGAAGCTTATTGCTCTCCAGGAAACAGGAATATTTCTGATTTGTTTTTCTCAGCGATAATTAGCACCAGTGGTGTCAACAGCTGTTTCAAAACAGTATTATTGGCTTCTTGGTTGATGAGGTCTTTGTTCCCAATTTGGTAATTCTTGGGATATTTTCCCCCTTCTACTCCAAGGAGTGAAGCCCCATCAGTGCCAAATTTGTGGGAAGACATTTTCCCAGAGTGGTAGCAGAAATGTGCATATGAAGAAACACCACTCCCGAGCTGGAACAGCTGGCAGCAGAGAGCGAGAACAGCCAGGTAAGGGAGGGAGGGCACTCTCTTTGGGGGAGAACTGCGGGAAAGAATTAGTGGATGGTCAAAGAGAAGGGACGATGTTTGTCCTGAAAATATGAGACCACAAGCCAGTAAGGAGTGAAAGACTGTTCCTCTTGGACATGAGGATGGATTGCTCGCCCCCTCCTTTTCTAGGATAGAAGACAAAGGTGTATTTCTGTATTGTGGTGAAGGGGCAGACAGGTTCAATTGTTTTCAAAATTAACATGAATCTGGTTCTTTTTTTTCACGTGGAATTTGTGCCCTTTGTTATTTGTTCTTGTTGTAAGAAGCCTGGTTTTTTATGCAATGTGTATTTAAATATTTAAAGAGAAAGCCAAGCCTGCATGGGATCCCGCCATACTAAGGCTCCAAACCATCAATACAGGCGTTACCATCCATTGGAGTGCCGGATGCCCAAAGAGTCGGAACGGATAAAGAAGGTGTCTAGGGAGGAAGTCTATGTGACTTGGAGGCGGGCAGGGATCGTATTGTATATTGCAGTATCATTACATCATGAGAATTTTGGTTTACCCTTTTTTTTCCACAATAGAGTCACTGATGGGCAGCAGTCTGCTGGAAGAATCTGCAGTGCATAGTAAGAACCTCATCTCCATGAACTCTCAGCCCAGCCTTGGTGTTGAGTCTCTGCACCTGCCAGACACTGAATCTATTATTGGAGTAGAGGAGGGTGAGACCAGCTGCTCTTTTTTCCGCCCTCTTATATGTGGTGACTGAAGTGGGATCGATCGTTCCTCCTAGAGGCTCACCATGTTGCAGTGGGATGAGTGAACATTGCTTTAACTGTGCACGGAGCGGGTGGGTAGATGGAGAATGAATCATAAAACTGGAGTTGGAGAACACCTACTGGACCAAGTTAGGTGAAGTCTGCTGCTTAGGTGTCATTTAGTCCATGTCGTGGAACGCCATTTCAAAACTGTTTATGCAGTCCATTCTCCTAAAGCCTAACACATTTGTTTTGCTGGAGCGCCTAGGAGCCCCAGCTAAGGACCAGGACCTCATTGTGCTAGGCACTGTACAAACATTCAGTATCTTGGGCAACAGGCCTTCCTTCCATCCTTTACCTTCAGAGACTGTATTCTAATACATCTCACTGTCAGAAGCTGACTTACTCTCTGAAATAAATGTACTACTTGATATCCTTTAATTACATTTGCTGTGTTCTTTTCCTGCTTTCCCCAGTCACTTTTCCCTCCAAAATTTATCTTTAAATGAGTCTACCATGTAGATGTTTTGAATTTTTGTTAACTTAAAGTTTCTTCACAGCTGGGATTATTAAGAGTGCAGAGTTTTGCTAAGATACTCTGTGTCTATAATAGCTCCTGTGCAAAGAGAATGCTTTCCGTTCTTATTGCTCCCTAGCTGAATGTAAAGGTAGTGCTGCTGTCATTAAAGGTATTGTAATTTGGAGGTTCTTGCAGAAGCTCCACCGGGTATCTGTGAATCAGGATCTGATGTGGTTTGGCTACCATCTCATCAACTGATGGGAGATGCTCTAATGAGATGTTGTCTTTACTGCAGTATTTTTATAGGTTAGCTGAACAGGCTGTAATTCTTTTAACTAAAAGTACCAAAATATTTTCATAAAATGCAAAAATCCAGAGCAAAAGGGGAAATTGTTTATTTCCATACCACTTTTGAGATATATTGAGATGAGAAATCTCTTTTAGGATTACAGAAATGTAATCCTGCTTTCAGGACAACACTTTGTTTAGCAAGAAAGCTGCTAGTGAGTTTCAGTTACTTAGTTTGATGCTTTTACTTTCATCACTATTTCAGCAATTTCTGTTTAGGGACCAATATTAAGACTTGGATTTACCTATTACTGTATTTATGCATGTTGCCTTAGTATTTGTTAAAGGGATATGGCATAATATCATGTATTAATTTGCAGTCAAGCCTTTGTTCCTCCTATCTTAAAGCTTTACTTTACACTTCACATATTTGGAAATTTCTTTCTCCCAATATCATCAAGTATTAATATGGAAAGTGGCAAACAATTTTAGTAAATACCCCTTAAATGTATGTATTAAAATTTCCCTCCCACTGCTCCAGATATATCCATGCAAGCCCAGTGGGCTTTAGACCACAGACTGAGAGTATGGAACAAATCTTCTTTCTTTCCTCTTTCAATGTGACAAGGCATGGTGACAATATGATTACATCATTGCACTTTTCCAGGGGATACAGGCGAAAGAACAGCCTTTGTGTGTCCTACACAATTAAACCTGTGTAGAAACTAGTACGCTGATAACAGCCTTCCTTGAACCCTCCCAGCTGTTTAAGCCTCTTCTCAGTGTGGAACGCCTCTGCAGTGGAGGAAGTATTTCCAGCCCATTGGGAATTTCTCTAGTGAAGGGCTGCATTTCAATCTGTGACACAGCACGCAGCAGATGTATTGTGTAGAAAGCTCTTCAACTGGAAAAGGAGGAAAAAAGGAAAAATATGAGCCTAAATTTAGATTTGTTGGAGATTCTTTGGGTCAGTACGGAGGACTGCTGCAACCCAACGCATTCAGCTGTGTATCAGCATGAGTTGATCTGTGTGCAAGTGTTAACATAGCAGCCTGAAATCGCAGGGCTATATATTCTTGGATCTAGTATTTTGTTAAGATTAAAAATGTCAGGTTCTCAGTTTTATATCTTTACCTAATGTGCTAGCTCTTACAGGTACTGTATTTCCGATTTGGTGATGAGGTTTTGTTGTCACAGTGTAAGGAGAAATGGATTGAAGTAATGAAGATGAGAAGACACAGCTTCCATTTAAAAAGTGAGGGAAACATGATTAATAAAGAAATTGACAAGGCAGAAACACAGGTAGCCATGTACAAATCTTTTAATCTCAAAGTGCTTTGATATCATAATTCTCAGAAAACATTCCAGGTGGCAAGGGTTTGTATTTTTGAGATTACTGTCAGGTAAAGGAAGACCACTAATGTGTGAACTACACCATTCAAGTTGCCCCAGGCATTTGAGTGCAACATGCTGACAGGTAATTGTAATCGATGGCCTTGCTGGACTTGTCGAATGCAAGACAAAAGACAAACGGACTGAGGTTGTCAAGAGCCGAAGAGCTAACAAAAGAAGTAAATAACTGGTGCTTATCTTATCAGACAAAAGTAAGGGGGGATAGCCCATCACTGTAAACTCAGTGATCTGTGGGGCACCGCAGAGGCTGCGCAGCCAGAGATTGCTTCAGAGATTGCTTTGGACAAAGCACAGATGGCCCTCGAATACACATACCAAGGTGCCCGCTCCGAAGGCGTGTCACACTGCTGAGTCCCGCTTCTGACGACATGACATTCCATGCCAAGAGCCAATCGATACACAATAATTGACTTAGTCCCACCTCGCAAAAAGATTTCCA
>Ga0065711_1039170_pt1 | contig 18061 bp, 19 predicted proteins | sample Hoacrofraction12_FD_59098 | JGI IMG/M metagenome (GOLD analysis project Ga0065711, IMG submission 59098) | Hoatzin crop microbial communities from Cojedes, Venezuela - Epithelial fraction 12 v2 (version 2) | ecosystem: Host-associated > Birds > Digestive system > Esophagus > Crop | place... | reverse complement strand
CCCCCCCAGACTCAGAGGCGCATTTTTGGCTAATCATGCAATCTGTTCAATCCCATTTTGCAGAGGTGAATCACTGAAGACCATCCACAAATCTGCTTTTACCCCTCTGGCTCCGGTGCATCTAGCTCAAACACCAGACACTCCAGCTCCTGAGCATGACGCCAGCAATCAGAGCACGTAATAGCTCCCTATTACAGAGGACCATTTCCATTTTTTTTCCAGGTTGCACCATCAGTTACGTGGTTATAGTGGGCTTTAATCCCTTCTTAAGATGGTTTGCACTGTGGGAATTAAATATAAACTGCTACCTTTAGTAATGGCTGAAAGTAGAAACCCCCCAGGCTGTCACGTCTAGCTTTCTGCAGTTCTTTGCATTTGTGGGACCTTCCCAATTGCTGGAAGAGTTCATTCAGGAGCTTGATCTCCTACCCCTTGTGCTCTGGCTTGCATGCATGTCTAATCAGCTGACTTGTGTTTGAGTTATCTGGTTTATTCCCCTCCCTTGTCTATCTGTAGCTGTTTTTACCGACATTTGGGGGTGTCTTTCTAAACCTGCCGCTATGGGACAATAGATTTTCTCAGCAGGACACTAATATATGTAATTATTAATGTGAGTGGAGTTTGTCTTGGCATAAATCTTTATAGCAGCAAATTTATTTCTTTGGCTCAGCATTTAGCATGTTCTGGTTCGTGTTTCAGCTGGGTGACAAGTTGGAGAGCTCCTTCTGGGATTTTTCAAAAGAAGTAGGAGCTCAAATGGCTCCTGAAATTCAGGGCTCCCCACACAACCTTAATTCTAGGTCTCTCTTGCAGGCTAAGCTTCCTTCGTTGGAAGCAATGGCAGGTGTCTGCTGAACTGTATCCCATGACAGGCTATTGCTATGCGAGATGATGTGAGGAGAGCGTGAGAGGCATAGGAATAAAGCCCAGAGCTACCTTTTTCTGTGCTATATTATGACAGTGCACTTTCTCAGACCTCCAGCTTGTTCCTGCTGTACCGTCAGCTCTCAGCCTGGGGAAAGCTGAAAGTGAGATTGCTCTCTGTGTTAGCAGAGATTAGTCGGTAACGTGGCAAGCATGTGTGATAAAAGGCAATCCAGTGCATCTCCCTGGCTGGCGGAGTTTAATGACACTGAGAATTAAGTCTTTTGTCAAGTGATCTTTTTTCACCTGCCCTGCTTGCTCTGTAGCAGGGCTTTCTTCTTCCAGGAGTCGATGCCTGACACGTGTTCACTGTATAGCTTTCACTAAGGTAAAGGCAGTAGACTTGGGAGATGATGTGAGGAAGGTGCAGGTGGTAGACCAGCTTCAGGCTTTCTAGAAAGTGCCCAGACTGAGACACGACTAATCACGGAGTCTGCATGTTCAGACGTGACCGAGAGCTGAGGGTGAAAATAAAGAATACACAGGGGTTTGGAGCTGAGGAATTACGAGAGTGAGATGGCAAAGAGGAGTGATGAAGAAGCTTGTGTGCAGTATGACAGACACGTATGCAGCCAAGAGAGATGAATGTACCTCGGAGGTGGAAGAAATGAGGGGAGGGAGAGGCTGAACCAGAGCAGAAAAGAGCAAGGATGCTGGCTGTGACCCCATCAGTGCAACTGGTTCTGAAGCAGCGTGGTGGAATGCTCACAGGAGAAGACTGAGCAGCTTTTAGTGAAAATGGAGTGAGCACGGAGAGGTGGGACTGATTCTTGTCTGAAGCTACCCAGAAACTCAGCAACATCTCTGCAAGCAGTCGCGTGTTCAGAGCTGGCCTCTGCTTGGAGAGACCACTCCAGGGTGCGCGGGCAGGCGATGAGACTGTGCAAAGTCTGGGGATCTCTTTGGACTTCCAGCTGATGGAGAAGCTTTAACCCCCGTGTTTCTTCTATCGCAGGTGGCTGTGAAAAACAACATTGATGTCTTTTACTTCAGCTGCCTAATTCCTCTCAACGTGCTTTTCGTAGAGGATGGCAAAATGGGTGAGTGCTTTTAGGTCTGTGGTCAGCCCTCTTCAGCCAGACTGTGCTAGCAGTGCCCAGCCAGGTCCAGTTGTCCCACAGCTTGGATTCTCATGTGCTTGGCCATGGCCTTGCTGCCAGTGCATCCCAGCAGCCTGAACTGCTCTGTAGTGGTCTGGTAGCCTGTCCCTGTTGTCCTGCAGCTCCAATAGTCACCAGAACCCAAGTCCTTTGCTCTGATTCTCTCTGCTAGACAAGGGGTGAATTTGTTTTCTCTGAGACTGATTTCGGGGTTCTGGGTTGGTTTTTTTCCTGGGGGGTTTGATTTGCTGAGATGGGTCTAGGATTTGACCCCATACCACTTTCACTGTAATTCATGTGTCCTTGGTCACGTTTATTAAATTGTTGTTTGAACTGGCTGGGAAGTAACTTGAAAAGCAGCTTTCACTGTAATGTCATCCCAAATGCATGGGTTTCCTACCTTGTTGTCAAATCTAACCTGTTCTTGGTCTGTAAACAGCTCATTTGGTAATGACTCTCTCTGCTTTGGGGGCTCCAAAATCCATTAAAGCTTTGCTGGTTTTACAGTGAGACTGAGATTGTTACAGGAGCAAACCCTGGGTCTGACCACAGCAGGACAAAATGTGGCCAAAAGATCTTTTGTGTGTCTACCTTGTACCATTCTGTGGTGAATTAATTAATGCTCTGGTCCTGCGAGGATCCAGGAGTGCTGATGGCCTTTCTCGTTTCTAGAGCGCCAGGTCTTCCTTGCAACATGGAAAGATATTCCAAATGAAAATGAGCTTCAGTTCCAGATTAAAGACTGTCACCTGAATGCTGGTGAGTAGCTTAATTCTACCATGCTGAGAGCATTTTTGATGTATGGTCACTAGATATCACCTTATTAATAGCATTGTCTATGGCTAACAGATACAGCCTTGGATCCTAGGGCTTGTTTCAGTAAAAACTTTACCTGGGTCCCGATAAAAGCTGGATTTTAGATTTTACTGATCTGTTTCTTCTTTTCATTGTGGACTTTGTATTCTTGTTTCTCTTTTATACTTTGTTTCTCTGCAAAGCTGCTCTTTGAAAATAGAGCTGAATACAAGGTTGGGGCTGTACAGCTTTCCTGTGCTGCTACTGTGTGTTTCAGGCAAAGTGTTTCAGCCCTGGCTTGAGCTTCCTGCGTGATCCTGGGTCAGTCGCTTCACCTTTCAGCATCTGCTTTCTTTCTGTTGTGAAAGAGTAACCGTACATACCACTGTAAAATGTTTTGACATCTATGGAGGACAGGCCATGTGACAAGAGTTTTGGTCTGCTGCTGTTAGCTGCTGTGTTGATGCGTTTTGCTCATACTCTGTCCCGTTCAGCTCCGTTTCGTCATCTGGTTGCCTCTGTGAGCATCCTCCTTGTACGTGTGACCTTACTACTGCTGAAGGGTGAGGGAGTGTAAAAGTGGAATGGGGCCAGCGTAGCAGCTTTGCTCCTGTTCAAAAGGTTCTGGGCAGGAGCCAAGTGATTCTACCGAAAGCTGCTATGTTTCACAGAGGGAAGAAGTGTCCCTATTGATTGCAAACCCCGTAACCTTTTTATTTGCTCATGTCTGCCGTTACACAATGAACACCCTCTTGCTTCAATTGCAGACAGAAACCATGGGTCTCTTTGTACTCATAATTATTACTATTTTGGAATATAAAAGATGGAGCACGCAAGAGGGGGAAAAAACAGCAGCTGTTGGACCTTATGACTTGATTTCACTGTGGGGTTTCAAATGAGAACAACCTCAGCACCTCCCCCAGCCCTCTCTCTGCTCCCGACCGAGCTTGGCATCGCCTCTCCCTCTGCACTGCAGTGCTGCTGCCAGTAACACCTTCTGCCCCAGCCATGCCCTACCCGTGCTCTCCAGGGCTCTTTGCATCTGAAATCAGAAACGTTGGTAGCTTCTCGTGTTTGGCTCTGGGGTGTTGTGGTGCTGGGTAGCAGAGGATGCGGTTGAGAGGGCGAGAGTGGGTGTGCGTGGCTGGGAGGATGAGCACTGGTGATCCTGCAGACTGGCCCGTGGGCCCAGATCCCTCCAGAAGAGAATGATGGAAAATGTGGAGTGACAGGTAATGCTCCCCAGTCAGGGACGGTTTGCCAGCTCAGGACCAGACTGCTTGCCCAGGCCTGCTTGAATTTGTGATACCCGGTGGAGAACATGTTGCTAGCTCGCAGGGAGAGCAGAGGGACACCAAGCAGTTTCTCTGCAGTGCTATCTGCGGCCATTGCCAGAGCTCAGACAAGAGACTTCTCTCAGTGCTTTAGCAAGAGCCCTGGACGCAGTGCCTCTCCCGACACGACCCGTCACTCGGGATGCTCGAGGGCATGCGGGATCTGCCAGCCTCTTTGGCTTATGTAGGGGAGAAAGTGGGTCATGTCTCATAAACAGATTTCAAACACTTCCATCCACTGAAGCTTCTGGTTTTGTATTTCCACTGCTGACACCACCTCCCTTTTGCGACTATATCGGCCGTTCCCTTCCTTGGTCGCCTGGGCTTCAGCATGGAGCAGCCCAGTAGCTTGCGGCAGGGAAAACCGGTGAAATCTTGTGCACTTGTATTTCAACTGTCAGTGCAACCCTGACTCAGTCTGCTACCGCTTGCATCTAAGCAGTAACCTCGTCCAGTACAGACCATCCTAAGAGCATCAGACCTGTCTGTACAAGGATCAGCCAGGCTCCAGACCCCGTGGAGGGCTGGACTTCCAGCATCCTCAGGGATGGAGCCTTCTTGCAGCGCGGCAGGTGGCTGGTGGTGCATGCCAGAGCAGAGGCGAGAGAAACTGAGTAAGCTCTGACGACAGTTGACTCCATCTTGCTAACCTAATAACTTGCTATTAGTTTATACTAAAGCGAGAGTGTGTGGCCACGTGCCGCAGTAGGGTGATAGTCTTTCAAGATTCACAGTCTTGATCATTTAAATCCAGTGAAAATAGGCTTGTTTCAAGACACCTCCTTTCTTTCAAGAATAGCAGCTCTGGGTATGAAATCTTTAGGAACTTGATCCTTGTGGAGGAAAGACTGGTTCGTGTTCAAAAAAGACTCTCTTGTAGGAGCTGCCTAAGCAGAATAAAGCTCTTGACTTGGGCTGTCGGTGGTTCTGTTGTTCACCGAAGAAAAACCGCTGCATGCAGCTCTCATATCACTGCGTAAAATAAGATACGCAACGGCTGCCGTGGCGGAGCTGCGCAGAACAAAGTCTGCACATTTCAAGGGCTCCTGACTAAAACTTGGGAGGGCACTGGGTTTTTGCAGCCTTGCAGTACAGACGAAAAGCTTCTAAGCGCCGCCGGCTCCGCAGAGGTGTGCAGCCGCCGTGTGAATCGTTATCCCTCCTCTCGCACCCGCTCGGATCGGTAATTCATGCCTAGCGTGAGCCCACCCACTTGGTGGCGAGTCTGCGTTGAGGCTCGGGGACGCACCGCGCCATTCATGCTTCTGTCTAACCGATTCCAGCCCAGTGATGCGAATTTAGCTGTGAGCTAAAAATACCGCTGCTCCCAGCTGATGTGCCCTGATCAAAGCATTACCAGCCACTTAGAGCCGCACGGCTGCCGCAGGCATCGCGCAGATGGAGCAGAGCGTGCCGAGCAGCGCCCGGCTGCTGCTGGGCAGGGGGCTGAGCAGGAGTGTGGTCCCTGCACCCTCGGTGCCTGGCTTTCCTTCTCTTAGCTGCCAAGAGCCTTTGCGTTCCTCAGCGCTCGGATCTGCACCGTGTGAGGTGTGGGGATGAAGCTATGTGCAGACGGGCAGGAGGCCCTACCAAGCAGCTAAACAGGGGACGCTGATTTTCTTGAATGGAGAAACTGAAATTAGAATTTCCTTTTCTTTAAACCAGAGTGAAACAGGCTTGGAACAGAGAGGCTTAGGGGGCTGGGATTTTATCTGTCAAGAAAGCAGCTTGTGCATTTCTTGTACATCCAGGGCTGGCTGGCTGTCACTGTGCACCAGTCACCTTACAGCACCTCCTGCGTAAACTGCAGGCTTTTTTCCCCAGATCATTTTCTTCTGTTTCTTCAAACAAAAAGGAGATAAACACAGTCCATCAGCGGAGGTACTTCTGTGTGAGTTTGTGCTCCCAGGCCTTTGTGGGTAAAAGATCCATCCTGTGCCCACGAGGCAAGCCAAATAGGATTGACCCGAGCTTTGATGGTCTGCAGGAATGGCAGAAAAAGCTCCTGTCCCTGGCAGCTCACCCCAAAGCAGGGCACAGAATAGCCAGAAAATCTTGGCTGCTGCCGGTAGCCCACGGCACAGCAAGCTGGAGCCTGGGATAAGGTGCCAGGCTGCAGGGTAAGGAGCAGGTACCCTTACGTGGTAGAGCTTGCCACTCTGATCCCTGTCTCCAGCATCTTTGTTTCCAAAAAAAGCACAAATCCTGGACACTTGAAGGTATTCCCACAGTTCCCAGTGACTTGGAGAGACGAGTGCTTAATTCTGGATGAGGGATTTGGGGCTCAGGTTCCCAGCGGTGAGAGCTGTCACTGCCCTGAGACTGTTCTTTAGGGCTGGAGCCGTACGGCCATGGAGGAGCGAGTCTCTCTGGAGTTGTATCGTGGGGGCAAGGTGTGCTTGGGATGCACTGCACATCTTGAATTCGTTAGAGCGCTGTTTCATGCATCTGCCTCTTAGGAAGAGGTTATGATAGTGCTGCAGAGAAAACCGTATTCAGAAATGCAACTTGTAATGAAAACACAAGGTCATGGTTATACCCCAACATTCTCATCTCTTATGAATCCAGTGCTAAATTAATTCATTTTGGATTCTTTTAATGAAAATATAAGAATCTAGTGTGTGAAAATAGATTCATAGACTGTTATAGCTTAAATAATCCGAGTTCTGTTGGTGTAACTATACCAACTGAGGTTTCCCCTGCAACTGAGCATGCGCTGCAGCTCAGTTTGCCTTTTTTACACTGTTTTTTCAACGTGCAAAGTTTGATTAAATTTTAAAGGACCTCTACGTTAAGCTAAGCTATGCAAATCAGTTTAGCTAAATGTTGTTTTCTTTTTTTAAATTCTGCTTACCCAAACCCACAGAGTGAAAGCGGACAAGCTGACTTGCACATGGAGACTGAATGCCATTAAACAGGAGGCAATTAGTTGCTGTGCTGTTCAGCAGTTCTAGCAACTTTGTTTTTCCTTGCTTATTACTGGTCCACAATTTGGTGTGAAATGACAGCTGTGGTGTTTGGAGTTGAATGTGGCTTTATTGATATGCAGTGGACACTTTGTTTTTTCCTGCTCAAGTAATTTGCTAAGGTTGGAACAAAGAGAAATTGGATTTTCTTGCTAGAACAACCTGGGAAGCAGTCGTACGCAAGCTTCCCTAGTAAGGTTTTTTTCCCCCTGTATGAGCCAATCTAGTAACGTAATCATTTAATAAGTTATAGAACCCATGCATATTACATGTCTTGGGAATGAATTTACTGTCATAATATTGACCAAAGTGCCTCCCCACTGGATCGGAGTCTGCAGGCGCATTTGGTATTGGAATGCAGTTCTTGGCTGGATGCTCAGGACCATTCAGGTGTTACTAGAAATAGTGTGGGGATGTTTGCAGCTACCACAGCATAAAATAGATAAAATTACTTCCTGATATCCGCTGCTCGTTGCAAAATGCCCTGGAGGTCCAAGTTCACAAAAGGTGTGTTGTCGATGTTGATCCCGAGTCGTGCGCGTTCTTTGGGAAAACTCCCTTTATCGCCAGTTGGTCGTCTTGGGTGTTTGAGTTCGGAAGTGAAATTCTTAAGCTGTATGGGTAGAAGATTTAAGCGTCTCCTTTGCTTTACCCGGAAGGAAAGTGCTGTGGAAAAGAATTGGATTACTTCAGTGCAAGGGAGGAGACCTTGTCCAGCTGTTCTTCCCTGCGTGCCTGTCTTCCCATGCGTGCTATTTAGTTGTTGGACTGAGGCAGGGTAAAGAATTCTGGTTAATAAACAAAAGAAAAGGAAAACAAGCAAAACTCCGCAAATGAAAAAAAAATGACCCTGAAACATGGCCTGGTGTCAGAGGCTTCCCTGGGCTTGCTGATGGGGAAATCTTTCTGTATCCTTGCATCGCGCTTCGAGAGGGTTGTAAGAATAAGCATTGGGCCAAAAGAACAAGCCCTGCGGAAGGTTGCTTCGCAAGGTCAGAAGCAGGCTGTGCTGTCTTACAGAAGGACTTGTGTGGCTCTGGTTTGCAGTTGCCAGCCCAGACGTGTGCGGGGGAACGCGTGCCAGCCCAGGCAGCACGACTCGGCCCTGCTCCTGCCTGCGCCGGGCACTGCCCGGGGCTTCACTGGGTGCTACACTCTCATTCAGAAACCAGCAGCCCAGTTCAGGACTGGGCTCGGCGCTCTGCTCCCAGCAAATATCTGCCTTTTTTTCTTCCCTTTTTTTTTTTTTCTTTATGGGCTGTGCTGTCACATGGCATTAGTGGTCCTGCCTTCAGCCAGGCACAGCCTGGCACTGTTGCTTAGCAACTCTGCCCGATCTCCAAAATCCTGAGTACAGGAGGGGTGGGAGCTGCTGCCCGGGGGGAGAGGGGGTAGGCTCTCAAACAGTCCCCAAATCTCTGCTGAGAGAGGGGGCAGGAGGAGTCAGGCGAGCCGAGCATCAGCACACCAGCCTGACCACGATTGCTCCGGGTGTCTGGCAGAGACAGGGTGTGTTTTGTAGTGTTTCTTGCACTATTCAGAGGGTAACTGAGGTCAGACAGGGAGGTGGGAAACAGGCTTTCCGAGTTGTTTGCCCTGCCTCAGTTTCCCTCCCTGTACCCCCCTACAAGCACGTCCTTGCCCCCCAGCAGAGGCAGCGGCTGTTTAAATGTTTACACAACCACGTGTGTGCCATCGTATGGTTGAAGGCTTTGGCGCAAGAGCAGCTGCTCTGCAGCCCCATCTCGCCCACTGTGCCCCCAAAGCGCGGCTCCCCGGGCAGCAGGAGTGCTCCCCTCCCCTGCCATCACACCCCGTGATGGGGTAGCAGCCCCACAGCTGCCAAAATTACAGCTTCCCGCTTTCAGCCTGGCTTCCGACCCTGCGCCCACGCTCCCCAGGGAATGCCTTTGCTCTGACAGCATCCCCCTGCGGAGGGGGAGACTGCTCCCAGCAGGAGTGAACGTTGCTGGAGGAAGTCTCCAACCCTTGCTGGCAGTTCCACTTCCAGGATACATGTCCAGAGGGGCTTCAGACCAGTGAGGTTTAACCTCAGCCTGTTAAAATTGGACAAACAACATCGTATTTAATACCAAGGTCCCTTGCAAACAAGGATGCGCTCTCTGAGCGGGTGCTTGTGTTGAACACAGCGCCTTCGCAAAGCCCCAGAGGCTGCTCTCACTGGCTGGGAGGGCACGAGGAGGTGGGACCTTGGACCTCATCGCTGGTGGGAGATGTCCCTCCAGCGTGGGTTCCTCCCAGACGCGCTCCTTGCAAGCAGGGGACTGCTCTGCTTTGCCATTTCCCTTAATCTGGATGAGTTTGTTGTACAGAGGAGGAGTAGAGGTGGGAGGAGGAGACAGAGGGAACGAGGGTTTTTAAGCAAAGGATCTCATTAGTTACTTATATCTGCCAGTTGCCATAGTAACTGGGGAAGAGAGGAAACCTAAATCTGAGTGTGTCTGGGTAGCTGGATGCCTGAACCCTCCTCGACCTGCATGCAGCTGCTCTGAAGCCTTGGGAGCGAAGGGGTTCAGCCCAGCCGTGGGCAAAGGGTCCAGGCTGCCCATGGAGCCGCTCCACAGCTCTGGTTACCAACGCTGCCCTGGGGAGAGGCAGCAGATCCGAGCCTCTGCATAAGCATATGGATTTGTGGGGCCTTTTCTTACCTGCTTCTGCCATGCTGTCCCTTCTCCAGTCCCTCCGTACACCAGCACAGACTTGTGTCAGTTCTCAAATCCAGCACCAATGCCAGCGGATCTCGGTGTTTGTAGGCACAGGGGTGAATTAGAGCTGCATGGCCACTTTGTGCCACTTCTCTGCTGCTCTCCTGCTCCTCGCACTCCTTAAAATGGATCCCACATTCCCCGTGTGTTGGCTTTCAGTGCAAATTTGTTTAAGGCCACTTCTCTCCCTTGCTTTCTGTCGAAGTGCCCAAGCTACTGATAATGGCTTAGCATAGACAGGGTGTTCCTCCCTGGCCCGGGCAAAGGGCTTGAAGGGGTTAAATTTCTCCTGTTGGGCACCAGGAATGGGAATTTACCAGTGAGGTTTATCAGGTGAGGAGTCATCCTTCCTGAGCCTTCCACCCAAAGAGTGAATGTGCCCTGTTCACTGGCATCCAAAGGCTGAGGTTTGCCCTGTTCTGTGCTGTGCTGAGAAAACCCCTTGGCGTCTGGAGGCTGCTGGTTTGGGTCTTTGTATTCTGCATATTTGCTTCTGTTCTTGTTTTTCTGAAAGGTCTCTTAGAAATAACGTGTGTTGTGGTTACATCCATACAGGTCCGCAGCTGAAATCACACAGCTTCTGCGAGTGCTGAGGTCATACAGTGTGTTAAAACTGTATCACAGCCTTACGGTGTCTAGAGACAGATGTCTGTGGGGTTTTGCCCTTTCAAATGATTGCTTTAAAAAGAAGGAAAGGATTTTTACTGCCTTGTAGGACATTGGTTTGGCCAGAGGTGTCTGTGCATGAGAGGGGAGGAAGCAGGCGGGAGATGAAGTGATTGGGACGGGACCTCAGAACCAGGCACCCGAGTGAGCCTCAGGCAGGGACCTTTGTTCTTCTCTGCCTTCATCTTCTGATTTTTGGCTGCCTCTGGGTTAGCCTGCCTGAGGCTTGTTGGGTGTTATAGATAGAGCGGAGTCCTCTCACCCTCTGAGTTGCAGACTCTCTCCTTGATAAAGGAGTCCTGGGTGACCCGGAGCAGTGAGCAGTAAGTGAATGCCCTACAAGATGGGCAAATGCTTCACAAGGGATCACAGCCTGAAAGGAATGAGATGAGTCCATGGAAGCAGACTGGAACTTTTTCTCCTCGCATCATGTCTGCTCCTGTCCCTTCTGGGTCAGAAGTCAGCGTTTCCTTGAGCACTTGCATCATGGGGACACTCCTCTGGGCTCTCCTGTCTCCTCAGATTACGAATCTGAATTAACAGATGTGTTTTTCTTTCTTCTCTCTGAAGACACCGTCTCCAGCAAACTGCAGAACAACAACGTCTACACCATTGCCAAGAGGAACGTGGAAGGCCAGGACATGCTCTACCAGTCTCTGAAACTCACCAACGGCATCTGGATCTTGGCCGAGCTTCGCATTCAGCCGGGGAACCCGAACTACACGGTGAGGTGCCGGGCTGCGGAGGGCACGTGGCGCCGGCCGGGACCCTTCTGGCGCGCCTCGCACGCAGAGCGATCTCTCCTTGCTTTGCCCAACATGCTTGTTTTGGGGGAGATCCTGTTAATTTGACTGAGGGGTTAGGAATGCCCACTGAACTGGAAAAAAAGTGAGAAACAAGAGAATTACACTGCTCTGTTACCAGTGAGCTGGGACAATGCCCGCTCAGCAATGAGCAGTTACTTGCCAAGGTTACCCAGAGATAAAGCCAAGAGACATTAGCGAGAAAGCACTGCCAGGACACCCTCCCCCCTCTCATAAACAAGGAGAAATTTATGCCCTGCTGCGTCCCTGCAGCAGAGACCGGCTGTCTGGATGTCAGAGCCTCCTTGGCCTTGTGCTGGCATCAGCCGATGGCTGGTGGGAAGGGGCGGTCTGTCCTGCATCGTGTACACGTATAGCTATTCCCTTTGCTTTTCCTCCCCTCCTGAGGACCTGTGTGTCTGAGCATCCTGGTGTTAGAGGATTTATCTCCTGTTGGAAGCTGTTCCAGGAGTTTCAAGAGAAATCCATGGTCTGGGGACCTGCGGGGTGAAAGTGACTGTTGGAATGTGATTTAAAGTGTTTGCACAAGGATTGATGCCACAAGTCTGGTCTCAGCCTGCTCCTCGCTTTAGAGAGCGGTGACAGCCAAGTTTGTGTCTGTTGGAACTGGGCAGCAAATCATTAGAAGCCCCCAGGCTTAGTGCTGTGATTTACAACGTGAGGGCAAGCGAGTCCCTGCTCTCGGGGTTTGGGGCAACCTCCCCTTCCTCCATGCCTGCAGAGGGGCCTACATTTGGTAAGGAATTTGGGAACCCTGCAGCGGGAGTTTGCTTTCGTGTACCTCCTCCTGCTCGTAGCAAGCTCTGAAAAGGCAGTTTTGTGTTGGTGACGAAGAAAGCAGGACCCAGGAGAAAAGTTCTGGGTGACTGTCACCACCCATGTCCTTGGTCGGTCCAACCCATGCTGTAGGACAGACAGGTCCAGTTGCCTTCGTGGAGATGGTAGAAAGCTCCTTCCCTCCTTTGGGCTGCCTCTAACCTCTCCTCTCCTCCTCTCCACAGCTCTCCCTGAAATGCCGAGCTCCTGAAGTGTCCCAGTACATCTACCAGGCCTACGATGCCATCTTGAAAAACTAACAGGAGATCAGCCTGTGCCTCACCCTGCAGAAGGAGGGGGGAGAAAGGGGTCCCCAGATCCTCCTTCACCACTGGCGCGGGGAAAAGCACTCGTAACTGGAAGCAGCCGTATTCATGTGTAGGATTTCAGTCAAAGGCACTGACTAAACAAGGTAGCAATTAGTATCCACGTGCTAACGATGATAGGGAACACACCCCTTTGATATTTTTAGCGTCCATGGAGTTTGTAACCACTGCTTCGACTACTCCACCATCCCCCTCGCCCCTCACTCATTGTCCGTTCTCGTGGGCTTCTCCATTTTGTGCCAATGTTCGGTGTTTTCTAAATGGCTTTAGGTGTAGTTACGATTTTGTAAAATACTGCTCATTGAAAGAAAACCAAGCAAAAACCACACGTCCGCTCATTAAAACAAGGCAAAAGTGTCGAAAACATAACACTGCACTTTATTTTATATTTTTATACTTTTTTTTTGAGTTTTTCTATTGTAATTGGCTTAAAGGAAAGGCGATTCCAAGGAAGTGTTGGGAGCCCTGCAGGGACGTCGGGCTCTAGCAGGGTGAGCATGGCCTCGGGGAACTAGGAACAGAGCCATCAGTTCGGTCCGTGGAGGCAGATGGAGCCCTAAAGAGAGGGGGTTTTTTTATTACACTTCTGCTGGCAGACTCTGCCCTGCTTTTGATGGTGTGTTTTCACTCCAGCCATCTCCCTGGCTCATTAGCTGCTGATTTGAGAAGCGAGGCTGCTCTTGCGTGGGGAGGAGCTGCGGACCTAGATTGGTGATGGGACAGCAGCAGATGAAAGGAAGGAAACAAGCCTGCTCTTAGAGCAAAAAGCTCTAGCCAGAACTCCAGGTATGATCTCTGCATCCCCACCCATCTGCAGCCCCTCTTCTTTTTCTTTCCGTGCCTACTGCGGCCGAGCTGCCTCCTCGGCCATCCCCTGAGCTGTGCCACCTTCGCCCGGCGCTGTGCTAACCCCACGGGTCCCCGGGGCTCGCGGTGGCAGATCCAGACGCGGCAGTGCTGCTTCCCCGCCGGGGCTGCAGGTGTTGGCTGTGCCCCTGCGGAGAGGGGGCTGCTGCTGGCAGCGTCCCGGGGAGCGGAGCGGCTCTCCCTGTTCCCGTGCTGTCCCCCAAACCCAGGCTGTGGCACAGTGGGGGACGGTTTGGGCTGGGCAGTGTTGGTGTCCTGCCTTCCCCGGGGCTTCGGGTCCCAGCTGGGCTGAGAATCGAGCAGATCTTGGAAGTGTTTCTTCCATTTGCAGGCTGGCTCTCTGTGCCCAGAGGCAGGCGGTAACGAGGGCCCGTCGCGTTCCTGCGCTCACCCCCTGTCCCAGGCAGCCCCATGCTCTGGCCCCTCTTTCCCACCTGTCCTTGGGGCCAGGACCGCTTCCCTTTCCAGTCCACGGCTGTGGACTCACCACCTTGCAACCACTAAGTGCTGCACAACAGCAGTGAAAGCAAAAGCCTCTTGCATGTCCTTGCTCCATCCATAGCTTTTCCTGCTTAAACCAAGCCACTAACCGGAACGGCTTCGCCCTCCCCAGCATGCTTTGACGCCATCTCCTCCCCAGTGGGCAAAGCTCTTTCGCATAGCAACCCCCATATTGTCTTTTTAGACGCCACATTTAAAGTCAATGAATGTTTTACGGTGGGAGATGGTTCACCAGGGCTTTGGCACTGTCTGCAACCAAGAGGCCAGTGCTGGGGAAAGGTCATGGTGCCCTGGAGGAGACACCAGCAGGGCCTGGGAGCTGCAGGACCCTGAGGAAGGTGGTCCCCTGCGCTCTGGCTGGAGAAAAAGTGGGGCAGAGCTAGAGCAATCCAGCCCTTGAGCCCTGCCCACGTGTGCTGGGAAGGGATTTGCTCCAAGCGCTGCGGGGTGCTGCAAAAATCATTAACAGAGCAATTAAGGAAGCACCAGTAGCACCAAGTGCAAGGCTGTGTCGGGCTGGGGAGGAGACGGCAGAGGGTCAGGAACAAACTCTGAAGCATCCCTCCATGAGCCAGCTGGTGTAGCTTCAACAGGGGGAGGGGATGCTGAGCACCCCCTTCTCTTGCCAAATTTCTTCCCAGCTTTTCGGGCACGTGGGTGCCTCTGTGCTGCAGGGCAGAGCCTGCGCTCGGTCGGTGGCATTTCGCCCTCCTCTCCCACCGCGCCGCTCGTTCGAGTGTTCGCCGCGTAGTTGTGTTGCTCTTCAGGCTTTACCTGCCGTCCGTGTCAATAAACTCATTTCCAGGAGGCTGTGGCTGTGTGTGGCTCTCTGGGGCTGGGGAGAGGATCCTGTTCCCCTGCTTTTGGCCAGGAGGCTGGATTTGGTGGGAAGGGTGCTGTTGGCTCACTGGCAGCCTTTCATCCTTCTCTTTTCACCAGCCACTTTTCTACAGCGGAGACCCCCAAAATAGGGGCTTGCCCCGTGAGGAGGGAGCCAGCATCCTTGGTCCTCTGGCTGCTGCTCTGTCCTTGTCTCGAAGGGCAGCATGGAAAGGGCCCTGGGTGGCAGGGGCACTGTGCCTGGGCACAGACAGCCTCTGACCAGGGGTGGGAGGGAAGGTGGAGGTACCCAGTCAGCCCTTTCTGGGCCCCAGGTGGGCTGTGGTAGCGTGACCCACTTTCCCTGCGAGGAAATAATAAAATTGTGAGTCGGTGATGTATTCAGATTGCTCTGGAGCAGCGCTGGGATCTTCCAGGGGGCTTTGCCACCCCAGGTCCTGCCTCAGGCAGGGGGAGGTGGGCTGCAAAACCTCCGTACCGGGCCAGAGCAAAGCTCAGGCAGCTGCAATCTCAGCCCTCGGAGCGGCCAGAAATGCAACGCCAGCAGAAGCAGGTTTGGGAAGCGGAGCAACTCTTCTCTCACCCCTGGCTCAGCAGCACTGGGAGATGAGGAGACTTCTACTGCCCAAGGAGCCGGGGTGCCAGGTACCATCATCCCTGCACAGGGGTGTTTCTGTGGTAGAAGCCAGTGGATGTGTCTAGTAGCAACAGCAGCAGCCTGGTCTGGAGTTGCTGATGCTGTCGTGTCCCTTCGTGCATCCCTGGTGTGCCTGGGGTGGGCTGCGCGTCCGACCGCTGGGGAGGGGACAGGGGGGTTGGTCCCTGCTGGGGTCTGCTCCTGCCGAGGTGCTGGGGGCGAGCCTGGCGCGGCATTTAGCCCAGAAGGAGCAAAAGCTGCTCCAAGAGGCTCAGGGCTCCGTCCCCTTCGTGTCCTGTGGTGAAGGGAAAGGTTTCTTCCTCCTTCACCGTTCTTCCAGGGCTACCCAGGGAGAAATCGGTCTTTCCTGCCGCTCTGGATTTGCGGGCACGCTCATGCCCGTCAACGGGGACGCGCCAAGCCCGGGCCACGCTGTGCCTTGCGGACTGGGTTTGCTCCATGAGCGTCGTTAGCCTCTGGTGCTGGGAGCTCGGGGGACAGAGGCGACGGTCCCCAGGCTGGGAGCTGCTCTGGGGGGGATTGTCCCCACAGCCTTCCCCGTTCCCCAGGCCCACGCCGTGGAGCAGGGACCTCTCGGGTCGCTCCTTGCTGCTCTGGCTGGCGATGGGGCCAGCCCTGGGGTGCTGGGTGGGCTCCCCAAAGTCCCCACTGCTCCTGCCAGCCTCGCACGCGCCCTACTCCATGCTAGGGGTGACGGCGGGTCCCTGAGCCCAGCGTGTGGCAGGGGCTGAGGCAGGGACTCTCTCAAGGGTGCTGGAGGCTGGGGCAGAGGTGGGGGCTGATCGCAGCCCCCTGAGCCGGCAGCTCTGCCTGTCCCCCGCTGCAGCCGGCGTGCCAGCACATGGGAACTCTTTGATGGATGGTTCTGGGTTTGTGTCAGTCGCCTGTCGCTGAGGCTGGGCTGAGCCTCCCAGTGCCGGGATCCAGCCCTGCTCCCCTCCCCCCTCACTCGTATATTAAATTTCACAAATAAAACTGCAAGTGAAGAGCATCTCGGAGGGAACTGCTAAAAATAGCCCCGAGGCTGGAGCCTGAATTGTGCTGGCGAGTTTACGTGCAGCCGCGATCCCTGCCCTCTCCCGGAAATATTTCAGGGCTCAGGGCTGCTTTATGGCGACGCGGGGAACAGAAGATGGGGGCTGTGGAAGAAGAGCAGCATCTAGGGCTGGTAATTACCCCCAGGGACACCTAAATATCTCCCTAGCTGAGAGCATCAGGCACCTCTGCAGGAAAATAAGCCCCAAATCTCTGAAAGCCCAGGTGAAATGCAAGAGATGGAAATGGGGCTCTGACTCCCTTTGCCTGATGCTGATCCCAGCCTTGGTGCAGAGTGGCACGAAGGCTGTCCCGCATTTCGCCAGCTCCCCTGGTCCCCCCGAGCTGTGGAGCTGTCTCTGCTGTCCCCTTCTCCCCCAGGAAGGAGATGGCAATGCGTTTCCACTTGTACCCCCTCCTCACCCTGGAGAGAGCCCCTGGAGATGCTGCTTTTCCCAGGCCAAGGTGCTGGGGGGAGCCCGGCTGTGCCGTGGCCAGTGTTTCGGCTCAGCCAAGCCTGTGTGATGGCAGCCAGGCCCACGGGGACACCCCGGAGCTCGCTGGTGTCACGGTGAGCTGAAGCAGGGTTTGGGGCCGGCTTCGAGGAGCGGAGAGGTGTGGGGAGTCCAGCGGCAGCGTGTTGTGGGGGCCTGGACCGCACTCCCCGGAGGTGCGATCAACGTCTTCCTCGCCATCCGGCGCACAGGTAAATGCTCGGTGCGGGGTGTCCCAACAAAGCAGTTGCTGTGATAGCAATGTCTCGGTACAGCCTGGCACCACCCCGAACTGCGAGCACCCCACGGTGACAGCGGGCACAGAGAAACCCCCAGCCCTGCCAGCTGAACCAGGGGCTGGCACAGCAAGGAGGCGAAGGGATGAGCCCAAGAGCACACCAAAGCGCAGTGTCGGAGAAGGGAAAGGCTCCCTGGGGAGGGTCCTGCCCTCCTCCCCCGAAGGGCTCTGGTCCCACAGGGCTCCTACGGGGCGGGCATGAGGGTACAGATGCTGCGGGGCGCTGGGGAGGGAAGAGGTGATGGTGCAGGGGGGGCATGGGAGGGTCTTTTCCCACCGGCACCTCCCCAGAGCCCCGGGAGAAGCTGGTGTCCCTCCCGGCTTCGGTCTGGGCATTCCCTGCCTCCTTTCCCGGGCGCTGCCTGCATCCCTCCCCGGGCATCCCCTGCATCCCCGCCCGGGCAGAGCCTCCTTCCCTCACCGAGCGCTGCCTGCATCACCCCCGGGCATCGCTGCCTGCATCCCTGCCTGAGCTCAGCGCCTGCCTCCCTCCCCAGGCTCTGCCTGCCTCCCCGCCCGGGCATTCCCTGCCTCCCTCCCCGGGCATCGCTGCCTCCATCCTCCCCGGGCGCTGCCTGCCTGCCTCCGTCCCCGCGTACCGCCAGCCTCCATCCCCGGGCACCTCCCGCATCTATCCCCGGGTACCTCCTGCCTCCATTCCCGGGCACATCCCGCATCCATCCCCGGGTACCTCCTGCCTCCGTCCCTGGGCACATCCCGCATCCGTCCCTGAGTACCTCCTGCCTCCGTCCCTGGGCACATCCCGCATCCATCCCTGGGTACCTCCCGCATCCCTCCCCGGGTACGTCCTGCCCCGCCCGGGCTTTGCGACCCCGCCCGGCGCCCCCCGGCCCCTCGGTAGCTCCGCGCCGGGCGGGGGCCGGGCCGGGC
>Ga0065711_1039169_pt1 | contig 18061 bp, 13 predicted proteins | sample Hoacrofraction12_FD_59098 | JGI IMG/M metagenome (GOLD analysis project Ga0065711, IMG submission 59098) | Hoatzin crop microbial communities from Cojedes, Venezuela - Epithelial fraction 12 v2 (version 2) | ecosystem: Host-associated > Birds > Digestive system > Esophagus > Crop | place... | reverse complement strand
ACAGTGTCGAAAGCCTTGCTGAAGTCTAGGTAGACAACATCCACGGCTCTCCCCTCATCTACCCAGCCAGTCATGCCATCATAGAAAGCTATCAGATTGGTCAGGCATGATTTCCCCTTGGTGAATGCATGCTGACTACTCCTGATAACCTTATTTTCCTCCACTTGCTTGATGATGACCTCCAGGATAAGCTGCTCCATCACCTTTCCCGGGATGGAGGTGAGGCTGACCGGCAACTTTATACTTTTTTTTTTAACAGCACAGTATACAAGATATTTAAAACCTCCCAAACACGGCTTATAAATTCCTCCTGCACCAACTTGCATTCATTTATAACTGACATCAGCTACTTCTTTGCTGCAGTTACAAGACAGCTGCACACATAACCGTGGCCGAGGTAGCTCCAACATAGCGAGATGGGAGCAGAAGTCTCCTAGAAAGCACAGGTCCTTGAGGACCAGCTCCTTGAGGAGCAGCTACCTGAAACCACACACATAGTCCTGCCACATCCATTAGATGCACCCCGAAGCCCATGCCCCATCATCTTTCCTCTGCCTATTACTTAATCCAGCCAGATCAATGCCAGCTGGGTACACTTATACAGGTTGTTTAGTGCGAGTGTAAATAAACACCCTAAATGGTGATATGCAGTTTTTTTACAGGGAGGAAGAAGAAATTGTTTCCTTTCATTGCCAATCATTTTCACGGAGTTTTTTGGCTGACAAACTGGCTGTTTGAATGAAACTAAACAAGGCGTGTGCTAAATCTCAGAGACACCCAGTTGCGGAGCTTCTCTCGTAATACCAGCGGAGATCCACGTGCGCATGCATTCTGCGGAGACACAGAGGAACGCCCTGAACATTTGCTGAAGCCCTGAGTATGTGGCAGATAAATGTCTGAAGCAGGAAAAGAATGGAAATAAAGCCTCAGGTAAAGAAACGAAGTGCAAAGCCACAGTCTGTCCATATTTACTGCCACAGCAACTTGTACTGGTGGTGATGATGAAACCAACCAGTGGTGTGATCCAGCTGTGGAAGAAATCAGTGGCACAATTCGAGCTGACCCCACTAGATACTGGATTAGGCACTGAAAGCAAAAGTTGCCCAGACAAGCAATAGTGGCAGAAACAAAAAATACTTTTTCATCACTCGGTCACCCAAATTGCTAGCACATGTGCTGACCCCATACACCTGTTAGTCCCTGAAAATGACCCACATAGTAAGTTATCAGCTCCAGTAACCTCAAAGGAGAGGACCAGGTGACAGTGAAGATTCATAGAAAGTCGCTTTCTTTTGGCTGTGCTACTCTACTTTAGTAACAGCTTTTACTGAGAACAGCCCCTGCCCCATGCTGCAGCACTGCTTTCTAGCTTAGGTATTTCAAGAAAAGTATTAATACACCCACAGAAACATCAGCAAAGATCAGTGGCAAATAATCCTCACTGCAAAAAGCATTAAAGATAATGAAAGTATTAAACATTCATGCCAACATCAACATAAAAATCCACATGTAATGCTGATAACTGGGACCAGGTATGTGGTAAAGCAGCCAGTGAAATGAGTTACTCACCTCTTGCCCACCTTTCGTTGTTCTGTGTGGTTGCAGAGTCAGTTATGGAAGTTGCATTCACTTAGAATTTAATTCTCTAGAAGATGCCATTTCTCTTACTGTTTGTACAGTATCTACCACTGTCAGGCCCTGAGCTATATAACTGATAACAGCTGCAATCTATGTGATAAGCACAGGACAAAAAGGCTCACAGTTTCCAAGCACACCCTCCTCTTGGGTAGGGTTCACATTCTGGAGGGGCTCGTGCTAAGCCTCGTAGCCATTCTGAGCACCTGCAGCTCCCGCGGCTGCAGCAGGGCCAAATCCTGCCAACAGCTCGCAGAAGAAGCTTCTGCTGCTGCTCCTTGCCCACAGCCAAGCAGAGCACTGAGCTCTGCTCAGCCTCGTTGCTTTCCAAGTGTCCTTCAGGACCTGGATTGCACATGTGCTATAATAGATCCAAGAGGTTTCCTTTGAGCTCATGGTCCTGCACAAGCGTAAATCGATGTATTTATTGTATTCTAGGTTATGTGAAAAAGCATCAGCCTTGCGTATTTGTGCTGTATCACCCAATCAGTAAGCTAGAAGAAGTAAGGCCAAATCCTGAGAGGGTTTAGCCAGTCAAGCTACATCAGTGAACACCGTCTGAAAGCACAGACATTGTTTGGCATATATCTTAAACTGTCAGGAGGAGCAGCCAGTGAGCAATGCAGTACTTGACCTGTCAGCATGATACAGATCATTTACATAGCTTTTTACAAACATTAACAGATTAATCCTCACCTTGGGACACGCAAGCAAGGTTTAGTAGCCCTGACGAACAGATCTGGAAGCTGACTCACACAGTGGTTGTAACCCAATTTCCAGCAGAACCCAGCATCTTTACATCTTCTACAAGCACAGGAGGGGATGGGACTTCATACCACCAGACCAGGAGAAAAAGAAATGTGAAGCAGAGAGCAGCTTTGCCCCAGTCATCTGTGTCTGTGGGGAACTGAGGCTATGGCAGTTTTCTTAAGTGCAGATTTCCTGGCTTCTCCTCAATTCATACCGGCTGTGACAATCCCACGTAGCTCTCATCCCAACACAGAGGACAGAGGCGCACTCATGTGCAAGCACTGCATTTCACACCCAAAGTGTAAAGCAAATCAAGCAGCTGAAGGAGAAAAGTCCTACTTGGTTGCAATTTCCTTACCCAAACAGCTATCCAAAGCATCTCAGCTCACTGCATTTCAGTGAGACCTGTTTCTAAAAGCAGCAGCAGTCATCATATACAAACAGGTGAGTGAAAGTTGTGTCCTGTGCACAAGGCTTGGGCTTTGCATTGAGGAGAGATAAGGAACTGTGACGGGTATGGCCCACAAGATCATACTGACAGACCTCACAGGCCAAGAGAGAAAGTGTGACATGGCCATGGCCCACGAGGCCATGCTGGCTCTTTCATTTAACCACTTGGGAGACATCATTTGTGCATGCACCATCTATGCAGCTGAAGGGTCTGTTCTTAACAGTATCACCGAGGGCTGAGGAGTTGTCCATAAGGCACCGGGGACTGGGAGATCAGGTCCCTGGAGAGGCAGGACAGGAAGTGATCCCACAGCTGTGTCTCTTTGCAGGAGGGGCATGCATGTGTGCCCCGAAGGGGTGAGAGGCTCAGTTCACATGCACACACCAAGTACAGATGTACCCAGACACACTGTCATGGGGGTTAGCAATGTGTGTTCACACAGACTGGGATAGACACAAAACAGGACAAGGGAGGATGCATCTTTACAGGCATCTGCTAGAGATGTGTGGGCAAGCAGGACATGCTACCGGATTCTTAAGATATATAGTAATGCATGTGTTGTAACTTGCTAAAAATGTTTGGGATTTATTCCTAACGAACTGATGTCAGGAAGGTCTCTTTTGTTTTATGAAGGAAATTGCTTATTGATCCTGTCTGTTTGCATCATATTCATACTGTACTTATGCTTAACCTGCAGGGATCTAGAAAGGTTGTTTCTCTCTTCACGCGCCACTTGACTTCTGCAGGGAGATGCTGCACCTCCACGTGAGGCTCCAGAGAAGGGCCGTGGGTAGGAACAGGTTGTGAGGTAGGGAGCACTAGTGTTTCTGACGTTAAAATCCCTGTGATACTCATTTGGTGTGCCTTCATCATGTACTCATAAATCTACTGAAAGCCAGATGAGAGATCACAAATTAATTTGGAGACAGATTCAGCAAAACTATTGTAGGATTCTCTCTGTGACATTAGGCATCGTATACTTCTTTATTTTCAAAGGAATAAAAGTCTTTAGTGATGCTTTTTATCTGTCTCCTCTTGTGAAACATTGCAGATGTGACTCATGGTCTTTTACTAGCTTACTAAAATTCAGTGGGGAGGATTGGAATTATTCTGTGGTGAACATGAATGGATGGAGCACATGTTCTGTGGGCCCTTCCGCATTAAACATCCACTGCATGGTTTTCAGGGTGGGGCCAACGACTAGACGCAGAGACACCAGGGGTCCCTTCATTTCCATCAGCAAGCACTTGAACAGATGCAGAATTTGTGGCATAACAATTAGGAGCAGAAGTAACAGACCAACCCCTCCTTAATCAGCTCTGACCTGCTAGTGATATTAAAATCATATTACAAGGTACATCGCATTGCACACTCAGGGTGTTCCCAGTGATGTGACACACTGAAACCCTCTGAGCATTACACGAAGTCATGTCAAAGATGCTATTCCCTCTACACTGAGTTAACATCTCAGAGTGGCGCCAAGGGAGCAGGTACCATGGAGACTGTCACACAATTCCATAGTGGTGTTTTGAGAACACATCCAGCTGTGCCAAGCTCCAGAGCATTTTGGTGAAACATAAAGCATTTGCTATGGAATGAAAATACAGGAACCCAAAACAAATGGGTATGGCATCAGGGAAATGGATGACCCTTCCCAAGAAAAGCTTTATTTTCTAGCTTTGACTAATACAGATAGAGAAGAAGTACTATGTTCCGCAGCACAGAAATAATCCTATCCTAAGGGCCGTTGTGGTCATCCGTTAAGAGTCACTTTCAAAAATGCTTTAAAAGCCCTTCCAAAATCCTACCTTCTCCTGCTAAGTGTTTTGTACCGCTTCTATATGCAGTGAAAAGTTACATTCACTGTGAATGCCTGAACAAAAAACTTTCAATCAGTTTTTGGTTTAGGCACAGAGTAAAAAAGAAATTCCAAAAACACACAGGACGCAGGTCTTAATAAACAGTCTTGCCATCTGCTTTCTCATCCAAAAAGTTAAATGGTTTTGTTTTCAAGCATCAGACTTGCCTTCCTTAAAGGAAAGTTTCTGGCACTCTTATCATAGTTCAGTAACATCTCACTTTACAAACAGTATATTGCTAGGTTTTGGGATGTGTCAAAGTGAAGTCATAATTATTTTTCTCATCAAGTATATCACAGTTTCACACGGAGGAGAAAGTGATGCTTTTCAATATCTAAAGACATATGCATCAAATCAGAAGTTCTGAATTTACAGAATCAGAAGTTAAGAACGGACACTGCATTAATATCCTCATTAAACAGGTAAACTATTAAGGCGTGACTTGTGTTCACAAACACCATTGTATTTTCTGTCTAGCTTGGAACAGGCACCACTCCATCCTGTTTTCTCATAAAGAGATGTACCAGGCATCCTTTACCCTTTTTGCCATCTCCTATTTCATCAAAGCTTACTGATCTCTTTGGCTCACCAAGTTTTCTCCAGGCCTGTTGTTTCTGAGGCTGTTACCAGGAATGAAATTCTTCATTTATTTTGATGGACTTCAGTGGTTCTTCAATGTTTCTTTGTCAATTAAAAACCACTTTACTTGTTAAAGTTTAATAATTACCTTACTATAGTAATTAGATTTACTTTCCTGATATATTAATTTTGCAGAAAATATACAAATATTATAAACCCAATGCTCAGATCCTCAAAGGTGTTTAGATCCCTTCACCCCCTAGTTTAAAAGAACTAGGGGCCACGTGATAAGTTCTTAAACACCAGCATGTGTTTGAACTTAAACACTTCTATGTATTCTAATATCCAAAGTTCCACGGAAAAATTGCCAGAGTAACCGGAAAAGTCTTTCAAAACCTCTTTTACGATACTTACAGACAACATAAGGTCTAGGTTTAGGATGGAGGGCTCAGGTAGGCTGAGGACTACCCTGTGCAGCATCTCTGCTGGTGAAGATAGAGTGGAGGGGATCCTCCTGCCTGCCCAGAGCTCTGTGTGTTAGAGAACAGTATTTGGAAGCAAGTCATGTAATTGCTTATTATAATGGAGTAAGTATTGAGTAAGGCATTCCCTTCTAACTCTTTTCTGTTGTAAGCCAGTACACATTTACAAAAAGCTTTTTTTTTCCTTCTCAACATGTACAAAATTTTCCTGGATTTCTATTAAGATGCCAAGGCAGATTTTTTTTTCCCCAACTTCAGATGCAATTTTAGCAGGTGAGTAATTTTTGTACAAACCATCTTCTACTTTTTCATAAAGAGGATAAAAAGCTGAAAGATCGCCTTGGACAGAGGAGGCATACCGGGGTTAATAAGATTCACTGTTAGGCACCATTTTCTCTGTGTCTTATTTTTGCACACAAGTGCTGGATTCATAATGACCTGTGTGAATTCTAGATAGCAAATCATCAGTCTTTTTATGTTCTTTTAAGTGGATTTTTTTCTGTGTTGAAATTTAATTCATTTACCAAGAGCCCTCAAAACCATTACATATCCCCATAGCTATCCCTAAATCCTGACAGCATAAACAGATACACATGTACATCCCCCTGAACATGTATGGCACTTTTAGGATATTTCCATTCAGGAATTTTCTGTTTAATCTAGGATTTACTTCCCCTGTGTTGTAAAACAATTACAAAATTAATGGTTATATTTAAACAGAATGACTCGGGAGAGAAATAAGAATTTTTAGGACAACTGTGTCAGACTAGAAAGGAAGTACGCATCAATAATTCCCTTTCACATTCGATACTTCAACTACAATGAACTTAAAAGTCCAAAAGCAAGTCATTAAGCAAAAAAATGAACAAAATGAAGAGCAAACTTGCAGGGACAGTGATGAACTGAGAATAAGGACATTTGGGTTCAATTCCGAACTATTCCTTTGCCAGTATACCTTTGGGCAGTTTCTTTGTTCCTCAGCTCCTTATCTGTTTAATAAGGATATTAATACTTGATTAATTCTACTCCTTGCCTGTATGCTTTTTGAAGGCCTCTTGAAGGTTTCTGTAGCAGAAACTACCTCTTCTTTTATCTGTAAAAATCTCAGCAAAATGGAGGCCTGTTTTTTGTTGAAGACACAAGAAGAAATAAAGGCAAGAATCACAATCAGAGCTTACATCTACCACAGACCTGGTAGAAACTGCTGTTTAGTATCAGTAATATGGGGCTGTACAATGTGTAATGCTAAAGATGGCCCTTTAGACAGCTTCTAATTAAAGAGTTGACCTGTGAGAGCCAATAAATATTGGGACAGCCATAACAGATCTAGAAAAAAACAAAAAAACAACAGTATATTTCCCTGTCAATAAAAAAAAAATTAAAGTGTTGAAAATTTTCACTGAGAAAAACAGATGAACAGATATCAGTACAATTTTTTGTAACAAATAAAAGTCTGATTAAAAATGTTAAAATTAATGTGTCATTTTGAAATCAGTATTTCCATACAAATGGATTTTTAGAGCTTCTCATTTAAAAAAAAAAATTATGCCTTTTCAATTTTTTATCCTGGTTTATGAAAAACACAGATGCTGATCTACTGAAATTTCCATGGCTATTTATATTTGAACAACAAAAATTTAAGACTCATTTGGTTTTGTTTCGGGGTTTTTTGCGGGCCTTCCAGAAATCAGGTTTTTGCGGGATCTTGAACCAAGACAGCTCAAGGCATTCCAAGTACAGGAACTGCTAACGTGTTCTATTATTAAAGTATATTTTTCTTGACTAGAAATAGTTGCTGTAAGTGTGGAAAGTATTTCTACGGCTCAGTATAACTTCCCTGATAGTGCAGATGGTTCAAGCTCTAATTCACATAGTTTATGTAAAGAAACAGTTCAATGGACTGAAAAGAAATATGTATGTTTTCAGCATCAGACCTTTACTGAAAAGTACCTTAAAAGAAAAGGAAATGACTGATTTTACATGCTTTAGAATTGACAGAGAAAGCCAAATACAGCTGTTGTGCAAATGTTTAAAGTAAATTACTAAAAAAGTCACTAAAGAAAGAGTTCTAAGTTACAGTAAATCATTGACAGAAATGCCTGCTAAAAACAACTAACATCCTGTATCATGCAAAATCTTCTCTCTCAAAAGCACACACACTTTAGAAAATAATCCACTATTCTTGCTATGTATATGTTGCTATTATAGTGATAAAAGAAACAAACAAACCTATTGCTTCATTAGTGTACTGGATACATTTTAAAGGTTGCTGTGCTTGCTTTTTCTTATATTTTTCTTTCTTCCATAATGCATAAGCAAGTGCAAAAAAAAATCCTATACACTGTATTCTGAAAAATAACCGGTCTTTACAAATTGCAGTGAATATATAACATGTTACTTGTTATATAATATATATCATAATAATATAGATATTTGTAAGCATGCAACATTGCATGGGGAAAGAAAATCCAGATGATTTTATGCTTCCTATTTCAATATACATCTATGTTCTGTAGGAAGTTTACTGTAATTATGACTTCATGTTTTGTTTCTATACCCTAAAGATAAATAAGTTTCTGGATCAAGTGAAGAGCTAAACATCAGGTATTAACCAAAAAATGAACATATTTAATGTAGTAGAAAGCTTGGTAAATATCCTTGAACCTACTAATAGTGAGTACTTTTATAAGATCAGTAGTATTTTAAAGGATTTTTTTTCTTTTTTTGATGAGTTGCTGGAAGAATTGAAAATACGTATTAGCAATGTCAATACTGTCACAAAAATAAATGACGATGAATGATTTCAAAAAGGGTAGGCTTCTTTTGCATTTGGAGACCACTAATAAAAGTAAACTTTTGCATACTCTGATAATTCTTCACTAACAATATATCTGTACAGTTGCATGATCATTAGGAATGTAATTAACCTATTTTTCTTGTCCTAATTACAAGGCAAAAGGATTCACCTGGGTAAAAGGAAAAATGATTTTGTTTAGAAGGGAAATACAAATAATGCCCAAAGCCTATTAAATCTGTTGCCATGACAATCAAAGAGCCTGGTCTTGTAAAACCTTCCATAATTTATTCACATGAGTAGTTCTTACTCACACAAGTTGTCCCATTGATTGAAATAGCACTGCTGATGTGAGGAGAGATTTGCAATGGGAAACTTGAATTTAGGATGCCATCCTTGTTCACATAAAATGCTGAGGGGACTACTTCCACAAGTGCGTGCTTCTTTCAGCAGTGAAGATTGGAAAATGACATTTATGGTTTATGTTGTCCTTCCTCAGTTTTCCTTATTGGTTCTTATACTAGACACACATTTTAGATGGTAAAATACACAAAAAATCTATTTCAGTGCACATGTATGCATATTTTGAACCTTTACTCCTAAAATGAAGGCTGGTTCCTCTGAGCCCTACTGAAAAATTGTCACACTACAGGAATGGATTTGTATCTTTTCTGTTTCCTCCTACTGCAGTGATCTGAAACAGCTGCATTACTATTCTCTCTCTAAAAACTGTCTTATGGAGTCCTTCATCATACAATGAGGTGATGTATCGGCAACTACCACAAAATTCCATCTTTTCAATATGAGTTAAGCTGATTCTTCTTCTTGAGTCCTGGTTTGGCCTGGCCTGGCCTTTTTGCTTTTGCTCTTTGCATCCCTCTCACCCTCAAAACCTGCTGCCAGGTACCCGTCACCTCCATACTCAGCTGGACAGTCCGTGACAACCACGACACAAACCTGCTCCTGGTTCATATCTAATCCCACCAAAAGCAGTGGGATTTGTGAGGGATTACCCTCAGACCGAGGCAGGTCCTTACCGTAATTTGCTCCTCAAGAGGCACTCAACTTTCACTCTTCCAAACTCAGTGACCAACCAGAATGCGTAAGAAAATATACATATTTCACATCACTACTCTTTCATCTTTCAGTTCTACCCTAATATCTGAAACAGAGATACAAGTAAACCAGGCTTTCTGAAAAACGAACCTGTCCTTCCATCTTGTTACACTCACTATAGAATTCCTTATCTGCTTGACAATTTCCTGATAATGACCCTAAATTTTGTTAAATCGGTTAGTTAGTTAACAACATTACTTTGCACTCCCCTAGCACCTTTCATCCACGAAGATGAAAGCACATTACAGCTGTTAATGAAAAATATCTTGCAACATCCACTGAAGCCATTCATAATAATTCTCAACACGCTGCTAATACATGACAAAAACTGTTTGATATGACAGAATCGCATACTGAGTTTGCTTATTTTACAACTTGGGTCATCAAGAGTAACATTGTCATAATTCACAGTGGTCATTTTTTGGCTTTCTAATGCATTGAAAAGGATCTGCCTCCCATTGTATCTAAAACATAGCATCCAAGTCTGTGTTTGATATTTGTTTCCCATGTGAAATAAAGTAAATCTTTTGTACCTGCAGATCTTGCAGACATTCAAAACCCTTCTGTAGCTTTTATTTACTCAGATAATACTTAACCAGAACAATCTTACGTTGCTACAGAATTTCTTTTACCTTCTATTTTTGCCTTCAAGCGGTCAGTGCACAACTGAGGTGCAGGGAAGGTATAGCACCATGACCCCAGACAGACAGAGCAAGAAAGAGGAGGCAGGAGGAGAGGAATGGAGGAAAAGAGAGAGAAATGTCAAAGCAAATACTTAAACACTCTCTTTAGAGTGGAAATATGTACAACAGAGCTACTGATGTTCCAGTCCAAGTGCAAACAACAGCACAGGTGTGCACAAACATACACACGCACATACACACTGTCACAAAGCAAGGGAGAAAGACAGCAATGATCTTACAAAGCTGCTGCAGTAATCAGGACACTTGCTCCTGGAAACAAGCATACAGACAAATGTTCTGTTGTTAGCTTTCTACATTTTTTCAATTTTCATTTGATTATTGCTATTATTTTTACCTCTCACCGTAACAGAAATACCATTATTATTGAAAGGAAGGAAAAAGGCCTTACCATGCAGTGCATCAGGAAGAGATGAGAAGCACAGAGCATGCTGCAGAGATTAAGCTCAGCATGGCATTCAGATATCCTTTGGAATTGAAGAAAATTGTCCAACCCATTCTTCCTAACAAGGCGGACAAGTTTTCTCTAGGCTTGAATTTTTCACCAGAAGTCAGATCCTTACAGTGCATTATATTTTCTTCTTCCGGAGATATATTTCCTCCAGTTAAGTTTCAGCTCCGCAATGCCATTTTCAATCAGCTCTAAGAAGTTCTTCATTCCCAGATTCGTGGTGTCATCAGAGGGACTCCAAAGAAAATCAAAGAAAGAAAGAAAAACAGAAAAGAATACCTTACCAAAGCCCTGAAATTATTATGCAGAAAAGAAGAAGAAAAAAACAACCACCCCTCATTTATTCTGATACCTATATGTTTCCCAAAATCAGTACCACCTCTTTAGTCTCCTATATGCAGTGCTGATTACCTGTAATAAAGGAAGAGGCAAAAACTTTCCCAGTTCACACATGATGCATTTTCATTACTGCTGCTCAACTGTGCACTAGCAAGCAACCCTTCTCATCCTGAGGAATCTTTAAAACCATCTGACAAAAACATCAGCTGTCCCTTTCCCTTCCTATAGAAATTGAATACTAGAATTTCTAGAAAAGTGTCGGAGAGAGCTTGACAAATAACCCCAAAATACAAATTAGATCTAAAAGCAAAACCCTCAAAGCAGAGGAGTTCTGGAGCGAGGAGATACCTTGCCTGAAGGAAAATGGGGATACACGCACTACATCATCGCAGGGAGGAAGAAAGGGGTAACGGATGGTGGCTAACGGGGGTTTGGAGGGGACGGGGCGGGACCGCCTGGGTGTCAGGCAGGAGTGGGATCCTGAGTCACCCCCAGCTTCCTGCCTGCTCCCTGACAGCAACTCGGGCTTCCCCTGCACTTTCTGCAAAGCATATTAATTGATTCTGGTTGCTGAGCAACTAACTCTGGGGAGCCACATCGACGGCTCCGGCTCAGCTTCAGCAGCAGCAGCGGGGAGAGGGGACGGTCTCCCCCGCCTGCCGCCTCCTCCTCCCGGGGCTCGCTCACCCTCCCCGGGATGCCCTCGGCAGGGAGGTGCGGCGGGTCCCCCCCTCTTCCCCCCCGGCAGCACCCACCGGCCCGCCGCCGCCCCGCCTGGGGTGCCCGGGCCGGGGGACACCGTGGGAGTGGGAGACCCCCCCCTCTCCCCGCCCAGTCCCGGCGAGAGGTAGGGCGGCGCGGTTCCCTCCCGAAAAGCGAAGCTGGGTTAACCCTCTGGTTCTCCGGGCCCTCTGCAAAGACACCGTCAGAACGAGGAGCAGCCCCCCGGGGATGCCGACGCGCGGGCTCAGGAGCGAGCTTCCACCCGAAGCTGTGGACGCCTCAGCTCTGTCCCTGCAGTAACGGGGTAAATGTGTTCCTTGCGTCCGACCTCTTTGCCACGTTGCACTTCCCTGGCTGAAAGGGCGCACAGTAAACCAAAGCCACCATCCCGGGGAATGGCCTGGATGTCTTCAGACTGCAAAATGGAGCTCTCTGACATACCCGTGTCGCTGCTTTAAACAAGGTTGTTGAAGTTCCTCATAGGAGAGGCCGTTTCGTTTTGGCCCATAAAAGCAATGGGATAACTGGAGCTAGCTCCAAGCGGCTCCTCCTAGAGCCCCTCGACTAAGGGCCCGATGGGCACGACACTGAGGGTTTCTGCAAGGCTGATGCCACGTGGATGGACCCTGAACAGGGCCTGGCCGCTGCAGTTTGTGGCAGGGCTTCCACTGACTTCTGTGGCTTTAGAGCCTCAAAAAAATCTCCAAAACACCACAGTGTCCAAAACAAAGACATTTCTCCTGTGCTCTCATTTTGGATAAATCCTTAGTCAGATCATGGCATTTGTTCAACGCTGACTAAGCTGTCTTTCTGTTGCACAGGTAAGATGTAAGAAATGAAGAGACCTCCAGATTTCTCTCCCGGTGACCTGGCAGTAAGTGCAGTATCAGATCTTGGCCAAACTGCTCACACACGATTACTGTCAAAGGCCTGAGTTAGATCAGCTCTTTATTTCTGTTACGGTGGTAGGACAAGCTAAAGGGCAAGGCCCTGAGAACTGCCTTCACTTACAGTCACATAAACAAACAAAATTATCTAATTCTCCCCTTGAAAAAACTCCAATCTATAGCTCGTCTGTGCTATCCATATGGCAAACGCAGGGTCTTCGTGAAAAGGGGACGGTTTATCTTAAGCAAAAAAGTAACTTTTCTGACAGTAGCTTAGCCCCACCACACTCTGTTTTCATGCTGTATAAACAAAGATCCACAGTTTAGCTTAATTTTCTAGCAAAGCCAAATGCTTCACATATATTCAAAGCTCACGAAGGACCATTAGATCAGGTTAGCAGAGCTGCTGTATGAAACAGATAGCAGAACATATTCAGTTCTTCCATTATGTCTACTGATATGAGTATATGCTGGTATTCCTAATCCACCAAGTACAGCATACAGAGAGATAGAGGAACTCCAGTATTGATTTAGTAAATAAAAGTCATTTAACCTCCTACTAACAACAGAATACAGCAGGATGTTTCCAAGGAAGAGACCCTGTAGTTTACCTACTGCATGAAAATATGTCTCCTGAGGTCTTCTAACAAAATACACATAGGTTAAACACACTAAAACACACTAAACCCACGCATAACAAACATAGACTGGTTTTGGTTTGTGTGGTCACCAATTTATGTAATTCATTTGGTATCACTGATTCTCCCTTTATCTCTTGGGAAGTCCTGGGAAATGGCTTTCTATCCAGTGCTTACAAGTGTCTTTTCTGGAGACTCCATGCTTTTAAAAGGCAATTTATTCCAGCGCCTTACTACTGTAACTACAAAAAGGGTATTTCTAAGCTCCATTACTGCAAAGTTAAACTCACTATTTCTTCTGCTGTTCACCACGATCAAGGAAAAGGTCTCCTTCATCCCACATTGCAACTACATTTATGTACATAAAATTAATTATACCTCTTCTCTGTCTCTTCCCTTTCTAGATTAAAAACTTATCTGAGCCTTTACTCTTCTATCACTTTTTCAAGAATGGTTTGTCACACACTGACCTCTGCATCATAAGAGTACAGAAAACTCAGTGTGAAATTACATGTGTATAGGGATGCACATTGATGCATGCAAAAGTAAAAGGTACCAAAGAGACACTGTCTGGATTAGCAACAGGGAAACAAGGGAGGGACTGCTTCATCTAGCTGTGATAATAAGGTTAAACAGCATTTCAATATCCCTTTTTTCTTTTCTGAATGAAATGGGGTGACAGAAAGGAGGAGATTAAATACAGCTAGGTTGTGAGTGTCTGTCAATCAGTGTCATCTTCTTCCAATCTGAGGAAGATGATGATCCAACCTAAGGGCATAAGGGAAAAAAGACTGCTTTTTCCTTTGAATCTGTATAATGATTTATAAAATACTAAATAGAAGAGGGAAGCTAGCACAAGATCTCTGGTAGATAGTACACGAAAAATATAAAAATAGATAAAGATTAGGAGGGGAGTAAGTGGTTGGGAGTGATGAAAGGCTCGAAAACGTATGAGGATTTAGACTAAGGAGCAAAGACAGGTGGAGAGATTTCCCAAATTCTTACAAAGAAATTATTAAGTCTATGTGAACGTATTTCACCATACACATAGTAAAGAAATATTTGTTTCAACATGATAAACTGTAGTTGTTTTATCTTTTTCATTTTTACCCCCTTCACATTCATGCCTGTGCCTGTTTTTATGCTCACAAGCACAATCTTTAAAAAATGTGACAACAAATTATTAATATTTTAATGTGCCTTGTTTTGTACTCTATTTTTACAAGGAGGAATACCAAACAGTGTTGAAGCTCTCTGTATTGGATTAAATACCATAAAAAGTGCTAGGGAAGGGCAGTTGAAGGGCAAAGCAATAAAACAAAACAACCGTAGAAAGGAAGCAAGTCAACAACTGGTGATTTCAAAATGCAAGCAAAGTGCTCGGCGTGTAAGAAGGAGCCATCAGATTATTGCAAGAAATTGTAGTAGAGGTAGGTTTAGAGATATCAACATTTGTACAATCTTATTTATTTTTTTTGGAAAATACAAAGCTGCTTAGATAAAATTCAGCCTCTTACAGAAAGCAAGTACAGCATCCTTCTTTCACGTACACGAGGCTTGAATTTAATCTCATATAAATGCTTTTTATTGTGCATTGAAAAGGCTAACTAATGCACGTGTTTCTGCTTCTATTCCATTTTCTATTTATCTTTTCTCTTCCCACCTTTCTATCCATTCAATAGTAGCATTATTGTCTTCGAGAAAACGAGTGTCCTGTGAGCCTAAGGACCAGAGCAAGCTAGGACCCAGTCAGCCCTCCTGCCCCATGGGAATGGTGCCCCACCAAAACCAAATTGGTTAGTGTAGCCAAATCAGCCAGGCAGCATCCCTCCAGGTTCTAGCCCTGCAGCCAGACAGGGCCCATGCTACAAGACCTTGGGCATCAAAATAACAGGGAGGCGCAACGAGCTGTGGCAACTGGTTGGGCACCAGCCCATTTCAGATCTTAGACTGCCTCCTCTGTGTTGCTGAGACCTGATAACAAGAGACAGTCACCACCAAGACAAAAGGGAAGAAGAAAGACCCTTCTGTCGATATGTTCTAGTCTAGGGTGAAGGAAAGGACTCAACGAAAGGATGGTATTTGAAGAAAGCAAGTGAGGTCTGCAGCAAGCGTGAAGTGGTGGCCCAGGCCAGGGAAACGGTGCCTCTGGCTGGCTGGGTGTGGATGCCTGTGCTGCAGGGAAGGAGGACAGTGAGGGCGAACGCGCTTCTTACTGGGCTGGGCAATTACTGTCCACTACCTAGCCTGAAGCAGAGCAGAGGCCCCTGGGGACTGGGAAGATGTGGGCACAGGCTGTCAGGCTTTAAGAGGCTGAAGCAGAAAAACCTCCCAGGAATCTCCCTGCAAGTGTCAGGAGCAGGGAGGACCAGGGAGCTGGAAGCAGGGGTGTGCCAGCATTGCTCCTTGGGTGCTCAGACCGCCTCAGCAGCCACCGTCACCAGGAGACTCCTTCACACAGGGCAGCGCAGAGGGCTGCCCACGCCGGCTCTGAATTGAGTGACAGGAGAAACCTCCTCCCCAGTCCACCCAGCTGCCTGTCACAGTATGGCATAGCCACTAGCAGCAAGTGGAACACCTTGTGTACCAAAACTTTAGTCTTCATCCCATTTGTTGTTAAATGCCTGACAGAGACCAACAGTATTCCTTGCACGCTGCACCTTTTCTGGTAGCTGCCATCTGAGAAATGATTTCTTTTTTTTTAAAGCAGTATTTTTTGTAAAGGATAGAGTAATTTAGCATAAATACAAAGATATGCACAGATCATGCAAATTATTTAAAGTATTAAATAAATGGTAAAATTCAATTATGAACCAAAGTTTAATTAAAAACCTGTGAAAATAATCTGCAAAGAAGTTTTCTGGGTATGTTTCTCATTTTGACCTTTCAATATCCTGTGTCTTAGTTACTATTCAGCCGATTGCAGCACAAACAACTGAATTGATTTCTTGCCTTTGTAGTTTAAATGCCATAATACATGCATGAGAGTCTGAGCTTCAGCGAGTGCATTTCTAGATCATCATCAGCAACTAGTTGGAAGATGTAACTGTAAGAAAAAGAGCTTCATTCAAAAAAAATATCCAAAAGCATGACAGAGGACATACACATAGTTCCATCTATCTACAGTATACTTAGCATCCCTAAAAACTATTTCCAACATACTTTAAATATAATATTACTGTAATAATTATTTTCAATACTGTATATGTTAACTGGTCTCATTCTATTCTAGTTTCCATCAGTGCAAATCAGACTAGGATATCATAGCTGTCAAAAACTTGCAACAGTAAGAAAATAGTGCAACCAATGGTAAGTAAAGCCAGTAAAATGCAAAACATTTTAGATCTGTTGTTCTCTTTCAATAAATGCTGCTTTACTACAGCTTAGTCACTAACTGACTAAGGAATGATAAAAGGTTATAGTTTGTGGTTATTAATTTTTGGGCTTGCTCACACTTTCACAAGTTAGTCTGAAATAAATTTTAACAGATCTGATTCAAAGTTCATTTATAGAAAAATGAAACCGCCTACATTCACTGATTTTAATGAAATCATCTTTAATTTACATCAGTGAAGCTAGTAACAATAGATACACTGTAATAACTGTCCACTGCAGAGTTAGCTTTAGTTTAAATTTGCTGTGTACCGGTACTGTAGCACTGCTTCCCTTACATCACCCTAACACTAAAACTAGCATTTCAATATAGCTGTATCAAAAAGGTATGCACAAAAACGTGACTACCTGGCTAGTAGCACAGCCTTATTCACTGCAGAAAATACATATGCTAAGTATCTTTTTTCTGTAGAAAAAGAAAACCTGTTCTGAAATGGACTGCTTAGCACACAAATGGAACATAAAGGAACAATCTCAACTAATTTTAGGAAAGGCTATCTTAACGTAAAAGGGCATTTTGTACAAGCAAGGTGCAGTGGCAGTTGCATTTTTTTGGGGGTCACCTATACCGAACACAAGCTGCATGCCAAAACGAGCAGTCTGATCCTACTCCTCTGACCTAGGTAGAAAAACGCTCCCTGATTTCTATGGGAAGACTGTTCTTGGCAGACTACCAGAGTCTCAGGTAAAAACTGTTTAGCCTGTTGCACCCAGCGGAGACAGACTTGCACCTCTAATGCTGCTTAAATAAACTAGTTCCCTGTGTACATAAACCACTCTGGAAGACAGGTACCATTTTCTGAGAGGCGGTGAAGTGTTTGCAGTGTCTGTGTTCAAACCAGAATCTCATTAGGAAAACAGTAATCTTGCTGTACAGCTATGTAGTAAGATAGGACACGCAACGCATGAATTCATTGAATCCCACGGGTGATCATCTGCCTGAAATCTTTTTCTAGATAAGCATGTTCACACACGGTAAAAAAAGCTCTCAAGCAGCAACAGTTATTACTGCTGAATAAATATTCACATTATTTCTCATATTTCTCAACAGGCAATATACCCACTGGGCAAAAAAATAATAGTATGCTAATGAAGGATTAGACAGGCAGTGGCTAAATTAGTCCTACTACAGTTTTGTTAAGCTTTTGGGTGTGTATTACATGACATTACTATTTAATACCATAGAACAAAAATGTCTTTCTCCCTCGCCTCCTCTCCTTTTTTTTTTCCTTCCCCCCCTCCCTTTTTTTTTTTTTTTTTTTT
>Ga0065711_1039167_pt1 | contig 18062 bp, 14 predicted proteins | sample Hoacrofraction12_FD_59098 | JGI IMG/M metagenome (GOLD analysis project Ga0065711, IMG submission 59098) | Hoatzin crop microbial communities from Cojedes, Venezuela - Epithelial fraction 12 v2 (version 2) | ecosystem: Host-associated > Birds > Digestive system > Esophagus > Crop | place... | reverse complement strand
CCCCTCTCAGCCTTCTCTTCTCCAGGCTGAACAAGCCCAGCTCCCTCAGCCTCTCTTCGTAGGAGAGATGCTCCAGTCCCCTCATCATCCTCGTAGCCCTCTGCTGGACTCTCTCCAGTAGCTCCTCATCTTTCTTGAGCTGGGGAGCCCAGAACTGGACCCAGAGCTCCAGATGGGGCCTCACAAGGGCAGTGTAGAGGGGCAGGAGAACCTCCCTCGACCTACTGGCCACATTCCTCCTAATGCACCCCAGGATCCCTTTGACCTTCTTGGCAGCCAGGGCACACTGCTGGCTCATGTTCAACTTGTCATCCACCAGGACACCCAGGTCCCTCTCCGCAGAGCTGCTCTCCAGCAGCTCCGCCCGAAGCCTGTACTGATGCATGGGGTTGTTCCTCCCCAGGTGCAGGACCCTGCATTTGCCGACTGTGAGGAGCTTTCATCTATTCTGTTCTTAATCTCTGCAGATGCCCAGGTTTCAGAGGCTGGAAGAAGCTTTCTAATTAAAGGCGGTAATTTTTCTTTTTTTTGGTGAAAGGGCTGTCTAAGAGCTATTCAGAGGGCCTGAAACATTTGGCTTAGTCCCACGGGCATTAGTAGACAGAGGAAAAAAGCCAAGTGAAGAACTGAATTAAAAATGTGGTATGTCACATAAAGATGCAGTTTGTTGTTTGGGTGGAATCGCCACCTGTAAATGACCCATGAAATTTCCTGTGATGTATGTTACATCAATTCATGGTAGAATTTTATCTCGCAATAACCTGTTGTCCCAACGCTTTTTTAGTTACTGCTGTTGTATTGCGACCGTATATTCAGCTTGAGCAGCACTCGGCCATGCCCAGTGCTCCCTGATCAACCTCCTCCAGGCAGATAGGTCACCATCCAGCAGGCAAGGAAACGTGCAGCCGGCTTGATTTCCACGCCGTAGCAGCAAGTTGGACCCTTGGCCATTGATACCTTCCTGAGCTGGGGCCAAATTAAGCGGTCAGTACCAGCGAGGTGGAGCTGGTAGCAGTGGGAAGGTGGTGCCCCGGTTGTGAGAACCATCTCCAGAGACAGGGAGCCTCAGGCCTGCTGGTGTCCAGCGGAGCCCGGCAGCTGTGCACGCACAGCTGGTGCGCAAAGATTCCAATGGTGAGACCTTGCTGCAAACGGCTGGGATGGCCGCGAGAGGTCAGCGTTGGTGTTTCTTATTTAACGAAATGGTCGCTTCCATCTCTTTGTTGAGGGGCTGCTTGGGAAAGTCAAGTCACCCGCAGAACCGCCGGCTCCGGCTGGGGTACGTAGTGCTGTGGCACTCCCAAAGCCCAGTTAGGGACCACCTTGCCAGCCCATGCATGTGGAGGTGGGTGACCCTTAAAATATGTTTAGCTACTATAACAGTATTTATTTTCAGGCACAAACTGCACTAAATGCAGCTTTTAACCTCTCCCCATGCCAAGCCTGTTCTTAGCACACCAAGTAGAAGGACCCAGGGAAGGGCCTGAGGTATGATATGAGAAGAGGATCAGAGAGTTTGTGCAGATGACATTGACCAAAGCGAATGTGGGGAAAAGAATGGTGGAGCTGGGAGTGCGTCTCACTTACTGCGATTTTATGCCGTTCTCCCTTTAGCAATAGCACTGCTTTAGGTCCTCTGCAGAACACGAACAGAAAAGAGCTATGATTTAGGATTGGCATGTAAATCAGCTGACATGACTAGAAAAACATGAAGGAACTTGCACACTCCTGTTATAAATAGGAATCTCCACACCATGTGGTTTGTGGACCTCATAAATGCTTATAAATATCTGCAGGGTGGGTGTCAGGAGGATGGGGCCAAGCTCTTTTCAGTGGTGCCCAGCAACAGGACAAGGGGCAACGGGCACAAACTGAAGCAGAGGAAGTTTCAGCTGAACATAAGGAAGAACTTCTTCCCTCTGAGGGTGACGGAGACCTGGCCCAGGCTACCCAGGGAGGCTGTGGAGTCTCCTTCTCTGGAGATATTCCAGACCTGCCTGGACGCGGTGCTGTGCAGCCTGCTCTGGGTGACCCTGCTTGGGCAGGGGGGTTGGACTAGATGACCCACAGAGGTCCCTTCCAACGCCTAACATTCTGTGATTCTGTGATTCTGTGATTCTGTGTGTGATGAGAAAGAGGTTCTCTAAGAAGTTAAACTCGTAGAATTGAGATGATGACTACTCCTCTACTGGCTTGAATGGGGTGTGAGACCACTAGGCAACGACTAGGGTTGGTCCTTGGTGTACTAAAGTGCCTATTCTGTCTTTGCTCTGTGCACAGAAGTCCTGTTGCTGTCCTGAGAGAAAGAGCAGGAGCAGAGGTCTCAGGTTCCATATATTATCTCTTTCTCTATTTGTATGGAAGCTGAATGCTTATTCATTAAAGAGAACCAGAAATGATATGCGGGCAGCAGTCACTGGGCTCCAGAAATAACGTCAGTTTGCACTGAGTGGCCTCACCTTCTCTCTGCGTACCAGCTGAAGACTGCGTGTGACAACAGTGTCTCAGGTTGGTCCAGAGGTTTTCACTCCAGCCACCTGGGTGGAACCATAGATTGTTTCTGGAATCTGGAGATGGCTGGAGCTATAGATTCTTTCAATCAAAGCTCAAATTCCAAAGAAGCCAGTAGGGTCAACAGAAGAGACTTGTTAAGGAAATACGGTATAAATCGAGGAAGGCCCTGTTTGTGAGAGTCAAGGCAAGGAAGATATCATGGGTAGTGTGGGAGTAAGGTAGGAGTAACCCAGCCTTAGAAAAGCCAGAAGTCTGGCTCACTGCTGTAGGCGCATGATGGTGATGGGGGTAAGAGTGAGGAACTCCAGCAGTATCATATTTGCCAGTGAGGAAAAAAACGCTCTTGAGGGTTTAGCAGAATGTTTTACAGTAAGGCCTAAAAGAACTGAGACCAAGTTAATCTTCTGCCATTCATTTTGGTCCTCCAACCCATAGCTAAGAGACAGTCTGTTGCCTGCACAGTTTACAATCCAAGCAAGCCGAAGGAAGGCAGCAAGAAGAGCAGAGGTGCAAAGTGGCTGGACAGGAGTCCACTCCTGCTCCAGACTTGGTCACACATCTCGTCTTGAGTCCCGCCCAAATAAGCTACATCGCCTGCTGCCGGCCACCACCCATCTGTACTGCCACAAACTTCTGCCACCCAGGTGTGCTGCTTCACCACTAGTGTGAGCGTTCCCCAGCCTTTCCCAAGCAAAAACTGAGCTCAGGCAGTAGATCATTGCTAACACGGCTCACGCTGACAGACAGCAGCTAATAAACACTCACAAAAGGAGTTCTTACAGCAGCTCTGGCAGAGGGAAGATAATGGACAGCCAGGGGTGGGATGAAGCTCCTCACGTCCACAGCCAGCTCGCCTGCAGCCTGGTGGACCAGTCAGCACGTTCTGTAGAAGAGCTTCAGCTGGAGTCTCTGGTGCTTATCCCAGCTGCAGCCTGCATAAATCCCTGGTACAGACAGGGAATGAGACTAGCTCGTTTGAAAGAAGTGGATGCAAAGCCCCAGCAACCCAGTCAGTCAGCAAGGAATCTGTTAGGGGATGAAATGGGTAGAAGAGGGCAAAAGGCTGCAGAAAGTAGTTTGTTACAAATAGGCAAAACCAGATAGCAGAAGGTGGAGGACACAGATCATCCTGCTCAGACTCTGCTTCCTGCCATGGTGATCACCACTGAAGTTACAGCAATGTTACTGGTGATTTCGCTAGACAGGGTCAGGGCCTTTGGTTGTGCTGGTTTGCAGGGAAGAATCTCACTCCAGGACAGTGGGAAATCAGCCATTGGCCTCGTTCTCCTGTGAACCCCAACCTTATGTTCATGTGTTCCCATTTAAGTCAAAAAAAACCCCTCCACACTGCGTGCTGACATAGGCTTTCTTGAAAGCTGTGAGATGTCACAGGTGTCTAACTCGCAACGGCATGAGGAATGGGCAACCTCGAAAGGCAGTGAAGGTGAGACGGGCCTTGTCTTCTCTCTTTGCTGCCACTTGAACCAAGAGAAGAAGAAACAAGCTGAAAGGACTGACAGAGCAGACGAAGGGAGTCCTTACTCTTCGTTTCTTGAGCAAACTCGTGCGTGGTGGCACATGCAACACAAAGGCAGCATTGTCAGTTTTGAGCATCAAAGCATCACGCCTTCCAAAATCCTGAGACTGGCTTACAGATCCTGAGACTTCTTAAAACCAACAAATGTCCATTTCCTTTTATTTTCCTTTGGGTTTTGGAGTCTTCTGGGGAGAATTTTCTTCCTCTTTGTTGCAAAAATAAAGGTTTACCTTTTGCTCTGAATGAATGCAAAGGGCCTTATGGACTCCCTTGATTCCAGCTTCTGGGTCTTTAAGGGAAACACCAGAAGTCATTAAGATGTGCAATTAAATCACGACCGTGGCTAACACCACAAATATAAATGCAAATCCTGCCCTAGAGAACAAAGACTCATTCATTCTGCTTAAATTGGTCTTGAAACTTGATTGCTGGTTTCTTTTTTTCCCTCCCCCTGTCCTTATTTCTTCGGAAGGAGGGGGAACTTTCTTGGCTTCTGCCACATCCTGGATAGTCAGAAAAGACCGTGCTCAGCCGCCTGAGCCCGTCTTGCCTCCCGTCTGCCAGCCCTCTGGAAAAGTGAGGTTACAGGCAAACATCAGCAACGAGCGAACAGAAATAAAGAGCCTTGACAACTGAGGTAAAGTGGCCATTATGCAACTACAAATGACAGGGCTAGAAAAATAGGAGCCGGAAATGTCGAAAGGCAGCTGAGGCTGCATTCCTTATTGGAAGTAAGAGGTGAAGGAAGATCAGGCGGCGGCGAGGGCTCTTGCTCCATACATCGAGAAGGATTTGCCAGCAAAGGATATTAATGACCTGAGAGTGAATTGCATGTCCACGAGGGAAATCTGAACTGAAAATGGAAAAGACAGAAAGCTAGGCAGAGGGATTTGTATTGGGTTAAAGTGTCAACATTTAGAGATGGATGGATCACCGGAGCTCAGACGAGGAGGAACAAAAAAGCCACACCCTCTCAACAAAGAAACCAAAGAAAATAGCAAAACATAACACCGGTGTCTCACTTCATCCCAAAGTTAAGGCTCTGCCAGCCTGACCTTATTTGTGCAAAAGTTTGGCTCAGAGGTGAAAAGTGGTGGTCTCCAGAAGGGTGCAGATTGCCTCTGCCACCTTTAAAAAAAATGGTTTTGTCCCTCTCCCCCTTCACCCCCTTTTTTTACCTATCAAAAGGCACCTCTGTCTCTCTGGTATTCAGTGAGATTTACCTGACGGAGTCTCTGTTACCAGATGAAGGGCATTCAGAAGCTAATCCATCTAAATGGATTGCTGGCCAGGAAAGCGGAAAGGCCCGTGGTACGATATTTGGGGATTTGGTTTTTTGGAGACTGCGGTTTTTATTGGACTGCTCTGTTTCATAATCCTATCTCTGCTCCTGTAAAGAATGTATTACCAGATATAATCTGTGAAAAGCATCTCCAATTCTTTTCGCTCAGCAGAAGACCTCTTTTTAAACATGTAGAACACACATTTGAAATTTTAAGTGAGTTCTGTGCTAGTGCTGCAATTTACAGGATAGGATGAGGCTTTGATTTTATCTTTTTTTTTTTCCTTCTTCTAAAGAGTCAATGGAGTTCCAGGCATTTCCAGAACTATTTATGCCCGTTAATCCCTAGAAACTGGCTGAAAGCCTTGGATTTGTCTTCCTCTTTCTGAAATGAGGCATGGGGTCCACTCGGGCCCTGTAGCTTGCTAATGAAAAAGATGGTGGGGCGTGAGCCAGGAGAGGGGCAGGGGGCAAGGACGGGGAGGTCTATGCTCCCCTCTCCACTCTGCACAGGGCAGCTCACAGAAGAGCCTCTCCTGAGGAGACAATGAAGTGCCGATCCAATGAGCAATGTAAAACTGGTACAAAATTCCTTTCTCCGTCAAACCGCAGGATTTTTCAATCAAATACAGATCTTAGGAGCAAGATGTGAATTTTGGCTGCTCCTTAGGCTTAATTTGTTAACGGTTTAATCCAAACTTTCAGGCGATTAGCCAAATTTGTTACTTTGCATGGCCAAGCTAGAAACTGGTCCTTGTTTTACTGGAGGAAGAGGTTCCTTACATGTTCTGCAGGATGTCTTGGTTTCAGATGTCTGAGAAGCGCAGATCCACCAAAAAACTATTCACCCCCCCCGGCCTTCGCTCTCTCTTCTGTCACTTCCAAATGTAAGATCTGCTGAAGTGTGTGAAAAACATTTACGTGCATTTCCCACACTTTCCCAAAGCCCAGCCTGTGTTCCAGGGGAACATGTGAGCTAACCTTTTCCCAAAGCTGTCCAGCCTCTGCTAAACAACATAAAAGAAGGCGTTGGGCTACTTCAGGATCTCACAACGTGGCGTTATGGTTATTGATTTTTGTATCAGCTGGGAAATGGTCAAAACTTCCTTCATGTTACTTTTCTGGTGACACTGTCCCTTAAATCTCTAGTTGTCTCCCAGAAGCATCGCTCCATGATTTTTTCCCAACAGCTTTTCTAAGCTTGCTAATTGCCTTATGGAGTCAAAAATATCCTACAGGATTTGCGGACTGTTTAAAGTAAATCCAGAAAGTCGATACAAGTAGTAAGAGTGTTCTGAAATCCTCCTATACATTTTTGTTACATTTCAGCAAACAGGTTGAATAGATAAAACACTTAAACCAGCTAGAACTTGAACATGCCCATTCCCTGGTTCTTACAAGAAAGGTTTGAGACATTAAGAGGTCAAACCTATGATGAAAGCTCCAAACTTTCATCACTTAACTCAGTGAATTGTCAATTAAATCTCCATGGGCTGAAGTGACTGCCCTGCTTGCTTCTATTTTATGGCAGAAAGTTAGCAGCCAAGTGTTTTCCAGGATGCCCAGAGAGACTGGCTCATTTCTGGAGCATTTCTTCCATCAGGACATGAGAAAGAACAGAATATTTGCAAAGGGTGGGATTCAAGTAAAAGGAAATATATTTATTAGCTGGCAACCACAGCAGAAGGCCAGAGGAGTGAGCAAGGAAAGGAGGTAGGCATACGCTCTGAGGAAATTCCCCTCTCCAATATTGTAGTGGATATCTCTGTTGCTGCCCTTCTTTCTTTTTTTTATTTTTCCTTTTTTTAATCTGACTTGTGAAGAAGATTTGGACTCACTAGTCTAGAAACCGCCAGCCACAAGTTAAAATATGTCCTGGGTCGATAGAGAGCAAAGCCCAGATTCACACAAGCTTTTAGGCACCTTGTTTGGACCAAAGTACCTTCGTATGTCCGCAGACCTGGCTTCCAGGTGGTGCTCCTCGGGAGCCGGTGAGGGGGCCAGGAATCTCCGGCCAAAAAGAGGACCCACACGGAGATGCTTCACCAGACCCTGGAAAACCGTGCTCCCGTGCCTGGAGCGAGGGGTATAAGGGCAGGAGCTCTCCTGAGGCACCTGCTGTGGAATGACCCGGGGGATCTTGCGTCCAGCCGGGTCTGGCTCTCGCCTTTCGGTGATACGGGCTGAGTCACTGCTGGCAAATGGTGTCCCAAGGAAGTCACCAAGACTGCCACGGGTGAGTAATTGCTCACCAGTGCAGACCTCCCAGCCCGTTTCTCCTGCGCACTTGGCAATGGTGCTTAGAGTGAAAACAAATAAATAAACCCAAAAAACCTCCCTCAAACCCCCAGCTAGTGTTTTCCAACGTGTTCGAAGCCTTTAACAAAATATTTGGAACCTATTTTCAGAAAAAGTTCCAAAGGTTTCCCAAAGCCCAGATTTGTCTGGACTCTCCCATCCTCAGCGCGGGGAAACAGGGTGAATGGATAGGGTGTGATACGGATTTTTCTGAAAGTTTGTTTGGATTTCAGGAAGTGAACAAGATAAGCCAAATGGCCCTTTCCTGCTTTTGCTCTTTTAACATTTTTTTTTTACCTCAGTGAGTCCCTACAAAAAAAATGCTTGAACTAAAGAAAATTCCGATGAGTTTGTTGAGTTCCCCCTGCTTCACCTCTCCGCTAAAAAACCACCCACACCTATGACCGGGAGACAGCACCAAATCCGTCTTCACAATCCGAGCCCCTGGGCACATACAAAAGCTGTTTCCTTTGTCATTTCTGCAACACAGAAAAAATGTTTTCCTTCTTTTTTCATCTCATTCAAAACTTGCAGGGAGACAGAGGGAAATAATCTGCTGGGGACTCTGGGATGCACCGGAGGCGTGGAGGGTGTGATCCGGAGGGGCAGGAAGGAAATAATCCTCATTGCATGAAGAGTCTCAGGTGCTGACGTGTGAAGGAGTCCTTTGACGTCGCATCAGTCTTGCTGGCAAAAAAATTTGAGCAAAGCCAAGTGGGAGAGACAGATCCCAGCCACCCCGTGCCCGATGAACGGGTCTGCATAATGGCCAGAAATCACTTCTCCTCCATACGGGTTTGTTCCTAAGAACAGTCTTTTGCCTGGAATTAGGTCTGGTGAAGGAAGTTTCATGATTCCTCCATTTTTACGTTGTTCAGCGTACCCATGGATGTTCAGCTCTCCCATAGGTGCCTGACCTGAACACAGCCCTTAGTGTCCCAAGTCAGACAGACCTCTGAAATTTAGATGTAAGAAATCTGAATTTCGTACTGATGTGCCTATATCCACACACTGGTTTCTGTGCTCATCCCCTTCTAGAACAGCACATTTGTGAGAAAGAGAAAATCAGATGTCCCAATATAAATTAATTTTCTCTCCACGCCACCCATCTCTTGCACTACCATGTCACTCTCCTTTCTCCCAGCTCTCTCGCCGTGCTCCTGTACAGAACACAAAAATTTCCCAGCCCTGCGTTGTAGAAAGCAGAGTTTTAATATTTGATCAGAAAAATGTCTGGAACCCTGAATATTGTTGTAACTTTGAGGCAGGGGAAATAAATTCTGCTCCTCTGCTGGAACACGCTGACCTTCCTCCCCTCTTGTTTATTTGTATGATCTGAACTAATTTCTTATTTGAAATCTACACCACCTAAAAGCATTTCCCAGAACTATTATTTTAAAACAGCTTGCTAAAGTGAGTCTAGAAGTTGCCTAGTGGTTGTTTGGTATCTGAGGGTCATTTACCGTAGTAGAGACTTTTCCAGCAGCAGATGCTACCATAGCATAACAGGAAGGTGGAGAAGGGCCACAATAGGCAGGATATTGGCGCAACTAAAGAAATGTAAAGGCTTAATGCACCAAATAACCTTTGAAAAGTTACATGATAAATGCTCAGAACATTTTGAAATCTGTAGCAGCCAAGTAAGCAGCAGGTCATATAGGATCCATAATGACAAGACATTCTTCCAAAGCAGCGTTTCTCTTTGCAATATCAGAAAGTCTGTACCATTCTTGTAAGAGTTTCTGAAATATTTTTTTTTATACAAGCCACTAAGTCATACGTGGATAGTTGGTGGTCCTTTCTTCAAAGACACATCCCTGCTGTGAAAAATTGAAGTACTGAAAAAATCTTAATAAGGCACACACATAGCAGTATAAACATCTGCCCTTCCAAGGGGCTTCATCTCAGCTTTGGAGATCTCTAAAATGGGAGAAGAACAGTTTATTTTCCACATTTCTTAAGTCCTTAGCCTTTTTGATGGGGCTGTCAACAGTGAATTATGACTGTTAGATTTTATCTAGGCTCCGAAAAGACTCAGCTGCTTTACAATTGCCTGAGTACCTTTCCATATTTATCCCTATCAACCTAGCCATTTTCTTCTAACCTGTCCCTGATTCATGAGGCTTACGGGCTCTGAATCTCTTCATTTATAAGATAGAACTAACTCTGTGCCAGAAGGATGCCATAAATCTGAACAAATGGCGATATGAAATCATTCCAAGACTTCCAGGTATAACTTACTCTAGGCATGGTGTTCCCGTAGTGCCAGGCAATGCCAGCTGTGTTGCAAGTTATGTCTGTGTGCATGCTTGTGTGTATGCCTCTGCGTACGGACGGTGTTGTTACCTCTTCACTGGGTCTCCCATGATGGAAATATCGTGAGGTTATAAAGCCCCCAGCAGCCTGAAGACTCGAACAGACTCCAACTGCATTGCTATAAATCCCTTTCCAACAAGCATTTTTTAAAGCCGATATAAATGTTTCATGACTCATTCTGCTACAGCTGCTATTTTTGCCTTTTTCCTCATTTTTTTTTCTTTCAATGATCCATTTTTCTCCCTGGTGAGGAGATGAGACACTAATGTACAGAAACTCTAAATGGCCTCGCTGGAACAAAGACAGAGATTTTGTCATTTGGACAGACCAGGGTGGTCTAAAGAAGCAGAGTCCCAAAGAAATTTTCACCTAAGAGTCAAATGAAGGAGATGTTATTACTCCAACTAGCTTATTATCATGTGTTTTGGGCTGCCCAATTGCTAGTAACATAGGCCTGGGTCAAAAATCTCAAAAAATTACTGTATAAAGTGTGTGCACAGGGCGCCGCAAAAACATCTTCCTTGTATTTCATTCGAAGTGCCCAGAACTGACCAGTACCTCTTGCAAAGAGACTTTATTTAAAGATTTGACGGCTCCAACTGTACCTAAAACATCCGAGGGGCTTTTCAGTGTGGGTGGCTACGCAAAGCTCCAACCTGTCTGGCAGGCCGTTAGACTGCAAGTCTCAATCTGTCATGCCTAATTTCACCATTTATGGCTGGAATACATTATGTTTGGAGGGGGAGTATCAGCAGCATGCCATGCATTAATCCGAAGGCTGAATTCCACACTAGATTAAATAGCCTTCATCTCTGATAAGTAATTGCGTTTCTGGTGCATGAATGGTGCCATGAAGCACAGAACACTGTGAATAGCTGGGAAAGAACACAACATGAGAAAGTCCCTTTCCAGACTCACTTCCTCAGGATGTCGTTTGGATTTAGAAATATCTGTGGGCTGCAAAGCTTCCACCCACGTTTCTAACTTCAGTCTTCCCTGGATGCTTGAGTTCCCTTAGGACTAACATATCATGGTATACCAAAAAAATATTATATATAGCTTTGCCCTCCGGATCAGCAGTGCCCTCTGGAAGAACCCCTCGCTTTACTGGCAGCAGAAAATACGCGCGTTGTCCAGCGTTGCAAGATCAGCAGAAACGAGGAGCTTTTCTCTTTGACAGCAGCTGTAGTTGTCTGGTCTAAAATACCTCAGATTAGAATGGCAGTTTACCACAAAATGTCCCCATCCTGCCAAAGGAGCTTGCCCAGAACATGCCCTTTCTCTCCTTACTTTCCAATCTCGGCAACATGCAAATGTTAATTTTCCCAGTCTATCACTCAAGAAGCTCTTAAGAAACGTTCCTTCCTCAGTCATTTCTGATAAGTCTGTAACAAAAGGTTAAAATACAAGGGGACAACACTACAGAAAACCATTTATCAAGGGAACAGAGCATATGATGCTTCTATAACACAGAAGAAATAGAGAGCAGCCTATAACCTAAGCTCGAGGCCGATGCTGCTTCTAGATCTGGGATAATCACCAAAGTATTTAGCAGAAGACAATTCTACACTTTACGGCACACTCTCTGCCTGAAAACTGTTAATGGACTGGGGTGACAGTAAAAGAAAAGGCAAGTTTCTAAGAATTTGGACAGCACAATTATACTCTGAAAAGTAAGATATGGCTTTGTACTCTGAAAACTGAAATAAATATGGAATTAAATTTATTGTTTAACAAATAGATAATTTGCTCTACCTTCACCGCTGAATCTAAAAAATCAAACTAAGCTCTTGCTGGCTTCTGAGACATTATTAATAATAAAGATTCTGCAAATCAGATTCTGCATTCTGTTTCCTGTCACATCCTCTAGTTCCACATATATGGTCTTTTTGCCTGAACTTAGAAATCCTGTTGGTGATGTAAGAACTGGAAGAGACCACGGGTCATTCTTCTGGAGCTGCATGATGTCTCAGAAGACGATGTCCATTTGCAAAAGGATTACATTTTTAAAACGGTTTCTGTATATGCACATACATGCTCTTCATTACTGCACAAAACCCCCTTGAACTACAGGGTTTTCCTCATAGCTGAGAAGGCCTGTAGCTGTATTTATATCTGATGCTCACGAGGAGATGCTGGATGTTCACACAAAATGGATATGTTCAGGGGTCAGTATTGGGACCACCACGTCTTTGTTGGTGACACGAACAGTGGGATTGAGTGCACCCTCAGAGTTTGCCAACAAGACCAAGCTGTGTGGTGCAGCTGACACACTGGAGGGAAGGGATGCCATCAAGAGGGACCTTGACAGGCTTGAGAGGTGGGCCTATGCAAATCTTATGAAGCTCAACAAGGCCACGTGCAAGGTCCTACACATGGGTCAGGGCAACTCGCAGTACCAATACAGGCTGGAGGATGAAGGGATTTAAAGCAGCCCTGAGGAGAAGAACCTGGGGGGTGCTGCTTGACGAGAAGCTCAACATGACCCAGCAATGTGTGCTCGCAGCCCAGAAGGCCAACCACATCCTGGGCTGCGTCGAGAGAAGCATGGCCAGCAGGTCGAGGGGGGTGATTCTGCCCCTCTACTCTGTTCTGCTGAGACCCCACCTGGAGTCCTGCATCCAGCTCTGGAACCCTCGACACAAGAAACACATGGAGCTGTTGGAGCGGGTCCAGAGGAGGACCACAAAAATGATCAGAGGGATGGAACACCCGTCCTGTGAGGAAAGGCTGGAAGTGTTCAAGGCCAGGTTGGATGAAGCTTTGAGCAACCTGGTCTAGTGAAAGGTGTCCTTGCACACAGCAAGGGGAGTGGAACGAGGTGATCTTTGAGGTCCCTTCCAACCCAAACCATTCTATGATTCTATGATATAGCTAGATGTGTCTACATGGGGTAGATACAATGAGCCTGTGTAAGGACCTATACATAGGCATGCCCAGCAGACTCAGACTGGGTAAAGGTGACTCTGGCATCACATTTACAAAAGAGCAAAATTTGAAGAGGATCAGAAGTGTGCAAGGCTCCACCTTTCTGCTTCATCTTCCCTCTCCTAAAAGAGAAATTGCAGAAATTGTTTTGCCTCTCTTAGCCCAGCACACCCAAAGGACTCTCGAAAAGATTTCCTTCCCGTAGTGTTCAGGACAGTGACATTTATGTATCACGCAATTTTAGAAAAGCATTGGCATCAGTTTGAGATTTGCAGCTCTGGTCATAACCACCTAAGTCAGTCCTTTCTTACAGCTGGTAAGGGTGTAAGTCCTTGCTTTGTTGATGGGTAGTCAAGTTCGTAAGTGCACTTGTCTGCAAGGTGCTAGAGCATGTGTTACAGGGCATTTATGGGCATCCTTCACACTAGAAGTTGTGATGATTCTCCCAGCCATGGCCTTCAGGCACAGCTGGGATCACCGAAAAGTACTCTGGGGTGTGTCAGTTCTTAGCTTAATTCTTGCTTCTGTTTCAGGGGATCTGAATGCACATCTACTGCCAGTGTAGGTGCATGTGAGACATGACCAAGCTGTACAGGGTATTCCAGGCCAGGCCTTTCCCACCACTGAAGCTGTTTCACTTTGCCAGTAATAATTCTTCACCAGATTGGAGAAGGTGAGGTCTAGAGGTCAGGGCACTGATGTGGGAATACGGAGATCTGCGTCATTCATCCCAAGGGAAGGCTTTATGTGTGGCCTGTGACATTATCACTCACTTTGTCTCTGGCACACTGGCTATTTATGTAGGTTCAAATTACTGCAGAGAGGAAAGATCTGAACTAGGGTTTCCCAGATCCTCAGTGAATGCTTTAACCTTTCAGCCCTTGGAGGAAGATGGTGAGGGGCGACCACCTTCTCTGGCTGTGTTTTCTGTAGGCACTAATCCACTTGGATTGTCCAAGATCAGGTTCACAAGTGAAAAGGCAAAGAGACAAATGTTCTGTGGATCATGGCAAACCCAGGTTGTGGAGAACTTGCTATGGGAGAAGTAAACGATGTTAAGTCTATCTAAAAGCCTGAGCTTCAGGTGTCTAGAAGATGACAATGTTGGAAACACATGTGACAAATGACTTTATGGGGGAGTAGCTGAGCAAGGGCTTTAGGCACTCTTGGCTTATTTAAGCCTCTGGAGCCTTTGGAAATGGAGACCAGTACGTTTTCCTCAGGCAGAGCCTTCGGAGATTGAGTCCCAGGACTTCACCAGGAGCCTTAACATGCAAAGCTAAATCCTCAGTGCCAGCTACCATTCCAGTAGTATATAAAATGAACCCATCCTCATCTTCAGTCCCACATACAGTCCCTTGGTGCTTGGTGTGCATTTGGAGAAAGGGTGTTACTGGCTATAATTCCCAACTTTACCTGAATGAGGGAGTTTTCCGGCCATCTCTACTGCAAGTGGAAGGAGAGGCTCCAGGCGATCCCATACCATAATGAACCTAAATCCCTGGATTAGCTTCCTGTGGCCCTGGCTTCAGTGGAGTCATTACATAAGTATGATAGCTGTATAATATATAGGTGAGACAAAGAGCTCATAAGACGGCATAGCAGGGAGCAGAGCTAGAAATGGTGAAATATGTTTTTCCCTCTTGCTGGAAAAAGAGAGGCACGTTGGCTGAGGTCTGTCAGAAACAAATGTAGGTATTGAGACCCATGCTCTCCTGCAGAGCTCGGTGCTGGCTAAGTCTTCTCTACTGGAGTCTGGCAAGGAGCTGTGCAAGTGGAGAAAGTAAAAGGGAGTGATTATTTAGAGCCAGCAGGTTTGTGAGTCTCCGCAGCAGAGGGTTAACATGCGATACGCCAGCAAATCATGGCATAACGCTGACTCTGCCACTTTGGATTCAGAGAATCTCAGCTGCATGAGTTATGCAAGCACAACTATAATCAGAGCTCTGCTGTTACTATTGATAGAAGACCGAATTTGACAGGGAAGCCCTGAGTGTCCCAAGCACGGACACGTTGCTCCTCCCAAGTCAAAGGTCTTCATGGGTTTTACTCAGAGGTGGACTGTGCAACCTACAGCAAGATAGGTGAGCAGTTACTCACCAAATTTATCCCAGTGCGACTAAGCATCTGCAGAAGTGCTCACAAGACCGTGCAAAGGTTATGAAAACTAACGTATAGCATTTGCTTTGTTCTCAAGTATGGAAATTCTCATTGAAGGCAATGGGAGATTTTTGCCAAAGTAAAGACTGAATTAATACCCAAACATTTGGTCATTACAGATTCTTTCTTATTTACACTAATGTTTTTTTGCACAGTTGTGATATCTCAGAAGAGGCTGGGATCCAACGTACTCAGCATATGGTTCATCTAAACTGGCAGCATAAGGTAAAATAGTCACAGCATATATGGGGATCTGTCCCTTTGCATTTTCCATTGATAGATTTAGTGAAGAAGACTGGAAAAAGCATATTCCTGCAGGAAAAAACCCAAATCATTTTAAGGGCACTGAAGCTGTCTCAAAACATCCAAATATTAGTCAACTCAGAAACTCAAAATTAAGATTCTGCTTGAAAGAAAGCAAGCAAAACTCAAAGCAAGGATGCACAAGGCATTATGCGTATGGGGTAAATCCTGCGGAGACGTATGTGTGTCCTGCCTGGAAATCCATTGTGGTGCAAAAGCAGATAAACCTCAGAGGAAGAACTTCTTCCCTCTGAGGGTGACGAAGCCCTGGAACAGGCTGCCTAGGGAGGTTGTGGAGTCTCCTTCTCTGGAGATATTCAAGCCCCACCTGGACAAGGTCCTGTGCAGCCTGCTGTAGGTGACCCTGCTTCGGCAGGGGATTGGACTGGGTGACCCACAGAGGTCTCTTCCAGCCCCGAACATTCTGTGATTCTGTGATTCTGTGATTCTGTGAAACCCTGCTCAGACACCAGCTGCCACAGTGTTTTCATTAAATGCTCCCTGGAGAAACTGGGAGAGGACACAGGCGCAGGATTTAGACGGAGTTACCGAATCCCCATCCTCACTGCTCTCAGGAGATGAGACCGGCAACTGGAAACTCCTGCAGAACCAGCCCACTCTTTTGGCTTCCTCTGCCCCCATGCCACCCCTGAAATGATCCCCGAGACAGCAGGCGCCTGCTCTGACAGGGGATGAGGAGGGGGTTTGTGGTCTCTTTCGTAGCATAGCATGGCTGGAGGAGCAAAGCCCCGGAGGGTGCAAGCTCCTGGAGAGTTGGGAAGGGCAACGAAGAAGCCCAGGCACAAAGGAAGGAGGTCTCAGGGACACAAGGCAACAAGCCCAGCAGGGGCTAAAGAGCGGGATGGCTACGAAAGGCAAAGGTTGAAACTTAGGGACGAGGTGGTAGTGACGTGGATAAGAACCAGCAGGACGGAAAGGGTCGGCTTTGCAGATCCTACCTCCAGCCCGTGCTGCGGGGCCCATCTGGATATTGTTAGGCCCCCTGCCCACCCACCCACCATGCCTGGAACGTGCAAGTACCTTATCTTGCATTTCTTGTAATGCAAAACACCAACCTCTTTTTATGCTTCTTGGCACAGTTTACGACCTTTTTACAACTCCTTCCCTGTCAGGATATAGGCCATAAAGATATTTTAAATGTCTTCTCTTGGTGGTGATCTATTAGCTGGAATAATGGGTCCACATGCAAAATATGAACCCATAACCACTGTAAGCTAGCCCTATACCTTCGTGTCGTTCAAATCCTGCTTGGAGAGCCACTTGTTCTTTGAAGGTACAAGAAAATAGCCAGCAAATAATTAAGTAGAAGGATTGTTGAGCATAATTTATGTAACCTTTCCCATTTTCCAACTGCAATTACCTATGTAGGGACTGGAAGAATAGTGGGTTTTCAGTTCAGCTGCTGAGCAGAAGTATCAGAGGAAAAAATATTTGGTTTAAACCAAAGGAGAATTTTTGAGATTTTCTTGAAATGTTAAAAGGTGGGAATTCTTTATTTTTTGTTTCAAATTACTTAATCCTTTTAAAATGCTTTAGAAACTTTAGATGCCTGTGAAGTGAAAAATGTCATTTCAGAGTGAAAAGTCATGGTGTCACTTCAGCCTTCAAACAGAAAGATTTGGATTCCCAAAACTTCTTGCTTTAGAAAGGACAAACTCCTTCGGCAGTTTGGATTCTTCCCATAAGCATGCTATCTTTTTGTTCCAAATCTGCAAAAAGCCTTGTCCCAGAAATGCATTTTTAGCTAATTTAATGTTCAAAAGAAGAAAGAAAAGACCAAAAATACTTTGCTGTGTTTTCTGCTGACTGTGTTTTCTGCTGACCCCTCCGTCTCCTTGTTCTCTTTCTACCCTGCACTCTCCACCCATTTGCACCCTTTGGATGTCAAGCCTTTGGGACGGTGCTGGTTACGTTAGCCCTGAGCACAGCTGTCACTCTGAGGGTATTCCCACCACCAATGCCCCCGCAGAGAACTGTTCTACCCCGTGGTACAGGCATACAGCACTGTGAGTCATCAGACTGCGCCCATCTTCTGGAGAGGAAAAGTTTGTCCCATGGTACGTAGAAACTGTGGGGATGAATTATAGAGCAACAAAACTTTGTCCATTCACCCAGATGACTTAATCTAGGTGCAGAGAACGTAAACTTGGTTCTTTCCTGAATTTCTACAGGTTTCTGAAATGCCAGAGGAAGAAAAGTGCCCAAACTTGGAGCCCTTCCCACAGCTTCCCACAGCCCAGCGTACCAGTGGTATCCCCGATCTCTCTGGTTCCTCACACTTCTTCACTGCTCCTCACATGCTGGATATGTTGCACACTACACTGGCTAGCCAGAAAAAGAAAATACGAATCCAACAACATGAAAGGCAACAGCTATCCAAGGCCTGTGGAGCAGCCAGGGCAGAAAATGGCTATTTCTTCAGTCTTTTGTGGGACTTGGTTTAGTGGTAGACTTGGCAGAGCTAGGTTAACAGTTGGACTCAATGATCTTAAACGTCTTTTCCAACCTAAATGATTCTATGGTTCTGTGAGTTCTCTGGCAATTCGTAGCACTGTTACATTTTGGGGTGGAGCGATTTCTGCTCCTAACTGCTCGTGCTGTTCATTCAATCGCTACACAGAACATACTGCTACATGTTTGGGAGCAGATGATTGCAAATTGGTAGAGATATATATATATATATATATATATATATATATATAT
>Ga0065711_1039163_pt1 | contig 18062 bp, 12 predicted proteins | sample Hoacrofraction12_FD_59098 | JGI IMG/M metagenome (GOLD analysis project Ga0065711, IMG submission 59098) | Hoatzin crop microbial communities from Cojedes, Venezuela - Epithelial fraction 12 v2 (version 2) | ecosystem: Host-associated > Birds > Digestive system > Esophagus > Crop | place... | reverse complement strand
TTTTTTTTTTCCACATCACCACCAGCTCTGGCTTGGCAAACCAGCGTGGTGCTTGAAGCTTCGCCCTCTCCCGGGCTGACTGCTTCCCGCAAAGCGCCAAGTTCCTTCAGCTCCCCAGGAAATCAGTGCAAGTACAAAATGGATGGTGGGGGACAGAATCAGGACATTAAAAAATGGCCTGATTTCTGTCAATCATGGTACTCAGGTTCTGCCAGGACGTGTTCTTTGTGCTCAGAATTTGGCTGCTGGACAAGGCTTTTCTAAACCCTAGTCAAGCCATACCCTAGACAGCATTATAATGCGGTATGCAGGGACTCATGCAGCAGTGAAGGAATTTACAGGGACCTCTTGGATCAGGAGACAGTTTGCCTGGAGAGAGCATTAGGAGGGCTATGGAGAACAACAGCTAAAATCAGGCTAAGGTAGATGAATCATATGTGTGGGTAACCTTAATGAAGAAAGGGGTTTTCCAAACTACGTAAGAGTACACTCAGCACTCTCACTTTTTACACGTTCCTATGGACAGCTTCGCCTGAGCATGCACAGGCACTGGAACAGAGATAAGAACAACTGTTGCTTCATGTACGTGTACATGCAGCTACTTCCTCTGGTGGCATCCAAGTTAATTACGTTTTGAGATCACAAGGTGAGAAAAAAATAGCCTAAAAAACACCTAAAAGGCCACATTTAGTGCTAAACCCTGTACATGTAAATTGAGTCCCTTCCAAAGCTTTTATTTTTTTGCATACTTCAGCAAAAAATCTGACTTTTCCACTGAACAGATTCAGTCAATATTGCTCATTTTGTGAAACTTAGCTCAACGTAAAAATGACTATTGCAAGAAAAAGTTGTGATAGTATTTTGAAAGATCTCAGTCAATAATCCTAACACACATTCCCACAGCTCACAAAATTAAAAAAAAAAAAATATACAGTGATGGTCTAGACCACAAAACTAGTGATAACATACTGGGGTAAATTCTCACGCAAGGTTTCAGTATTTAACATTATGGCTTCACTACCTTAAGTCAGCTAACCCAGGCCATGTACAGCATCTAGTGTTTTCTCAAAGACCCACAAGAAAATTGGACAAAACTGACTTTTCCAACAACAACCACTATTTTGATCTGGTTTGTTTGCACTTCCCCTGTAAGGACCCTATATATACAGTAAAATTTCTTCTAAAATATGGATTTCAATAATAATATTTGGCTACAAATATTTACAACATTTCAGATCATGCTGTCACTTAGTTTGCAACATTTCTCAAAGGACCTACGGAACATTTCAAATCAGATGAGAGTTACAAACCTTATTTCTTCTGAATTATCTGTAAATGCAAATGCATTTAACCAAATATCAAGTTTACCAATGGAAATCTTAAGGACTCAATGCAGTCGATTTTCTCCAGACAATCAGAATAAGAACTGGTTACATTGACTTGCTGTCCTTATCTCTGTTAGTGCTAGAGAACAGCTAGCTGCCTTTCATCAAATCCTTGGCTGGTTATTACAGTCTCACCACCATCACCCTTTTCTTCCACCTCACATCCTCAAAGTTTTATAGGAAAATGAAGGAATGTATCATTATTTACAGCTACAGCAATGAACATAAAAGCAACAAGTCAAACTTGTTTAAAATCAAGGAGTGGAAGGTATAAGAGCCAAAATCTGAGAAACATTCATTCAGGCAGCAAGAACCAGTTTAGGAAAGAGAAACTCCCAGATTTGGTCCCACAGAACCATCAACTCATTATACAACCAATTAGCTGGTCACGCAGATTTTCTTCCTCAGTTTCTTTTCCAGTGGGTTTCTCCTTCAGCGGTACTATCTAAAATTCAACAAAGTACAGTGCCTGAAAACTTACTATTCCTGTTCAACAGTACTGATACACAAAAAGCTCCTACTTTAAGTTTTATTTTGACATCATTTTTCAACACTTCTGTTAAATATCGGTGAAATGATGGTGAAAATATTATAAAAACAACCAACCTTTAAAAACATCAGCAACACACAACCTAAATGGTTTATCCACTGATCTCTGTGGTGGCTTGAAAGAATCTGCAAATAAAATCATAAAATATTTTAGAATTTCTGTATTCAATTAACTATTTCAACAACTTCTCACTTAGGGATACATCAACTATATTGCATTCCAAAGACTTTGTCCCACGCTTCCCCCAAATTAAACGTTTTGACATAGACACAACTCAGATATATTAGTTTTTAAATGAAAAAATTTGCACTCACCGATTTGCTCTAACAAACACTTTCCTTTATACCACTGTGTGAGGTCACTCGACTGACTCCTTGTGACCAGATTTTCACCACCAAGGCCACTCGTTGGGACGTAACCCACATCTGATTCCTAATTAAGAAAACAAACAGAAGTTAAGCATACATTAACAACAGGATCTTCTAGGAGAAGCAAGAGGTACATTTTTTCAGTGTTACGCATCTAAGCTATAAAAGAACAGTTGGCACATTCACATCTCCCCTGGAGAAGGCTGATTACTCAGTGGAACGTTTCCTTTCTGTTTACCTCTTGCCTGATCACAGTGCTCCAACAAAGATTTGGAGACATTTAAAAATGACAATAGCAATATTAACACCTAGAAACTGTTCAGGTAACAAACTCCAATTCCATATCTGACAGGCAAAACTTCGGTTTGAACTTCAGGTTTATGCATAGGGATTTCAGGAAGGCCACAGGCAGTCCCATGGATAGTAGCTGGAACTGAGCAAATGTGACAACAGTCAAGAACGGCAAATGGAGAGTGTTATTCAAAATTCATATCCACACTGACACCTGCTCTGGTATAAAACTCTCTACTTTCATTCATGGAATCCTGAACATTGAGACAGATGATCCTTGGTCTGTTCTGCTTTGTAGACAACAATCCCAAAAAACTACAAATAAGGCGAGTGCCCCAAAGATTCCACAGACCTAAACAAAGATGATGACAGAAAGAGTATGAAATGACTAACCTTACCCAGGGTTCAATGTACATCGTACCAGTAAGAAAAGGAATTTTCTGTACTATGTACACATAGTAGTAGTAGGAAAGTGACACAAAATAACATGACTGTAAGAAAAGCTCCCCCTACCCAAATGCCTGAACAAAGCAATAAAGACCTCAGAAATTTACATTACCTTAAAGCCAGCTTGTTTAAGAAATTGGCCAAGCTTACTCGTAATTTCCTGAAATCTTTCCTGTTGCCAATTGACCTAAAACAGAAAACAGATTATGATAATAAAATTGCAGATTTTTAACCATGACTTGAACAGACAGCTGCATGTCATCAACTCTGTAGTACCAGCAGGTCTTCTTCACATACTGCACCCAATGAATTTATAAATACGAGATTTCCAGGTGGATTCATAGTTTAATACATAAGAGCATACACATTAAAAATTACTGACGGCAAACAACACACCACTTAACTTGCAAGCCCCTTTACTTTGATTCGTCCTTGAACAGCACCATTTTTTTTCAAGCTTACACAAAATTCAGATTCAGCAAGAATATATACAACACAGTAATAATCTAAAACACAACTAGTAATATTTAACACACTATACAGGTTTCAGTAAAGCTCTTGGGGTCTTGACTTAAATGACCACCAAGATGCCCTTGCAGGTGCCACTAGGTTAACTGCTTATGTGAGATTTTCGTAAGTACAGGAGGGACCCTTACTCATTTTAGCACCAAAACAATCCTCCTGTGTGCTTTGAAAATACACCCATAAATAAAAAGAAAAGTATTGTAAAGTCTAAACACAAGAGGCAGAGCTGAGAACCAAAGAAAAAATACTTTATTATAGTTTCACAATATTGATCCTTAAACTTAGGGTCCACAATCCTAGATCGAAGCCCTTCAATTAAATGAAAAAATTAAGCATGTACCTGGTCCATTTTATTGACTGCAACAGCTAACTGTGTCACTCCAAGAGAGCGCACTAATAAACCATGTTCTCGAGTTTGTCCACCCGTCTCAAACCCTGCTTCAAACTCTCCTCTGCTGGCATCAACAACCAAAATAGCCACATCAGCCTAGATTAAAAAAAAAAAAAAAATAAAATAAAATCAAAAGTTGTTAAGAGGTGGAAATAATCTGGGTAAATACACCAATCTGCAATATTTCACACAAAATGTACTTTACATGGGAGGAACCCTGATGTGCTTCAAATGTAGTCAAAACTGCTCAGTCCTATCTGTGTCATGCCCACTTTGGTGAGATATTGCAGCATTATGTCATCTCATGTCACAAACAACCATTTTCTGTTAAACACAAGCCAACTCTTGGTTTTGGGAACCTATTATCTTCGATCTACCCACTATGGATGTGCTTCACAGACTTCAACTGAACAAAAGCTGCCCGTGTTCCAGAAGCTTAAGCACGGATAGGAGCACAACACCCAGTTCTCCCTGCCTTAGTCTGGACACCTTCATAGTGAGAAGCGGCAAAAATTACAGATAAATCACTTCACTATACAACTGGGACAACAGTCGACTGCACGTTCGGTGTGGATGCCTCGCAGTCCACTCAACACACTGGAGCATGCCAAAATCACAAGGCGGAAAAGACGCAGTAGCCTATTTTATCATCTAGGCAAACTCTCTGCCATAGCATTAAGAGCAAATAGGTATCACGCAGTTTACAGCACTGCACAAAAGTCAGCACGTAAGCACAAGGAAAAACCACAGATTTTGCTGTTAGCCTTAAATGCTGCTAATGTTTCTTCTAGTTTTCCTGCTTTGGTAAGTAACAGCCAGTTAGACCATCATCATGTACCAAGCAATGGCAACAGACATGAACAATAAAGGTACTGCTGTCAAGAGGCAGGGGTAAGACAGTTTCATAGGACTGATGAGATGGATATAATGGAGAGAAGAAAAAATGGCACTTTCTCCCTTTCCTTACATGTTTATGCTTCAGGATGCCAGGAGAACGAACAGAGACAGCACACTGTCCTGGCTCTGAATTCCCCTCGCCTTGTCCTAGGCGTGAAATCCCCACAGCTCATACAGAGACAGCGCGAGTGTGAGAACGGGAAAAGGATGAGGGATGAACTTCCCCCACAGCGCTCAGCCTCACAAGTGCATTGCGGTGAACTTCTCCCTCAAAAAAAGGACATCCTGTATTTTCTAAATTATAAAAACCATACCCCAGGACTTATGTGAATTAACCATACATACCAAAGGCCAGATCCTGGCCCTGATAAGGCTGATTTGCATTTTGCATAACAGCAGTTGGGGATTCACCTCCTAACAGAACTCTCCACGATAAAAAGACCTCAGAGCCATTCCCACGTTCACTTTTTCTTCCACCCACTGCTCCAGCGCTGAGCCTGCTTTAACAGGCAACAGAAACTTGCAAAGTGTCAGTGATTCCTTAACAGGTTTCAGAACGGACCAGCTGCTCACCATCCTGAGAGCTGAGGGAACACAGAGATGCCAAGCCTTATTCAGCCAGCCCCATCTTCTGCTGAACTGATACAACTGCTGGAGGATCTGCATGTCTTCTCTTAACACTTCTGCTTCTATTTTCCGCCAAAAGATAAACTAATTTAAATCAAAGTTGTAAGGAAAATGGCGTTCCTCAGTTGACATTTTGCATTGTTGTGAAATGCTACAAAATATGCTTCACAGTACAGATGACTGGACAAGCTCTACACCACCATAATCTGCAAATCTGGAGACTGTTCTGCAGCCTAACCACTGGGTCACAAGATCTGAATTCTTACACAGGCTCTGCTTCAGAGCTGGAGCAGAATCTGCGGCAAAGCAGTCTTCCTACAGTATACTAACAGCACCCATCCTTACTGAGATCTTCAGATGAAACTCACATTTCAGAATGTAATGGCATGCACAAAGCAAAAACCTCTACACAGTAGCTTAGCTTTGGAAAAACAAATCTTTGATTACACCTCTACTTTGGAGAATCAATCCTACTATTTAATAAATGGTGCCTTTAAGTGGAAAAAAAAAATCACACATTCTATGTCATGTAACCACACGTTATTCTTCCCCCCCCTCTGATTTATTATTTCCATAAATTAAATAACTAACCTCTATGAGAGTGGTAAGTGCCATACTGAATCCAATGGGTAGTGCCAAATATTTCTGACTACCTACTGTTCCTAAAGCAAGTGGCACACAGTCTCTGCAAATGTCCTCCTGACAACACAGATGCACTCTGCATAAACTTTGTCATCTATGTTTTCTCATCCCATATAAAATACATTGTCAAACCGAAGAATGCCTTTTGTTTGAACTCTCTAAATCTTTTTCCTTTAAGCTCAAAACCACTTAAAACCTTTACCTATAAGACTACTTTCACAGAACTTCTTGTTGAGCAGACATATCACACAGCATTACAGAATGGTTGGGGTTGGAAGGGACCTCAGGGGATCATCTAGTCCAAGCCCGCTGCCAAAGCAGGGTCACCTACAGCAGGCTGCAAAGGACCACGTGCAGGTAGGTTCTGAGTATCTCCAGAGAAGGAGACTCCACAACCTCTGTGGGCAACCTGTTCCAGTGCTCTGTCACCCTCAGAGGGAAGAAGTTCTTCTTCGTGTTTAGATGGAACTTCCTATGCTTCAGTTTGTGCCCGTTGCCCCTTGTCCTGTGTCTGGGCACCAATGAAAAGAGTCTGGCCCCATCTTCCTGACACCCACCCTTGAGATATTTATAAGATCCCCTCTCAGCCTTCTCTTCTTCAGGCTAAACAGGCCCAGCTCCCTCAGCCTTTCCTCACAGGAGAGATGCTCCAGTCCCCTCATCACCTTCGTGGCCCTCTGCTGGACTCTCTCCAGTAGTTCCTCATCTTTCTTGAACTGGGGAGCCCAGAACTGGACACAGTAATCCAGATGGGATCTCACTAGGGCAGAGTAGAGGGAGAGGAGAACCTCCCTTGACTCGCTGGCCACACTCTTCTTAATGTACCCCAGGATGCCATTGGCCTTCTTGGCAACAAGGGCACACTGCTGCATCATGGTCAACTTATCCATCAGCACTCCCAGGTCCATCTCCACAGAGCTGCTCTCCAGCAAGTCTGCCCTGAGCCTGTACTGGTGCATGGCTTTATTCCTCCCCAGGTGCAGGACCCTGCACTTGCCCTTGTTGAACTTCATCAGGTTCCTCTGCGCCCAACTCCCCAGCCTGTCCAGGTCTCACTGAATGGCAGCACAGCCTGCTCGTGTATCCACCACTTGTCTCAGTTCTGGGTCATCAGCAAACTTGCTGAGGGTACGCTCTGTCCCTTCACCCAGGTCACTGATGAATATATGAATAGCTTTCAAAGCTCAATTCTGATTTTATCAAACTGCAACTCAGTATTCAAATTACTTACCTAATAAAACTCTCCTTCAAAAAGTTAACATCCCCCAAAAAAACAACTGCCTTTAAAGTCAAACAAACACATTCTTTCTCAAGTTTAGAAAACTCACGACAACCTCAAAGCTACCTTAGCACCATCAATGATGTCATTTCACCTTAGATTTCAGAAGAAGAAAACCAATTTAAGAAAAAGTTAAAAATGATAACACTACTGGAAAAAGAGTTTTAGACCATCTCTACCTGTGCAGCTCCTGTGATCATATTTGGAATGAAGTCTTTGTGGCCTGGAGCATCCATCAGTGTAATTACTTTAGTCTTTGTCTCGAATTTGGTCATGCCTACATCCATCGTGACTCCCCTTAAAGAAAGTATACATGCAACGCACCATTAAAATCGCTTTGAAAGCTTCACAGAGATATAAAGCAAGCTACTAAAAACACAATCACGAAATTATACACAACATAGCTTTCATTTGATTTAGCCTGCATAAAAAAATTGAAAGAAACCTGTTTGCTGGAAAAGCAGACCTCTACAGCCACCTTTCAGTAACCCTAGCTGTGAAGAAACAAACACCCAGAATTCACAGTACTAACTCCAGACTGTTGTAGACTATGTCCCAACAAGCATGGTGAGAACATAATAAACGATATATATTTTATAATATATTAAATAATAAACATATTTAAATCATTACTAATTCTACTTTTAATACTTAGCTCTTCAGAAAAAGGCATCATAGAGTAACAGACACATAGCCAAGAATAAAAAAACAGAAGGTCTGGGACTACAGGGATACAGTTATACATTTGCAAAGATCCACATGGAGAACTACTGATTATCAAAGAGGAATCGCAGCACTTTGAATCAGTTCCACATCTCACTAACTACCACACATTCTGCTCAGAACACACGACTGATCTGATCAAATGCAAACACCTATCACCCATATGTCTGTATTTGTGTTAGTCGTCTCCGTTTATAGATGATGAAGCCAGACTGGCACTTTCAAGGGACAAAACTTTTCACATTAGCACCGATATTTAAAATACGCTGCTTCCAATGACAAAGTAAAACCAGAAAATAACCCCCCAAAACCCCAAAACATTTACATATGGTTCCAGAAAGTTTTTCTTTAAAAATACAAAACTCAAAGTAAAGAGAAAACAGAAATGCCAATTCAGAAAACCTTTCCCTTAATAATTACAATTTATCTTCTGAGGAGAAGTCTGGTACCTAAATGCATAACTGCTGGATACTAAAAACATCATAGACCAAGGGATATCACTTTTAAGGCTCATGACAATTATTCCACACACTTTACTTTCTGTTAACATTTTACTCTTCGCAGGCAATAAATACTTGTCCCTATTTCCAGATTCACCTGTTAATTACAGACTATCAAAGGTAACTTGTAGTAATAAAATAACATACTTAATATGGTGTCTAATTATTCTATTACAGATCTGTGAAAGGAACTGATCTTCAAAGTTTGTCTGTTTTACACCCAGCTATGTCTACCAGGATTAAGAAAAATACCTTTCCCCCCTCAGCTTTTCCTCTTTTATATCCTTACACTATAATGTCACAACAACACTACCACTACAGTATCATCAGCCTTCATTCACATAAGGCTAGTTTTAAAAATTGTGTTTGGTCTCTTCAGGATTGTTCCCCCCTTCCCCGTACCTGCACACCCCCCCCCCAAACACAGCCCCCCAATCAGGTCTGTATCTGCACTTCATAAATGAAACAACTCACACAGGCAAATGTTTAGGTATATACAGGGACACTGCAAAAGCATATCTACTTTTAAAAACAACAACAGTTACACGCTCGATAGGGACTGCCTTACTCCAGGTTCTTCAGAGCTTATATGCCATGAAACCACGTGTGACAACTGATTGTAAAGATATAAACACATAAGAAAATGCCTTTTTTATTATTTTGTGAACACAGAATATCATGTCTTTAGCTTCCTGTACAGTGTTCTTAAAAGCTCTTAGGAGATTTTTTTAAAAATTAGCTTCACTGCTTCCCCATTACATACTTTTTTAATATGATAAAATTTATTTAATTTTAAATTTTGTATTTTAAGTTAATAAACTAAAGGCAGTTTATAAAGAATACAAATATAATTTATTAATCCAAATAATTTATAGATTTTATATTCAGCGTAATGTAAGTCATGGGATGAATTGACATTTCAGTGCTTAGTTTATAATTCTGACACCCCTTCACAGAAAAATTTAACCTAGAACTTTCCCATAAAACGACAACCAAACTGAGAGAAATTTGGCAGCAATAAACTAGTAAGGCAGCCTTAAATGAACTAACTTGGCTACTAGAAGCATTCCGCATAGTAGTCCTACACTGCACTCCAGAGCATAGAAATACATAAATAAATACTTAACTTCTCGTTCACATTTCTTATAACCAAATGAGGACATTATTTTTTTCTTTTGATAACATGTACTTATATAGACAAAGACAAATATTTGTTAGTAAGTACCGAGTAAGTATCTTTAAATATTTAGAATACTTCTACCAATGCATTATTAGTAGATTGATATTTCCTAATAAACGCTGTTCTTCCAGGAAAAACTTCAATTCCCATTGAAAGATATTTCTACCTTTCTCTTTCTTCACCAGTTTCATCCAAGACCCATGCATAGGCAAACGAAGCTTTGCCAGCCTTCTTAGATTCCTGTTCGTATTTGTGCATAGTTCTTTTGTTCACATTTCCCAAAAGGTAGAGCAGATGTCCCATTAAAGTACTTTTACCTGCATCTACATGTCCTATGGAGGGAAACAAATATTGTATCAATTTTATTAATCTATGCATTTTAAATACAGCACAAGAAGAAATTTACTAAAACATATGAAAATCACATTTGCTAATAATGTTTATGCAATCCAGAAGCGCAGTCAACCTCACTGTCCTAGTCAGTGACATCTGAATGTACTCCCTCCAAAGAGTAACAGTCAAGCAGATGTGACTGAAAAATGTATGAGATTTCCCTTCCCTGGAGAGAGGACAGTTTTGCTTCTGTATCACTTCCAGATTCAATCAACGCGGTTTTTAAACTCTACGTCACAAATGTAATTGAACAGTATTACCTATCACCACCAAGTTAAGCAGCTGCTTTCCTCCTTGTCGCTTCTCCAACTCTGCTTTCACATCTATGTGTGGTTTTGTCTTACTTGACTTTTTTATTGGAGTAGGCACCATATTCTGCTCTTCTGAAACCTGCACTACTTGGGGTGAAAGAGCAGATTTTGAGACTGCCTCAAGCACCCCAGAAATGACACCGGCATCTTCAGTTAACAGTCCTTTCTGAGGTGTGTTCGGATGGCCATTTTCTTCAGCAATCACACTAGGAAAAAAAGAAAACACAAAGAATGCAAATGACAAAGAAGCCGTAGAAATACAGAAGAGAAACTGAGTTTTCCCTCCACTATCATGTAAGCCCCAGACAAAGAGTATGTGATAAGCCCATTAAGGTGGAAGTGATAAGCAGCTGGATACAAACTGCACAGATACCAGCTCTGGCCATCTTGACTGAAAAGCACCGTGTACAAAGGCAAGATAAGAAATAATCTTGTAAAATACATGAAAGAGGTAAACAAAAGCTTCCCACAGACATTTCTTTTAACAGCGAAGGAAAGGACAGTTGTGCAGAACAGCTACAGAGAGCTGGTCGTCTCTGAAATAAGAGCCCGAGTCAATTTTGAAGCATCTATCCTACAACAGCTTCTAAACACACTACAAGTATTGCAGCTGAACACAGCAATGTTCTGTGGTGAGAATAGCAATATGGCATGAAGAGTAGATACTGAGCTGCAATGCAAGGTGCAATGCTTACATAGAGCCCTATGAGATGAGCCACAGTTATCAATACTGAGAAAAGTTGCTTTACCCATAAAACAAGGCATCTAGAACTAAGGACATTTGGATTCCTCAGGTCCCCTTCTCTAACACCCTGTTCTCCCACAGATCACCACACTAATCCTAACCATAAATAATCCTAAATACACTATTCTCTTACACTCTTTCACTCTTTTTCTTTGATTTGTAAATAAGGATATTTTCCTAATTTACACAAGAGTTCTCAGAACATACAGCATGATTCTTCATCTCTTAGAGCAAAGATGACTGCTAAAAGCAAATGCTAAGTAACATCGTCAAGACAGCAAAAGCTTTCCTACTGCCTGACAGAGCTCCATGGTGAGGCATTAATGTCAGCAGCAAGATGGGAACAGAAGCAGTTATTACATGTGTGACAGCATTGTATCTTGGCAAACTTCAATATACAAACCAAGCCAGTATATTGAAAGTACCTACAAAATATTGTGTTTAAAATTTTATCCAAGGAGAAGAGGTTTCTTCCCCTGGAAAACTGGAAATCCTTTCCAATGTAGTACCACTGTGCTGCAGGCTGCTTTGTATGGAATGGATTCATGCAAGCTCCCCGATTCACATGTCTCCACATCCAGCGTGAATTTTTCACTCTCCATTTTCCATTTACATATCAAAATTAACTTCCCAATTTTCCTCCTGTCAACTTTTATAAACAAAACTACTTATTCTCGTACTTCAGAATGCCACATTGTGACATCTCTGCTTTAATTTGACATGACTTCTCATCTTCTGTCTGCGTAGGAGTACATACATTTTATTAGCCCCTCTTCATTACATGTATCTCAGGAAACAATACAGTCCAAGCATGTCAGTGTACTGAACAAAGCACTTCAAGAGTTATGATTTAAAAAATTAAACCTAGGAAACGTTCAGACTGAACACAAAATTAGCCTCTCATTATAGCACTAAGCAACATGGGATGTTTTATAAGTCTCCTTTTCCGCTCAGTTTCAGACCCACCTATGTAATCAGTACTGCAGCAGACTGATTTTGACACTTTTTTCACAAGGCCCGAAGCCAAGTTTTACTCTTGATTGCGAGACCCCAAAGCAGAAACGTGAGCACTAATTTTTTTTTTTGCTACAGTTCCATAACCCAAGGCCAGAGTCTTGCACCAAGGCTAGATACACAAGCACGTGTTTCTCAAACCAGCTAAGCAAAGAACCAGCCATGCTGGTGGCAGGGGCACAGATGTGCCTGCGCTTCTGCATCATGCATAGACAATTCTGGATAAAGTCTACTCACAACAACTTCTCCTATCAAAATGCTCTAAACGACCTGAAGGAGAAGGATGAGTTTATATCAAACTACCGCCTCAGGTCACACAATCATGACATTTTAGATTTGACACTGCAAAATCAGCTGTACTGCATCACCAAGTCTAGCCTTAGACAAGTTTCAGTATATAACACTGTATCTTGACAAGCTGAATACCCTTTAGAGGCAGACACACTTCGTTCCCCAGATCCCAAAAATTCGTGGGTCATCCATGCTTTATATGTAGCTATAGAGAAAGGTGATTACATGTGAACTATTCCACAGAGAAACAGTCACTACCATTATTTGTGCTTTCTTTGACTGGAAAAAGTAAGTGCATTTCTGTAAGGCTGAAGCAAAGGCTCTATTTTTAAAAATTCCTTAAATAGTACATTAAGTTCAAGCTGAAAATCGACTTTGGAATGGCACAGCAATTTTCTCCAGTGTCTCTTCAGGGACATTTTACTTCATAAAAGTTGACTGAAAAAAATCAAGTTGATAGAAGGCAATTATGCAGAGAATTGCGGTGACAAAAGTTTTCTACATATTTTAGTAACATATTTAAAATCATCTGAATTATATAAAGTACACCAGAACATTTTTTCCTGAATCATGTATTAAGAGAGCCTCATATATTTACGATTTATTTGCATTAGACATCCTTCATCAAGATTAAGACACTCTTCCATCTTTTTCCCTTTTTTCAGATAAACTTCAGTTCAGTGTCAGCATAGCATCTAGCACTTTCACACTGAAGTAGTATGACTAGTGCTCATCTGCAAAAGTCACAGTGTAATGCAAATATGGTATTTTACATTGGTATCAAGTTTTCTTCCCTCAAATTCTAGTATTTGAAGTTCTGGAGACAAGTATTTGTGTAAGAAGCCATATCAAAGCAGCCTTTCCAGCTGGCAATAGTTTTCTCTCCTTTTCATTGTCTGCATTTCTTGCCAAACCAAATTTTCAAAAATGAAAAAAAATAAAGGGAAGATATTTAGATGAAGCTGCAAGCAATGTGACCCAAAAACATAACTCTCATGTTTTTCTACAGCTTTCACAGATATATTCAAAGATTCAATAAAATGAGAGAGAGGCACAACAAAGTCCTGTCTCAGTGCTCAGTAGCTTCCTCTTGGATGGGCTGGGACAAAGACACCTGCTGTCCCTTGTTGCTATTGCTCTTGAAATTGGTCATGGTACTATTTGCTTGTACACTTCAACCACATAACAACTTCATTGGTATTGAGTGATACGACAATTAGATGCCCAACTTCTACTGTGGTCATCTGTGTGTTCTTCAAAGTCACACCTTCTGTTTACATCAGCAAAGCTATTTTTTGGATTAACATCCCTACAAAGAAGCACACACTACTCAGATTTCACTCTAACACCTGTGATACTTGCACGGTGGTAGTCTTCATACAGAAAAAAATGCATGTTTCCTGAATGAGCACCCAAGTTGTTTAGTTTCTGTTTCCCAATTGCCCATTAGGTTTCTCTAAGCCAGACTGATTCGTTGCCAGTTCAGCTTGGGACTGGGGAAGGATGGCAAACAGTTATCAACTGCTTTCTGCTATCACAGTCCCAGGGACAGGGGAGAACTGTGTGTCCAGGACGAGAAAAAGTTTATGGGGAAAAGGGATTAGTTCCCAAAACAACATGGTGCCTGCTAAGGAAAAATCTGTAATGGTAGAAGTCAGCATCCTGAGAGAGGGGGTAGTGGAGGAAGAAATATTAATATTCTGGTTATATGAACACTCTCCAGCCTCACTTCAAAAACTTTTCAGGCCACAGGTACCATGCATTTCCATCATTTTGGTACCTGGATATTGTCCATCTGAAGAAAGGTTCAGTTGATGACTGCATTCAGACTTTTCATGTTTTTATTTCTCTTAATTTTGTTCATATATAAATAGTTTCCATGTACACAATCCTAGATGTAGTTAAGTAGGATTGGCTCACCAACATACGAGCAGTCTGCCTTTCACCTGCATGAAGTCAAGATCTTCGATCAGCTTCCACATTAAATACAAAATACTAGATCTGGTTGACCTGATTTATGTAAAGACTGGTTGCCTCCTCTGGGAAGAAAATGGATATTCTCGTTTCTTCCATCTTTCCAGTTGGAAAAACAGCTGAACACAGAGTTGCTTGAATGCAGGTTTCTTATTTGCACAGGTAAAGGATGGACAACTACATCATGCATTTAAATTACCTGAGCCCCTAAATAAGAGAAGCATATTTGATCTGTCTCCCATTACCTGAATCAGTAATAAAATCCATTAAAATTTTTTTTATTTCTCTCCTTTCAGACCCATATGATAAGGTCAGTCAATCTCTATAGCCTTGTTTTAGTAGGTTTGATAGGTAGAGTATTGAAAAACTGAAACTTTCAGGGATACTACTGGTGTTGACTGGAAATCAGGGAAAAAAACGTGCCAGAGAGCAACAGAAATCGGGAAAAGCAGTACAGCTGCTGGAAGAGACAGAACAGGTAACAAACGAACCTGAGAGAAAACACATTTCACAGTCTTGCAAGAAGGCAAGGGAAGGCAGGAAAGGATTGGCAGTGGGAGCTGGTCCCTCCAGCATCCCTGACCTGCCTGGTTTGGGAGATGACACTGCTATTTGCACGTGAGCAGAAAACACAAAACCAAATAATCTAATACAGCGAATCAACTCAGTCCTTGACAAACAAAGCAAGCAGCGTGCAACCTGAAGAATCTGCTCTGAACCCACCCAGGCTATCTCCTGTTGGGTGTTGTTGCCCGGTAAGTCCGTGAGAAGGAACACTACACCCACGTCCTGACTACCCGAGTATTGGAATCACAGCCCTGTGGATCCATTTCAGTAACAAATTGCCACACAGAGCAGTCTCATGAATGATGGTGCTTACAGGAACTAGCTGTAGTCTCTTGGAAAACCTCTGTGCTTGACCCAATTTATGTCACTGAATGAATGAGAAGTTGCCAGTGATGTTGGTGTAGGCTGCAAAGTGTTTGGGAAAGTTGTGGTTTGCTTTTGTCTGGTTTTTGTTTGGTTTGGGTTTTGTAAGCTGTAGAAATCAGAGAGAAGCTTTTTTAAAAAGCAAGAACAAGTGTTAAGAAAAAAAATAATCAAACTTATACGAACTTCTCTTTAGAAGATGCCTTTATTGGGAAATGTGTGCCTTGTCTTGACTGTCAGTCTCCACTATTTTTCCTCTTGCCTTAATCTCAGATAACAAGCAGAGCTGATCAGCAATTTCACCACGAAACAAAAATAATAAAGCTATCTCCACCTAATTTACTGGCCATGAAGATGGATACTGGACCTATCTGGAACTCCTTCTCTCTGCTGACGGTGGTAGCGGACCAGTGCTGGAGCGATAGTGTACTAAAAACCAAGACCTTCAAAGATAGGAAGGGCCATCCTGAGGAAAACAGAAATCTCTTAAGAAAAAAAACGTAGAGACCTATGACGAGTGGTGTTCCTCAGCGGTCAGTATTGGGACCAGCGTTGTTTAACATCTTTGTCAGCAACATGGACAGTGGAGCGCACCCTCAGCAAATCTGCTGATGACACCAAGCTGTGTGATGCAGTAGACATGCTGGAGGGAAGGGATGCCATCCACAGATGAAATGTACAATTCCAGTCTCATAGAAATACATGAAGAGAGATATAGCAATAAGACCCTGACAGTTAGTTACTCCTCATGGCAACCAGATAAGTAGGTTTATTGAAAGCTTGATAACAGCTCAGAAAAGTGCTAAGGAGCTTCACCTCTAACAGTCAATGAAAAAAAATGAATGACATTGAAAATGCTTTTCAGTAAGCCTTTTTCACTGTGATTTTTCAAAATTGTTGATTTGAAAATTTCTGTCAGAAGACAGAGTATATAGGATAGCATACTAGTACCTAGTATGTCGCTAGCACAGGCAACTGAGGACATAAATAAGTCAACTGCCTTTGCAAAGCATCATTGGTAGCAAAGTTCCAACATGGTCTGAGTTATGCTGAACCACCGTATCAAGAAAAAATTATATTTGGAGGAAGAGTACTTCCTAACCAATTGTTTGCGTCTTTGTATGAGAACTTGATGGAACTATCAAGAGCACTCTGTTTGCCACCATCTGTGCCTGTCTGCCACATCACTGCTTGTCACTAACATGGAGCCATTGGTTTAGCAACTCTTGACTTCTGTGAAAGGACAGAACCGGTAAGCACCTTGTATGTGCACTGAGGTCGTGTAGCAAAGAAATCTTGATCACCAGCAATTCAGGCACAAATATCAAAAGAACTTACCACAACTTTATGTTAGGAAATCAGCAGATTATAAAAAGGCCTAGCAAGAACCAACATTTAGTCAAAATTAAAACTGTCAGGCCAGAAACTTCCTATGCTGTCTTGCCAACAAGGACCAGAAGAGTAAAATATTATGGTTACATCACTGTTTTCTGGAGAAAATTAAGAAATACAACATATGTTGTTGTAAGACATGTTAGAATACACTCAATCTCACAAAAATGTTGAAAGGTTCACACTACCATTCATTCAAAGAAGAACGTTAAAGCTTATCTGCTGAAGATCAACTCTGCATTACTTAGCTTTTACACATTATTTTCAATCTTCTAGTCTGGACGCTTAGTGAATTATTTTTATGCAACTGACTCTTTCGGAGTACTTACAGTCATTACAGGAATGTCTACATTTATTTCCCCTTTCAAAATTATTAATTACACAATATTGGTCAGGCTGGTTAAAATAATCACCCTTTTTTGCTCACAGCTTCTTCTGGCTTCCCTCACGACTTAACAAGAAGAAAAAGCCTGGTAAACAGTTTTGCTAGAGCATCAGTAAAGCAGTTTGTCAGAAGTGACCAAACTCCATTTTCTATAAACAGTCCCACTAAGACATCCAGCAACAAAGGCTATCAATGCTCAAAGCAATTCATGACTGCTAATAATCCATTAATTTTAAATAAGATTCATTTCTTATTATGAGGTCATACCTCATAGCAAGATTGAATCATAATGACTGAATAGCTGGTCAAAGAATGGTTATTTTTGCTGATGCTAGGCCACTGGCTTTAAAACGACGGTCCACGCATTACCTTTAAGATGTCATTAAAGGTGACAACAAAAACTAGTTCATACATACTATAAAATCACCTTCTAATGATGTCTGCACCAACACCATACAAGTATTCTGGAGTGAGAGTAGGGGGTTTAGATTCCAAACTGCTATGAATAATTTCTGACACTGTGCTTTTAATCAGTGACATAAATCATGTACGTACAAATCTGTATTATTAAAAACCCTTCCGCTGCACATTTATCAATGCAACAATAACATAAAAAGGGGCTGAAAAGAGTCAAATGAATGAGCCTTTCTTAGGTGTTAATAAACACGGATTCATTCTGTTCCCTGACAGCTCATCCTTATGCTGTCAATAATGATGAGATGCATCCCAGAGTCCTGAGGGAACTGGCTGATGTAGTTGCCAAGCCACTCTCCATGATATTTGAAAAGTCATGGCAGTCAGGGGAAGTCCCCAGTGACTGGA
>Ga0065711_1039166_pt1 | contig 18063 bp, 6 predicted proteins | sample Hoacrofraction12_FD_59098 | JGI IMG/M metagenome (GOLD analysis project Ga0065711, IMG submission 59098) | Hoatzin crop microbial communities from Cojedes, Venezuela - Epithelial fraction 12 v2 (version 2) | ecosystem: Host-associated > Birds > Digestive system > Esophagus > Crop | place... | reverse complement strand
CGCGCCCCTCGCCAGCTTCCCCTCGGGCTTCCCATAGAGTGCTGCGGGCTCCTTCGGGCCGCGCCGCGGGCGCCGGCTGCGAGGCCAGAGGAGGTTTAAAGACGGTTTCAGGGCCTTCGGAGGATGGCCCTGGGGTACGCCGGGGTTGATCGCCCTTCGCCGCAGGTGGAACGCTGCTCGCAGCAGCGGGAGGCTGGCACGGAGAGAAACCCGCCCGGGAGCGGTGGGGTCTGGTGGGCTGCGCGGGGCGGCCTGATGAGGCGCTGCGGGTGCGAGGCCTGGAACACGGTGGGGAAGGGAGACCGAGACTGCTCGGCGGCAGCGGTGTAAGCCTTGGGCGGGAGGCTTACCGACACCGAACCGATACGAGCAGCACGGTGAAAAACGGCTCTTGACTCCTTTTTACAAGTGTCGTTTTCCTGAAAATTTTCCGAAGCCAGACTCTCAAGCTCCCTTTGGAAAACAGCATAAATGCTTTTGAAGACTGCTTGCTGGATATTGGGTCGCGTTCATACGCTGGAATGGGACGGCTTTCCTTACCAAGACAGTAGTGCCCAGTATGGGGGGGCAGAATGTTCTAAACATGCCCGTATTTTAGAACCTTACATTGAGCTTGTTGCTTGGGCAGGCGGTGAAATATTTTCTTTATTCAGCCAAGTTCCACAAATTCTTTTATTGCTCTTTCTCATTGTCAAAAACACCATAAAACTTGGGAAAAGGAGTTGTTGCCTTGCACCTTTAAAAGAAATTCAGAAAGTTTGCAAAGCATTGTTTTATACAGAGACTTAATGCACATCCTGGTTATATATATATATATGTGTATGTCATTTTGGTAAGCCTGAAGATTCTCTTTCTAGAAAGTACTGTGAAAAGCGTTGTTAACAGTGTGCAGTCAACTACCAGTATCAGCCTGATAACTTCTTTTCTGGCATCTGTTCTTTCCATTTTGTTATTTATGTTTAGGTGTTGATCAGTGCATCCAGAAGTTTCTGGATGTTGCGAGACAAACTGAATGCTTTTTTCTGCAAAAACGACTGCAGCTATCAGTCCAGAAACCAGAGCAAGTCATTAAAGAGGTACATTTAAATTAATTGACCTGTGTTGTGCTAGAGCAGCTAAGCTGTGTACCAGTACAGTTAATCACCTTGTTCACAGTAATTGGGGGTTTCTCAGCATGGTGCTGTATCCTAAGTTGGTAGAACTCGACTGTAAACATCGCTCTCTCACCGTGAGCCTGGAGAGGCTGGATGCCCGCTGCTCTGCAGAGTACTGGAACACAGATGAGAGTGTCATCGGAAGAAACAAGCTAGGCAGTCAAATTTTGCTGGAAGTAATGACCTCTGAAACACGTGACTCCAGGGAACGGAACTAGTGCATTCCCAGTGCTTTCCATCTTGTTTCATTAGACACTTTTCCATTATTAGAATCCCTGTAAAATCAGCTTCAAAACTCAGCTAAAAAAATTACGTGCTCCTTATGCGAGGTGGTTGTTCTTATGAATACTGTCTGTTTACTAATACATATTTTTTCATCCGTAGGATGTTTCAGAATTAAGAAATGAATTGCAGAGAAAAGAAGCATTAATTCAGAAGCATTTGGGTAAACTGCGGCACTGGCAACAGGTCCTGGAAGATATCAGTGTACAGCACAAAAAGCCTGCAGAAATGCCTCAAGGTCCATTAGCTTACCTAGAGCAAGCATCTGCTAATATTCCTGCTCCAATGAAGCAAACGTGATCTATGGTTTTACATATCTGAACGCTTTCAACCATGCAAAGCAGTGGTGGTCTCTTCACTTTGTATGCTTTTTGTATAATGTAATTTGTAATACAAATATAAATAGTGAAGACAATTAAGTGAAATAAATTCCTTTTTTTTTCCCAACAATATGGATTGGTTTTATATTTCAATGGAAACTATGCAGAGTTGCTAGTCAAGATGCTTTCTGTTAGAAGTGTGTTTTCGAGAAAGCAGCCTGTTCCTTCTAGAAAGGGTGGCCCTAGCTTTCCCCTAACTGTATCTTTGCAGGTATGATTAAAATACTTGCAAAGATTACTGTTTGGTTTTACTGGAAGATTTAAATGTTTTGTGATCCAGTAATTATCCATAAGTCCCACTGCAGAAACACCCTTAGAATTGTCCGTATATAGCTCACATCAAGAGTGTACTTTTTTGGAAGTGAATTGTCCCTCTCCACTGGACTTTTGCTCACCTCATGAAGGGGTCTTGAGATGTGCAAATGCTTACAGGATGAAATGAAACTGCAAAATGCATGCCCCTGGCGGGTGTGTAGTGGAGGCCCAGTGTTACTGGTGGTCTGGCTGTCAGGCTAGTGTAGAGATCGTCCAAAATACCCCCAAAATAAAGACCACTCATTGTGGATGTCATGTGGGTCATCAGCACTGCCCAGTCTACAGAATTAGCTGCTGCTGCGGTGTGCTATTTGGTAATCTTAAATGTAGCCAGAAAAAACAGGAGGTACAAATAGCAAAGGAGTCCTGTCTCTGTATTACTGGGCGGCAAGCTTAATTCATCCGCATAGCCAGGAAAGCCACTTTCTAGGGACACCATTTTGAGGACAAAGTTAATTAAAATAACATAACCCTGGAAATTAGTAATTGTGTAGTGAGCTTCCTGGCATGCTTTAAAAATTTTTGGGGCAGAGCGGATGAAAACTAACGAAAAACTTGGCCCTGTGCTTTTCTGATCTTCTCACAGGTGCCAAGGCACTCCTCAGTGTTACTTACTGTACACCATTTTATCCCCTTGATTGCGTGTATAAAAAGTGTCTTTTTGCCAAATCTGATCCTAAAGTCTTCTTCCAAACCAAGCAGTTCATCATGGAAAAAATACTAAACAGCTGGGATGAAACTATTGGCCTGTAGAAGCATTCTGCCCCTTCTGCCACCTTTTTACTATGAGTGAGGTGCAGTGGCTGCTTTGTGGTAAGTGCTTGCATCTGTTGGTACAGTTCTTGCTGGCTGTTTGATGGAAGAAGAGGTTAGGCTGGAGGTACGCCTCTTCGCACACATAAAATTTGTTACATAGGTGGGCCCTGCTGGCTGAAATTAAATGGGGATTCAAATCATACAGCAGTTGAACATCATATCTTAAACGCTAGGCTGCTGGTTGCAAAATTCCCTGCTTTTCACATTTGTTGATGAATTACCTGAGGGTTAATTTCTTCCTGGGTGTCTTTCCTCCCAGTAATGAGTTACCTAGCATGATCTGATAAATATTGTCACTGGCCCACTTCGCATTTAGCTGGGCATAAGGGCAATACTGAGATAAAATGTACAAGTACGCAGTTCCCTTAAACCTGGAACTTGGAGTGTATCAGTGTGACTCACGCTTCAGCATAACATAGCGCTATTTTGCAAAACATGGAAATGGGTGATTTACAAGCAAGTTTTAATGTTCATACTTACATATTATCCTAATTTATCAGGCTGATTGTTACATGTATTGAAGTGCAACAGGAATATATTGCAATGCTGTCTAGACAAAACAGTTTATTAAGCAAACCAGAAAGTATTTCTAAACCAGCCTGCTATAAACATGCTGTTCTTGGAGGTATACTGCATGCTGTACAGCTTAAAATAAGTTTAACAAAAACCTATTAAAAACTTTAAAAATTACATTATATGCAGAAATTATTTTAAACAGATGATGAAGTAGATGTATAAACCTACAGAAGTCACCTACAAAAGTAAGATCTTTTCAGCTGAAGCCAGACTGACGGGATGTATCAGAGACCAAACTGCATATTTAATATCATTGTGGAGTGGTACAGTCTCTTGATTAAAAAGTCTCTTCACATAACAGTATCTGGAATTTTGGTTTTTATTCATTTTTGAAGAAGTTGTTCAAAAAAATGCATTTTTCTGAAATTCATGCCTATAACTCCATAGTAATTAGACGTAAGAGATTGCAGTTGCTCCTAATTATTTACTTGGAAATTACACCTCTTTTTTTTTTTTCTCAATCCCATATTAGATTATCATTCCCTAAAAGAAAACAGGAACAGCTTTTCTAGTATTTCTGAGAAGTATGCACATAGTTTACTTTAAAATGAAAAATATTTAGTAAACCATTCTTGATGCTTAGTGTCTTGTTTTTGGTCATCTTTGGTTTGTGGCGGTTCATTGTCATGTGTCCTGTGCAAACAAATAAGCATTAGCATCACTTACTTACAATCTTACCAATATTTAATACTTTTTTCCTGGGAAGACACGTGATCCTGTGAATGGGTCTGTGCACACAGGAACTGGATAAGGCCAGAAGGTGCCACCTACAATTTCTAGTGGGATCCGTGCTAACAGCACTGGTAGTAACACAAAGGGAAGCCTGAAGGAGAGCTGAACAGCGATGGAGAAATGTTTGAATGTAATTCTTGGCTTGACATCTCAAAAAATAAAGATGCTTCAAGAATAGGAAGTCTTGAAAAGCAGAAAATAGCAGCTGCAATTTACTGTTAAAAATACGAAATAATACAATTATGCATTAAAAATGTTGGGTAAAAGATTTATTTGGAACTGAAAGATTTAGCTGTATTTAGCTTTTATAATCCTATTACACAGTCCCTGATTTTTCAGCATTCAGGATGATTTTTAACATTTATATTAATTTTGGCTAGCTTATAGTAGCAAACACGACTTCACTTTTGATTGATTTAAAAGACTAAGTAGCAGCCAAACTACCCTCAGTCTCCCTGTCCCTTTAAAATAAAAGCTGATTTGCCTTGCCAGCCGTGTGGCATGACACAGAATGCTTTTATCTTTAAGATGTAGGAATTGCCAAACTGGATCCAAGCCTGTGTCCTGGGTTATTGTCTTTGGCAGCAGTCAACACCATCTGCTTTCAAGAAAGAACTCTGTAGCACACAATTTACAGGATAACTAATCTCCTCTAGGAGATAGGTGAGAAAGCTGGCTTTTGTCCTGAAGTATAGTGAGAGAGTTTTATTTTAGATATCTATCATTATAACTCTGTATAATATTAGCTACATACACTTTTAACTGTTTCTAGAAGAGAGAGTTCAGTCATGTTTATAGAACACTAAACATAGTTTAAATAATAACTAATAAATGTGAAGAAATATTCAAGGTTTTCAGAGAAAAAACATCAGACTAAGAATTTTCTAGTTAAATATTTGTTAATCAACTTTTAAGTCTATAAACTCTTGCCAAATGATTAGCCTAGATTAATTCAAGTATCTCCTCAAATAAAAATATGCCATCTACATCTACCAAGTGCAAAGTGAGGAAACAAAAATAAGAAGGGAAACACATCCTTAAGAGAACCACTGATACGTGCCCGTGTTCACTATTCACTACATCCTTAGCTAAATACTTCCAGTGCTCCTCTTTTTTGTATCAGGATGGGTTGCAAGCATAAGCTCTGCTGGGCAGTGATTATAGCCTACTCCTGCAGTCAAGTTCTGGGTCTGTCCACAGAGAACTGAACACATGGAGTGCACTGCAAGACGGGAACCTTACGTCATCGTTTATTTCTGAATTTCTAATGTCTTTGACTTGCATACAGGATTCTGAGTATCAATTCATTTAACATCGTACAAGTAATTGCAAAATGGACACATACCTTGTTGCAGCACTGATGTCTGAGGACTGTGCTGCTGGAGAGCCCACCCTGAGGCAGCCAGGACTCCGGTCTAAGCTTGTAGATTTTGTTATCTGAGGAGCACTTCTTTTTGATCTCAAGTCACAGCTCAGAAAGCTCTTTGCGTAGGAAGCTAGATTCGGAACACTGACAACACGACTGGGCACCTCAACCATTTTCTTCTGCTGCTTTTCATCGTAACAGAAAACTTCATTACACACACTTTTTTATTTTACACATTATACTATAAAGATCTCAGTAATACCTCATTCCTAGTATCTTGTGAGGAGCACTCAAAAATTAAGATTCTCATCTTTTTCTGTAGGTATTTAAAATAAATTCTCAGGGTATACTGTGAGGATCCATGGATTAGGCAATCCAGCTAAAACAACTTGTGTATTTGACCTTGAGGTTTCAGGTACATCAAAGCCGATAACTTTGCAGGGATACTCAAAGCTCAGTTAGGTGCTTTCCACCAACTCAAGCTCCCTTCTTTCTATGACTATTTGTAGACAGTATCATATGGAGGGGCTGGAATGACAAAGGGCAAATCCTGAGCAGCCTAAAGGCAATTCATAATTTTGCTTGATGCATGCAATATCCCTAATAGCAACTCCCAAATCTGCAAGCAACGGCTGTGTTTATCCCAGTGAAAGACTTGAGTTCTTTGGGGCTCTAGCTTTATATTTGCTTAAACAGCTGTATTTATGTGCATTTCTGCTGAATATATGTTACACTCAGCACCTAGCTGGCTTACTGGAAAGAATTCTATGAATAACATTGTCATAAAAAATTAATAGGACCTTTATTGTCCTGATCATCTGTATGATTCAAGTAGCAATAAAATACGATGATTTGCTATTTTAATTGCTTTGTCCACCATCTTACCTTCATGGAAGGAGTCAAGCATCCTGTATTAGGGTTGAAAGAAAATGATCGATTCCTATAAGATTCAGTGTTAGCTAAAACTGAATGCTGAAATTTTCTTCCTTCCTAAGGGGAAAGAAAGTTATGTGTATGAAAACATTTGTTTGTTGGAAGTTGGTATGGAAACATGTATTTGTCAAAGTATTCCAGAACAGAAAAAAAATATCAGTCTGAAGCAATGTATGAAACACTCAACAGAGCCTTCCAACAGATTCCAAAATATGTATGTACATATAAAAGGAAATCTTACCACCAGCTGCTTGATAATCTCTTCTCTCTCACTTAATTTGTCTTGCAGGCAGCTTATAAGGTGTGTATCTTCTGATCTGGACTCCCACTTTCTTGACTTTTCTTCTAATTCTTTAAGTCTGTGTCAAAGAAAGAATGCAGATCAGAAAAAAATTTCCTCAGACCAGGTTCAAGAGATACCTGGGCTGTACTCTGCCCTAAATTCAAAGCCTGAAAGACAGGGACGTAGTCAGGCCTCTCTGATAAAACAGCATTTTTTAAAAATGGCCATATGTACATAGATTACATGTAAGTATAGCATGCTGTGGAGTTCCAAAATAAATCGCCACTGGGGTTAACCCACAACATCTGTCCAGTGTAAAATACTAACAAGCTAGCACATCACATTGCTAGTCTCATTTCCTAAATAAAAAAGTCTGCTTCACAGTATCTACGCGTGTCTATATTAATCTATTTGTTCTCTTTTCTGACCCTGTAACTTCAGAATCCACAGGCTAATTCCAACCATACTTGATAGAAGCCTCAGAAATACTCAATTCCTACAACTTTCATGAAAAGAAAGGCTTGGATATACATGCTGCTTTAGTGAACCCTCTGAGTCCAAACCTGTAGTGTAAGTTCAGCTCCTCAAATGCCTTAATCAAGGGAAAAGATTCACCTGAGAACTTACACCTTCTTAGAGATGGGGTGGAAACATACATTTGATTGATCCATAAGAAAACAAGTCATTATTTCATCAATCAAATTCATTAATTTTGCTGCTTGAGAAACTGAGCGATATGAAGTTCACCTGCCATACTGAGAAACGTGTTACAGAATACAAACCACCACTTTGTGGGTTTTTTTTGGTGAGGGTAAATATTTTTGAGAGGATTTCACCTCCCATCTCAATACTCTCAATTTAGTGTATCTCAGAGCTTTGATAGAATGGTTTGAGACCTGCTTATGTGCAAGCAGGTCTCTCTTTTGGACCTATGCTGCACAGCTGAGTAAGAGAAAAGGATCAGGGATATATATAATCACAGGGATTATTTCTGAGGGGCCTCTCTGTACAGTTTGAAGCACCACAGAACTACTTAACTCCACAGGAGGCTGCAAAGTTCATTTATTTATTTATGTGAGTTAGTGGGGTTTGTCCTGGGAAATTTGCAAGGAAGTAAGAACGAGCAAGACCTTAGCCTCAAACACGCTGCTCTGCCGAACACAAGATCATGGATCAAGGCCTCTGGTATCAGCTGTGATAAAGACGATTTTGCACTCCATAGAATTAGCATAGGATAGCAAGATGCTAAGTACAGGTTTTAATTTAGCATTGTAAAACTATATATAGTGCCTTATATTAAACAATATTCAGAGTTTATTACAAAATATCTGGGTCTTTTTGTGTTTGCAAAGGAAATACCTATACAATTCTAATTCGCTGCTTATAGTAGTCTACCTGTGAGTAACAAAAAAAATATACATACTAAGAATAAGAATTTCAAACAGAACTCATTGCCAGTATGAGCCAGTTTCTTTAAACGACTTACTCAGTTTCTAAGGAGAAAATCTTTGCTTGGAGATGTACCCGAGTACTGCTGAAATCAGATAGTATGTTTTCAATTTCCTTCCGGTGATCTTGTTTCAGTATGTCCAGTCCTTTTCTATGCTTGATATTAAGGTCTTCTACCAGCAGCCTTTCACTGGTATTAAAATATGTCTGAATTCTCATGTTTCAATACTAGTTTGTTATCATTGATCAAAGCATGCAGTTTTGAGGTCTTTTATGGACTACAAAAGCAGTTAACTGCGTGCAGCTCTGGGCTTCTGCTTACTGATTAGACTTTGACACTTCAATTGCAATCTGAAGCAGAACCACACTAACACTGAGGAAGAGGAAAATTATTTGGAGACCTTCAGCCTTCAGGAAATGGAGGGTCTGTTCTATATAATGATGCTATTGATATTCTGTCTATGGTTAGTTTGTACATCAATCTGAATGGTCAAATATGACAATAAAGTACCATAGGAATTCACTTGTATCAAGCAAAATTATTTTGAAATCGCTGAGATTTTAACATAAGGCTCCGATGCTTTATTTCATCACATCATGGCACCAGAAACATTTAATGCTGCCTACCACCATCCTAAAAATATATTTTTTTAAAAAAATGAAGGTAAGAAATGTTATAACAATGCCTTTAACTTCTGCATTTGTCTTTAACAAACATTGCATTTTGAAAGATACTGCTATTTGATTAAGACTGTCAACTGAAAACTAAAAGATGCCTAACATTTTTTCAAGCCTAGCCATAACATTGCTTTCTGATACAAACCCCAAAACCAACAGACATCTACTGAGGAACCATTGTTAGCTTGTTGCCTTTTGTTTGCTAATGTTTTTTTAAACCTTGGAGAAACTTTTTCATTAAGTCAACGCAGAGCCCGTGTTCTGTAGTTTACTGATTAAAATAGGACTCTAAACTCAGGAGAGTCACACTCAGGAGATTAACAATTGTAAGTTTCACAAAAGGTATTCAGTTCATCTTTTTTTTTCTTTCTTTCTTTTTAATGTATTTCTAAGCCCCTTTCACTTGTTTCTGAAATGCTTCTGGAAAGGCCAGAAGGCCCACAAAAGGTTTCTGCCCTTGAAGTTCGAGCACAGCCATGGGAGTGATTGATATGGCACAAAATAAGAAGCAGAAGAGTAAGACTAAAAATGGGAGCAGAATCTCTGAAATAGATCTTCAGGAGCAGAATAAAAGCCTTCCTTCAGAATAGGCATTTTGAGACTTGTTCTCTCTTCCCATAAAAAAACCTTTAGTCTAATCTCATTCTAGTCCTTGCAAAAGGTTCCTGTACCGGAGGTGGAATTCACACAATTCAAGAGAATGGAACTGGGAAGGCATCTCTGCCCATGGCAGGGGAGTTGGAACTGGACGATCTCTAAGGTCCCTTCCAACCCAAACCATTCCATGATTCTCTGATTCTGTGATTACTTCAAGCAGATTACTGGTTTCACTTACCTAGCAACAGAAGGAATAGTAATTTTAAATAATTTGTTATAAAAATTTGGCACATGCAAATAACAAGCCACTATCAGCTTTCCAATCAGAAACAACTACATAGCATAAGAGAAGGTCACTGTTGTTAACGTAACAGTAAAAAAGCTGTATGTATGCACTCACCAATTTAACCATAGCCCTACCCAAATTATTGGTCCTGCAAAAGCAAAACAAGAGCTGCAAGTTAATGTTCCAGATCTTCCATGGGTTAATATCAGCATAGCCTGCATCAGGTGCCCGGGACCATTTGAGCTTTTTGGTTCTATCTCCTGCTATTTGAAGGATTTCTCCTTACATAATTTCCATTAGTGCTTCCTTCTCAAATGCTTACTGTTGTAGAGCTACAGCTACACCATCTATCCCCTGTAAAGATTATCCTCCAGCCCAGCAGCTTTAGCATTTGAGGCCATTTAGACCTCATCGCTGACATATGAATAATTCTTCTCTTCATGAACAGAGGCTTTAAAATCCTTCAAGGCAGCTTGAGGGCACTGATGAAACTCTCTGGTTTGCAATTCTTTCTGTTGATCTTGCTTCAAAAGCTTGAAATGAAAGACACTTTCAAGTAACCCTCGCAAGAGTGCAAAGGAAAAAGAAAAAAGTTTCTTTCTCATTCTTTAAATATCTACTGACTAGTATATGCAACAAAATTACTGTGGCCACTCTGACAGTCTGCCAAGAAACAGTGTATCCCTTGAGTGCTTTTCTCCAGACTACAAAGGACACAATTTTACAGATTCCTTTAAGGGTGTACCCTTCAGAAATACTTTTATAGATACAGCTTGAGCAGTTAGGAGCATACATTCTACATCACTGCAGAAATTAATTGAAAGGTACCCATGCACCAGATCCCTCAATCTCTCTGCAAAGAGAATGTGTTAAGTACAATCATCCAGAAATTTTGAAGGATTCAGCAGCCATACAAATGCACTGGACAGTGAACCCCAGTCTTTTCTCCCACGTAAAAGGCAAGTAAGTCCTGCACTTTGTACACAAATATGAAGACTGCCATTACTGCAGTGCAACACATGCTCCAAACCTGTGGCTAACTAAGAGGATGTAGTTCACCTTCTACAAAGACAACCAAGACTGCAAGTCACCTTGCCCTTCCTGTGCCCAGACAGCATATTACAGCTCCAGGCTTCCATCAGCCCAGAGGCGCTGTCAGTGTCTGCTGTCACTGCCCCTACTCCCCCAGCGCAAAGTTGGCTGTTGCAGCCAAAGCAGAGTCTCACGCAGTACATACGGCCTTCTCAGGTGTCCCCTTTAGGGTTAACAACCCATTGGTTTCAGCTACACAGAGTACGTATAAAAAAACTGGTATTTATTCTCAGAGACTTCTACATTTTTTCAATAGCTCTGGGTGAGTTTGGGATTTGTTTATGTCTTCTAGTGCCTTTCAAAGGCTGATGTTACACAGATTTTCTCAGGTCACTCCTGTAGAGCTACACTGGACATATTTCTCTGTGACACATAATGCAACAGTTAGTTCAAATGCTTTTATTATGGCTGGAAAGAAATGTGAAATTAACTACTGCTTTTCCAAAACTTCATAACCTCTAAAATTAGTACTTTAGAAAGGAGAGATTAGGACACTCTTGACATTTAGAACACCTCTGATTCTGGCATTATTATTGACTCTGAAGACTGAAATGTGAAGCGTGAATTTAAGGCAAACCTTCTGTGCAGTTTCTCCCTATCCTGAAGCTGTGCAGCTTCTTGCTTCTGTGACTCCAACTCGGCGCTGAGTAGCTCCATTGTGTCCTTCAAAAGTAAATTCTCTTTCCTGAGTTCAGAAATTTCACTCTGACATTTTTCCAATTCATCATGAAGAGATCTGATCTGGCTCTGGCTACTTCCTTCCTAAGAAAAAGGTCAAATTTAGTTATCCACAGCCTCTAATTGTTTAACATGAAGAGCTCATCGGAAATGTGTGCATTGAATTTTTTGTGAACTGATTTTTCAATTCTATGTACATTTCAATGTGCAAGACAAAATCTGTGTTCAAAAATTTTTCCTGAACATATTTTATTGTCCCCATAAAAATTATTTTATTGTAACATTCATTCATTTACTTGTAGTTTCTAATCTTTAAATGGAAAAAAAAGCCTGCTCATAGGGAAAAGATAATGACCAATACTAGCATTTTAAAGTGTGACATAAGAAAATGAAATTCAGTCCATTTCTGTAAGAGATTCTGTACACTTTTATTATCTCCGGAGAGAGAAATTTGATACTATTGCTTTTGCAAAACACAACATGGCAACAAAGTAGGAACTGGATTCTTGCCTGTTGCTTCTTCAGTGTCCTCACACTCCTCAGCTCCATTTGGAGTTCTTCTATCTGTTTCTTGAGATTAGTGCACGATGTCTGTTGCTCAGAGAGTTCCATCCTTAGAGATCCTAGTAACAATCAGACAGACAATCATTAACGCAGTCAGAGGCCAGCTGGATGGGGAAGGTGGATATAGACAGTGTAGATGAAAACATTAATACATTACATTTTGCTTTGTTCCTCAACTCCTTCACCATTAAGTATAATAAACACTCTGGTAAAAGACAGGCCTCCTGTTACTAGAGAAGTAACTCAGCTGAGCAATAGTAAGAAGATACAGAGCTACAACAGCAGTGATTCAACATCGGAATCAGAGAGCTAATTCTGTGGCAGTTGTTTTGCAGACTAAATCACTACAATTGTTTCTTCTAACCTTGAACTTTACTGGAGGACCCCTGAGCTTCCCTGTTAAGTCCACTGGTGTTTATAGAGAGCTATAAGGCAGACTGAGGGCGGCTCTGGTTGTGTTAGAGAAGTATAACACCAATGTAAGGTGATCTGTCATACACTGCAACTTCTGTGTATACTGGGTACAAGTTTTGGGATGGATCAAGTATAAGGAGAAAGAAATTTTTTCTCTCTTTCTACTGTCTCTCTACAACTTTTCTTGAAAAGGACAGAATTTACCTATTGAATATATAAACTTTGGAGTGCAACAAATCTTTCTAGCAAATTTGAATTACTGAAAAAAGCCCCAAGCAAAGAATCCAGTTTATACTCAAAATACTTTCAAATTATTCTTTCTTGAATTTGTAGATGAGCTCTAATAACCTGAGTTCAAACCCGGAGATATTACAGGTCCTCCTAATGCAGTGTTCTGTTTAGTTCTGAACAGTTTAGGGAACTTTCTAAACTGACTAAACAATACACATGGAGCAACTGATCTCCACTGCTGAACTCAATACAACAGACTTGAACCACATACAATAATTCTTTATATCACAGAAAAAAAGAGGAAAATCATAAACACTAACTACCATATTCCAATTTAATATACCTGATAACGCATACTTGAATGTTGTACACCAGACTACTCTCCCTGCAACATTCTGCTGCTGACAGTCGAGAGTTAGGTTAACAAAGAACATTAAGTCTATATTGCTGAAATTGCAGGGTATGGAAGAGGAGATTCACAAAGACCTGAGTTCCCAGAGATGGGAAAGAAAATGAATGAGAGAAAAGTCAGTGCTTCTCAGCATATAATCAAGCAGTAGGAACTGTGCATGACATGAGACATTATACCTAGCAACAGGGTTTGCTGCTTCTGTATCTGCTCAAGTTCATCATGTAATTCTTTCTTTGCTTTCTCTTCCAAGGTTTGTATTTCCAGCCTATGAGACTGATGTTGCATCTTGAAAGTCTCATCAAATTCCTTTTTCAAACGTTCTTCTGTCTCCTGTAAGCAAAAGCCCCCCCCAAAAAAAACCAAAGTAGTTGGAGCCTATTTATCACCTTGTTTTACCTGTAACGCCAGGATGAATCTGGTCTTTCAATGTAGAACTTTTATGTTCATCATCACTTTACATGACACTTCATCAACACAGGAATAAAAATGAACTGAAGTTAAAAAAAAAAACTTAATAGGCACAAGAGAAATTATCAAGATATCATGTTAGATTTGTTGTACATCTTGAAATAATAACACTGACATCTTTGCAGTATTTGGCATTAGAAAGATGTTTTATTATTCAACATACAAAGCCCCCCAGATTTGACCTGTACATCATTACTTATGCATCGTTGTTAGAAGTGCTGCTGATACACTGGAAGCAACAGAGGAGTTGCTCTGCAATGGCTCTGAAAGCAAACTCCTATCCTCAGTTTCATTTTTACCAGCTTACTGCCTTCAGCTTGGTTTTATTAAAGCTGTGATTTTATTCTGAATATCTAAACAAGATATTAAATTCCACTTAGGGTGGTTTTACTACGTATGTTTTATCAGGAGGTTTTCCCTAAAGTGCATGATATCAACAGGGACATCTGAACGCCGTGGCACAATCACATGTAGATTTTTTTAAGTTAATTTTTTTTCTCAGCTCAAACAGCAGTATTCTTTAGAACCTCAATATACTGCATTAACATTTTGTTACTGACATGAATCCACTCGACCCTTTAAAAGCTTTGGTTATCCACTTACAGAATTGATTTCTTGAAGGTATCTAAGGCAACACACATCATTATACATTTCTATTATATTTCTTTTAATGTATTTATGTATAAATTAATAATAGATGAAAAAGAATAAAACTGTGTCCTGTTAACAATACACTTAGGAATTCCCTTGCATTTCTTAAGCAAGAGCACAGCTAGAGGAGCTTGTATTCATCGCAGTCTAACTGTAGAAGGTAGGCTATATTATTTTACGAAACTATTTCATTCACACTGTGGTCTAAGTTCAAATGTTAAAATGAAAAAAAAACCAAGGTGAAGGTGAGGAGATTTCAAAAATCACAGAATAATTCATTACGTGCAACAACAGCAACCCATCATTAAGATAACTTCAGATAAGCTAGTTTTGATAATTGGCTCTAGCTAATATGGTTTATACCACAAATAAGATTTTTTTTTTTTAAACTAGTTCATTGTAAACTGACCTTGAGTTCCTGAATTTTGCTTTTCTCCAACATTTTTAAGACTTTTTGATGTGATGCCTCCAGCTGTAGTTTAACATTCTGGTTTTCTTTAATAGTGTTTTGAAGATCCTGCAAAAGCTTCTCTTTTTCTTTGCTGGACTGTAGATTATGTTTCTTCAGTGACTCCTTGAAATTATTTGCTTGTTGGTCTAATATTTGCTTCAGCTGAGCCACCTTCCAGAAAAATAAGTCAGCAGGATAGGATTAATGGCTGCATTCACAATGGAGAGGAATTATATAAATTTGAGTACATTTTATGAACTTGTGTTGCTTTATGAAAAATACGAAGATGTGTTTCATGCAAGGAACCCCTTCTTCAGTGAAGAATTACATCTCTTTTGCATATACTGACTGTTGTCCATCAAGTACTTTTCTTAAACTATTTCTTTTCAAATCACCTCCATCTCATAGGTACAATCCATAGTTCAACTTGCACAATAATTATGGCACAAACTAGGAGGCAGGCCTAAGTCTGTGCTTATTGTTATCCTGAAGGTGTACCACTACAAAGTCCATTTATATAAAGCAGTAGATTAAAACCAATGGAAACCAGAATTTGGCACATCACGCTTCAGATTTGATTTTCTCCCCTCTCAATTGAATTATTAGAGTAGACATGTCTATAATGGCTGACACACAAGCAACAAACAATACCTGTTTGTAAGGATAAATTTGTGGGGATTTTTTTGGTGGGAAAGGAAGAAGGAGTCTTTTCTATTTGGTAGGTTTTCTGAACTTTCAGCAAAAACTTGTATTTGCCCTTCTCAAATTTGCTATTGGAAGCATCATAGCTGTGAAATTCTGAAAAACTGCCTTCTGCACAGAAGGAGCATACATAATTAGTAAGGTAAATTAGTATTTTTGCTGCTGTATCTGACTTCCAAGTGTGCTTTATTGCTGAGCCATGCCTCCTGAAAAACGTTTATGTCTCTTGCCTTTTCTTTTTGGGAGCATGTGAAAAAGGATGGTCTGTTTTCCATTTTTTATATATTTCTACTTTCCAGTCTTACAGAAACCAAATTCAAACTATGAAAGGAAGAAGCTGGCTTCCTTAGAATTTCATGTGACTTGAAATGATTCAAATGATGTTATATGCCCCTGCAAATTGGATATGATACAGATTATAACCTGTGACTGCATCCTATTCTTTCCTCTACACTAATCTATGTTCTTTTTCTCTTCTTCAGTGTTGCTTTCATTTTTTTTCCATGCATACTGCAGGCAATTTGTTAGTTGAGGAAGCACTGTAGCTTTAGCTAGCTAAAGAGTTGCTTGTAACTTCAGCTGCACACTGGTGGTTCTTTCTGATGCAGCACCACAAAAGCTGGATGAAGATTTACTAAGCGGGTTAAGGTGTCTATATCCTTCCACAATTCATTCTCATAGCATTTCTGGTATATTTTGTGTTACATAAGAGAAAAGGAGACACGCTGTGCAAAGCCCTTATTTCTCACTAACTTCATGGCCACAGTCAGGATTGCACTGTCCAAAGGGAGACACTAATGAGCTATCCCAGATCTCTCCAAATTGTAGGAATCCTTTTTCATGATGGCTAAACGTACTCCTGCGAGCTCATGGTTCTGTTCTTTCTCACGTTGGTTGAGCATGCAGGCTTCTCTCCTTCAAAGGATGCCTTTTCTCCTTTCCCTTTCCTGAGGCCCTTCTCCATTCCCAGATGGATCATAGCTCTTATTCAAGTACTCTCTAAGCCTCTACAGAACTGTGCTCTGAAGGCTTAAAATGATGCAAACCACAGAGCCTCTATCAATTCCCAGAATTTCAACTCCTTTCAGAGAAAGGACATGCTGTACCCCTACTTTATGACCACTACCTTCAACTACATTGTACCTTGACTTGTCTTCACTTCAAGTCCAAATTTCTGCTTTTACCATTTCTTGTGCTGCCTTCTCTCTAGAATTTATACAAGTCTTTATGTCCCAGAAATGAATCCTGATACTAAAGAAGAAAAATGAATGCGAACCTTTTGTTTGGAGACACTCGCAGCTTAGAAAGAATTATTTCTACTTGACCAATTTGTCCTATTTTAATTTTTTTTTCTACAGAGCAACTAAGTAAGGGCCTGAAAACATTGTAAAAACTTTCTCTGTTCGGTCTGTTGGTAGCTTATTATTTTGAGTAAAAAGTTTCTGTTCACAGCATATCAGATGAAGATGATTTATTGCTGTGTAAGCACTATTCATGTGAAACACAGATGTTCATAGACTTCATGTGCTCTGGAGACAACTCAAAACCTGTAACTTGAACAGACACATGTATTATGAGAACTACATAGCTTCCTTTACTAAATCTGGTTTCTGTACCTCTGTAAGCAGCTACAAGAAAGAATTACTGTTCCATTTTTGAGTAGGTTTATGGATGGAGAACTGCTGCTCCTATACACAAGACAGTATACTGTCTTCCTTCTATTCAAACAGAGTTTGCTCTTCACTTCAAATCCACAAATCAGGTTCCTTTTCTCCAATTAATTGGTGATGATCGTTACTGATCATCACTGATCTTATACTTCAGCTTCCCTCTGAACCCCTTCCAACAGCTTGCTGACAAAAGGCCATACTACTATTATAATTAACGTGAATTTCCTTTGCCAGATGGGTTAGTGTGCTGTATTCGAACTTCAAAGTTTCTCAGCTTTGTTAGTGATGTTTCACATGTTCTGAGATCTACAACAGTATCTGTAATTTAGACGTGACAGAAATTTGCAAGCTAAGATGAACCTTTTTAAAAAACTCCTTAACGAAGCTATCAGCTTGGGCAGTTGTCTTCCTTCTATTTGGTGGCCAAACCAGGCAATCAGTAAAACTTCTAGTCAAATAATCCAAAGAAAACATTTTTGGATGTATGCATCAAAATGAAATATTATAATATCTCCTCCAGACTGAATTCAATTTTTTAAAACTTAAATTATTTCATCATTTGCAAGGAGACAAATGGCTTCATTCCTAGAACACAGGGGAAGCAGAGACGGCAGCAGTTGTTCTGCTTTGTGAGTGAGAGGGAGAAAGGAAGCATGGAGGCACAGAAAAACCGGCAGAACAAGACAGTACGGGCATGTGCATATGAAGGTAACTGAGACACTCACTCAAGTGATGAAGGCCTAGGTTGTTCGATGATAACTTAATACAGAAGTGAAGAAGTGGTAACAGGTGACACACTGTAGCTCACCCTGATTTATCCTATAACCCTGTGACAACAGGACTCTTTAAATGGTAAGAAAGCTGACAGAAGCGGGGGGGGGGG
>Ga0065711_1039165_pt1 | contig 18063 bp, 26 predicted proteins | sample Hoacrofraction12_FD_59098 | JGI IMG/M metagenome (GOLD analysis project Ga0065711, IMG submission 59098) | Hoatzin crop microbial communities from Cojedes, Venezuela - Epithelial fraction 12 v2 (version 2) | ecosystem: Host-associated > Birds > Digestive system > Esophagus > Crop | place... | reverse complement strand
CGCCCCTGCAAAAGCCCGCTGGGGAATTCCCCCCCCCCCCAAAGTCCTCCTAATTTTTTTTTTTTCTTAATTGGTGGATATTAAATCAAAGCCTGCATTCAGGAAAGTCCCCAGCTGGCTCCAGCCAAACGCTTCCTCTCCCACCCCCCTCCCAGAGTGGCATTCGACACCCGCATTTTTCAAACCTGATGCAATGGGTTGCATCCCTCTTTACTGGGGTGTTAATGATACCCTGCGTATGGGTTGACTGTTCGGTATCTGGAGAGCCCTAGGTTCATCACTTCCAGGCTAAAGGGCAGCTGCGTGCAATGTATCAGGAAGCACAAAGAACTGGGTTTCTGGGGTGGGTTTTTAACTGGGAGCCCAGATCGCCAAGCGGTCGAGGGCTCTGTCTGTCCAGTCGTTGCTGCCATGTTTGCACTGTGGCTCACAGGTCCGTATTTTCTCTTTGGCCCGCAGACTCCTCTTCACCTGGCAGTGATCACTGATCAGCCCGAAATTGCCGAGCATCTCCTGAAGGCAGGATGCGACCTGGAAATCAGGGACTTCCGCGGAAACAGCCCCCTGCACATTGCCTGCGAGCAGGGCTCCCTGGGGAGCGTCAGCGTCCTCACGCAGTGCTGCCAGCCGCACCACCTCCGCGCCGTCCTGCAGGCAACCAACTACAATGGTACGGGCACGGCGCTGTGCGTCCCTGTCGGCGTGCTGTACCCAGGCAGGGTCGTTGTCCTCTAACGCTCAAAGAGCCATGAGGAGGTGGAGAAGGATCGTTACGCCCATTTGGGAGTTGAGGAGCCCAAAGCATGCAGCAGTGTCTGGCTTCTTTAAAATGGCACTGTCCTGTAGGCCTCCTCACTGTTGTTTTTTGGCTCTCATGGCTTTGAATTTTGCATTTTTAGTGAGTACTTTTGTGGTGCTCCTTTTGGGTTTTTTTTGATTAAAAATAAATTGCAGTGAAATACTGGAATAAAGCCTCTAAGAAATCTTTCCAAAACCCAGCCCTGTTATTCATACTTACTGGAAGCTGGAAAGCTCTTCTGGAAAACACCCTTTTGCCAGGGATGAATCGCAAACTTAGACACCATCATCTTGAGTTGAACTGGGCATTAGCTTAGACTTACTCAAACTTTACCTTCATTTGTATTTTGTAGGACATACATGTCTCCATCTGGCGTCTATTCAAGGATACCTGGCTATTGTTGAATACTTGCTGTCCTTGGGAGCAGATGTGAATGCTCAGGTATGTAATGTATACTGTGAATTTAAGCAAGCAGGGCTGTGCAGTCATAACAGTCAAGAGGTTTGGCACCGGCTCTGGCTCTCCTAACATGCCAAACCTTGTGTAATTTCCCCACAGGAGCCATGCAATGGCAGAACAGCACTACATTTGGCTGTTGACCTGCAGAATTCAGACCTGGTGTCACTTCTGGTGAAGCATGGGGCAGATGTGAACAAAGTGACCTACCAGGGGTATTCCCCCTATCAGCTCACGTGGGGAAGAGACAACTCCAGCATCCAGGACCAGCTGAAGCAGCTGACCACGGCCAACCTGCAGATGTTGCCAGAAAGTGAGGACGAGGAGAGCAGTGAATCGGAGCCTGAATTCACAGAGGATGAAGTAAGTAGCTGTTTGCACCTTTTCGAGAGACGGGGAAAATTCTGCTCTTTGTGCTCTGATGACATGCTCCAGTGACCTCTCACCTATATAACCAATGGGCATAAATAGCCCATAAGGGAAGGTTACGCTGCCAGCCATCAGCAAGATGGCAGTAAGGGCAAGCATATAAATAGAATAAATTTAAGAGTAAAATGTGAAAAACACATGAGGGAACAGAGGTTAACTTCACGCAACAGGAGTCTCTGTTGGTGACACCTACAGAACCTCGTGAGATAAAATTCAAGTTAATGGGTGGTTTGCTCCTCCCCAGCATTTGTTTTTCTAATGTTCTCAGTGCTGTTAAATGGCAAATGTAACCATTTCAGTGTAGAAATTTTATACACCACCAAAGTCAGGGCATGCAGAATTTGGCAGTTATCCCAGAGTAGAGGTGATACTCCCAGAAAGAGCTTTGCATTAACAGCCTTTTGTTTTTTCTTCCAGCTTATGTATGATGACTGCCTTATTGGAGGACGACAGCTGGCGTTTTAAAGCAGCGCTTTCTGTGAAAAGAAGGGACTGTGTACATATGTATACAAAAAGGACTGACTTTCTTCATTTAAAAAGAAAGTCGCAAAGCAGAGGGAGAAACCAGGAGGGAAATTCTACACGGCCCAGCAAGGAGCACATTACTGTGGCAGGACGGTTCCAGGTTCCGGCCTGTGTTTAAACACAGGAGTGGGATGTGTAACAGCAGTAGAGATCTGTGATTATTCACACCACCTGATAAAGAGCCACGTAGCCAGTCCTCTCAGCCCTGCAAAGGTTGCAGACCACACATCCAGCCTGCTAGTTACAGAGAGCTATCTTGTGGCACTAAGTACCATGAGGAATGCTTTTCCTCTGGCAGCAAGGAGGGCTCGTGTGAATGCCCCAGCTTCTTCCGAGAAGTGTCCGGACTGCGTGTGAATTTATGTTGGGGTGATGGCCCTCCTTGGCCTTACTGACCGACTTCAGCTGCTCTCGGCGGGGTATCCCGCACAGAGGAGTCAAACCAAGGGACCGGGGGCCTCCTGGCTGTTGGGAGAAAGGTAGCAATGATGTTAACTGTGGGCATTGGAAACAGTGTGTTTCACACCATGTGTGTCATAATTGCTACACTTTTTTAGCAATTGTATATTGTGTAAATACTGTACATAATTTGTTTATAATTATTTTGGTACATGTGAGATATGTATTTATTAAAAAAAGATCACTGGACCTGGTCTGTTCATTGCCCAGCTCGTCGTCCTGAGATAACGTGGGATCACCCGGTTCGCTTTTTAAGAAACCTTTAACATCTAGCAGACCAAGGGGGTCGTGGGCTCAGGGCTTTCAGGCAGTTCGCCTCGGCAGCGGTGAGGCATCGAAGCAGCCCTCGGCCCTGCTGCTGCAGCTAATTTTGGAAGCAGACGTAGGTGTCGTTTCCTGCGCCCGTTGCGGCAGGCGGGTCGGGGAGCTGGGATTCCCCCTCTGCCACCCAAGCGCCCGGCTGCGGGAGAGGTGTTTTGGGGCCCTTGGTGGCAGCACCCACCCACCTGCCCGCCTTCGTGGCACCTTCTGCTCCAGCCGCCGGCCGCTCTTGCCGGGACTTGCTAGGTAAGGCTGGAGGCTCGCAGCCCAGCCTCGCGCCCGCTCGCCCTCTTGTTTATCAGCCGCCCTGGCTCCGGTCTGAACTCGGACGCTTTGGATTTTCCAAAGGGGATTTCCGCGGGAAGAGGGAGCACACACCCAGGAACACGTGCTGCTGCCTTCCACCCCTGAAATTCAGGCGCGGGGCCTCCCCTCCTCCCCGCTGCGGGAGCTGCAGCTCTCCCAGCCCAGCTCGCAGCGGTGGAGGATGTGGCTTGCACCCGCCTCAGTTGCTCCCGCGCGTTTCTCTCCAGCGTTCGGGCGGATGGGATCCCTTTGCTCAAATCCTCACCTGCGCCTGACCATCTGTGGGCAGCCTGTCGCAGCGCGGGACTAATGCCAGCCACAGATTTGAGCCCGTTGTGTGACCGTGTGAAGGATGGGTTGCGTGAAGGGTGACTGTGCCCCGTTCCCTCCTGCCGTAATTCCCCCCCGGATGGGGACGTGGTGCGGCAGAGCTGCTGACGCAGGACCGGGCTCTGCCAGCGGCGTTGGGCAGGGGACTTCTGTGCTGCTGGCACCCGGCCCGTCTCAGGCCGCCGGCTGGGACCGTGGCTCCGGGTTGCATGGGGACAGCCGTTCCCTTTTCCGCCCCACTCTTCCCAAGGGTCTCCCGACACACCGCCCGCCCGACGCAGGGCTCCCTGGCATGAGGGAGAGGGCCGCAGCCTGCCGGGTTCTTCCTAATTTGCATGGGAGCCAAAGCCCGCTGTGGAAAGGGTTATATAAAATTGTCACCCTGAGTCACTTGTATTTCCCTTCTACTCTCCTTGCAAGAGCATAGCCCAGGTGTACCTGCTGAAACTTCCTTCTGGGAGGCAGGGCCATGCCTTCACCATAAACCTGCAAAGTTTTCCAGGTGTGGGGCTGGGTGAGAATGGGCCAAACCCTTATTCTTCTCAGGGACTCACCCTGCACTCCGAATGGCCGCCAAATCTGAGACGGGGATGGGGACTGGGCGGGTTTATCCGCGTGCTGCTGCAGGGTTTTCACCAGCAAAGAATCCCAAGTGACTTCCAGCCTTTCTTTATGACACACGGTGTTGCCACGACTGGAAACAGGAAAGACAGTGTTCCTCTCACTAGCTACGCTTCTGCTTCCCCCTTACAAAAAAGGAGCTGGAAGTGCTGTCAGGGCCCTGCAGACGCATTCGCCAGCTACAGATATCGGTGCTCTGGAAGTGCTCTGGTACACGGCTGGAGCTGGTATGCAAATATTTAAATAGATACCGTCTGAATGCAAATATTTTTTATTCGAAGGCCAAGAGGGAGGGAGGAAAATGCAGTTATCAGTAGTACCATGTTGGTGAAGCAGTTTCGGAGGCAGAGGTATGTTTTCTGCTGCCCATTGTAACATTTAGACAAACAGTCTCTCGGGAAGGTGCTGCTATAATCTTGCAAGAATTCTGTAATAAATTAATAAATTAAGCAAACGATTTAATGTACAAGGAAGTTTTGCAGCTAAACAAGTCATTGCCCAGGTACTGCGTGCTGGTTATGCTCCTGTTTGCCTTCACCAGTCATGAAAAAGTAGCCAAGTATCGTAAGCAGAGGAACCACAGGTAAAGCAAGCCAGATTGAGATTAATGTGAGAATATGTGTTTGTTAGCAAAATAGGTTTGGGCATGTTGTGTATTTGTGCCTTGGTAACGTGGAGCTACTCAGTGCAGAGCTTTACGTGTTCACTTGAAGATACAACAAAATTTTCCAGTGTAGGTAACCCCCCGCACCCCCAGTTTCAAACATGTGCCCTTAACTGCTGCATGTCCACCCTGTCTCTGGCTTTTCCACATCTGCACCTTCAGAAAGGTCTTCTGAGAGTGGTTTCGGTGATAACCTGCCTTCATGCTACCTCCTTGGCACTCTCACAGTCCCATGTGTAGGACTTGGAGCAGCAGTTCCTTACACGTTTATTCTGCCAGCATCACCTCTTCCTCGTTCAGCCACCACAGCTGCTATTAGCAGAGCATGCTAGCTTGCTCTTGCTTGTCCTCCTCCTAGTGCTTCCCCACGCCGTCCCTGGGTTCAAAACACTCTCCCAGCACCTTCGTCACCTGCCCTGGGAGGCTCAGCAAGCTTGAAGAGCAGCCATGCTTCTGCAGACCAAGGTCCTGTGAAGCTCAGTTTTAGTTTCCTGACTCTGATGCTCTCTCTCCATTAGCCTCCTTCCTCTCCTCAGCTCCTGCCATGCCTGTGTTCTCTGCTCTTACTGCCCTCAGCACTCCTATCTGCCCCTGCCTGCTCTTTTCTCCCTTCCAGAATGAGGACCTTTCCTCAGGTGCCGCCTCCCTCTCCTCCTGCTACACCAGCTCACCGTGAAGTCATTCACCCATCATGACATTGCATTGCATGAGGCTGCATTTTTGTTTCCAGCCTTTCCCCGCTGCCCATTCTTGTAAATCTCTTTGATAATCCCACAGGGATATTCCCATACTTCCTTATATTGCACACAAAGAGCTGAACTCCCCATTTCCTCCCACACCCTCCTCTTCTTCCTCACGCTCCAGCTCCCTGCAGGCTGCCCTCGCCCCAGCCACAGCCTAGGGGCCACTTGCAGTCCCTCCTCTCCTGCCTTTCAGTTCCTTCAGCATCGACCCTGGACTTCTCAAGAAACTTTTGGTGGTGATGGGCTGCCAGGACGGCAATGGTGGAGGCCAGAGCCCAGGGCCTGATTTTCCCGGAGTTAATTGGGAATCCTGCTCTTGCATCCACTGCGGCTTTGAAAAGTGTTAAAGGCAAGGGCAAAAGGCAACCCTGCACCAAGGGACATGCGCAGGGAGGCTGTGTCCTCCCACTCGCTCTGGTGACAGCCTGACCTTTGCAGTCAAGAGCAAAATCCTTTCACTGCCTTCCCCGCCTGGTCACTCTGCCGCTCTCGGGTTATGGAGCAGCATGCTCCTCTCACACAGCTTGGGCTGTGCCAGCTGGGTGATAGATGGTGCACGTCTCTGAGCTCCCTCAGCAGAGAGAGGTGGGACGGGCAGCCCTGGGAGCTGCCTGCCCACCTGCCTGCTGATGGGCTTGGGCATCATGAGGGGCCACAGTCTTAACCTGTGGGCCTTAACTGTTGCTGTCCTCATCATCATCATTCAGTGTTTTGATGTTAGGAAGGGGCTTCCTACTGACTACTTAGCATTTTACACACCAAGAAGAACTAAAGGGCCAGACAGGAGCCAAGGGACAGTGCTCACTGACTATGCATCCTGCATCCAGCTGGTGGACACCAGCCTGCCCCAGCAGAACTTGATGCCCCAGAAGGCAGTGAGGCTACCAGGACTCTTAATCTATCCCCAAAAGTGGCAGCCCCACTGCTGCTGGCTTTGCCCCACAGCTTCAGTTCACATTTGGATGAGCAAGATGGTTGAGCGAGGAAAGGAAAAGGTGGAACCAGCAACAAAACCTAAGGAAAGACACTGTGATCTCCAAGGGAGAGGACAAGTATCGTTTGTGAGTTGTTTCAATGGAAAATCCGCAGTGATGATGGACTCTGGTCCAGGCAGGGGCCCAGCACATATACCATTTTTCTGCAGAAGCTGAGCTGTGGAAATCATTAACTATCTGGCAGTTGCTAAAAGGAAGAATTGCAGAACAGAGTGCAGGGACAGCTGGGAGGACCCTCTCCCTGGAGGAAAGCCCGCTCTCACTTCGAGGTGTTGGAGGAAGGGCCTTTCCAGCATTCATGTGCTCTCAGCACTGGCTCTTTGCTGGGGAGCGAGAGCTGTGCAGGATCCCATGGCACGGGGGATCAGGAAAGTCCTGTCACCTCCTGCCAGCTGGGATGGCACATGCCACCAGGACGGCTGCTGCACAGCCTGTCCCCGTCTCCAGCAAGCGCCTGTCACACCTCTGGCACCTCTCACCTCCCGGTCTCAGCTTTATCAGGCCATAATGTAAGCAGCCAAAGTCCAGAGGGGTTGAAGCAGACACTCCCCCCAACACCCTGGAGGTCTGACCGCCCGCCCTCCCTCTCTCCCCTTGCTCCACCGTTCAGATTTTTCCAGGACCATCTCCTTATTCAATTTTCCGAACAGGACTTTCCAGTCCTTGTGAGAAGAGAGCTGGGGTTTTCCCTGCTGAGTCCTTTCTGCAGTTTTACTCCTTCACAGCAGCCATGAGGCGCAGCACCAGGCTCCATCACCTTTCCAGCAGCGGGAGTGCAGCCTCCTGCCTGCCCACCACCAGCCCCAGGGGCTTCCCTGCTCCGAAGAAACAGGGATCCACCCCTTTAATTTAAATCCTTTCCCATTCCCAGTTTTAGCTAATTCATTTTCCTGCACATCTTTCCAGGGAGGCTCTTCATCCCTCCAGCTGAAAGCTAAATACGAGCAAATGTGTGCAAAGCTCTGCAAGAAAGCAGGAGCCTTAAAACACAAACATTTTTAACCCGCACGCACCCCACGAAGGGCACATGGCTATGACCGCAGTGCAACACTTAACTTGGTTAATTATTACCCCTGGATTTCAGTAGCTTGGAGGAGGGAGTTTCCCAAGGCCCTACGGAAGATCTCCGTGAGCGCTGCCGCTCCGCTTCAGCAGCGCTCCTTGTTTGCGCCGGGCAGTGCCCAACGGGTCGGGCGAGACGCAGCCCCCCCCGGGGAGCACCGATGGGTGTTGGACCAGAGCCCACGGCGTTCGCTCGTGCAGCGTGGGAGGACCTGCGTGGTGATTTTCCTCTCTGCGTGGGAAAAGGACACGCCACGTCTCGGCTCCGCGCGCGTGCTGAGCTGAGAAGGGCTGAGAGTCCTGAGGACGGCTGCCCGGCACGCAGAACGAAACCACCCTCGTCTTTCGGTTTTTTTCTAAGGGGATGGCTTTCCATTCCATCGTGCGTCAAAGCTGATGTTTCTGGATTTCATCTAAAAACTTCAGTCTGACTCCCAGCTGCAGCTTCTCTGAGACGTTCTGCCCCAGCAAACAAACAGACAGGCCCTCCCCCGAGCTGCGCAGAGGCTCCTTACCCCGAGCCGTGCGGAGTGTGGCGTGGGGAAAACCCTCCCGAGGAAGGGGATTCACACCACCCGCTCGCCCCCGAGGACACTTGACCTCCACCTCCTCTCAAACAGCCTGTGAAATTTCCTGAGCTGCAATAAAACATCCGACACCATCTGTCTGTCCGTCCGCCCCAGACCTCTCCACGCTCCCGTCCGTGCAGCGCTCTGCCCAAGCAGTGGCAGGCTGGGGCGCGTGGTGCCGAGCTGCTGGACTGCCCCGCCGCAGCGAGGGAAAGCTCGCAGGCTGCCATGGCTCCTGCCTTGGCTACCACTCCTGCAAGGCAGAGCTCAAACCCCTGGAAACTGAAATGATGAGGTGGAAACGGGGTTAGCTGGCAGCGGTGTGGGAGGCAATCAAATGGCACGAGGCCATGTTCAACAACTGCGAAATGGCAAGAAGGCAGAAGGGAAAATGGCAGCAGGGCCACCAGGGTGCAAAAGCTGTGTGAGACACCACCGGCAGCAGACACAGGTGCAGCAGGTCCCCCAGGTCCACTGCCCAGGTGGTCTCGTCCCCTTCACAGCCCATCCAGGACACTTTTCACATGGAAATGCTTAAGCTTTGCCCGCAGCATCCTCCCCTCTGGCTCTGCCTCAGGGAACAGAGATGAGCAGGTCCAGGAAGAGCCAGGACCTCTGGCCAGGACTGCCTTCTGCCCCTGGGTGATGGCATGCAAAGCCAGTTTCCCTTCTCCACGCAGCTGTCTCCCAGTGCGACCAGATCACCTGCTTCCCTCTGTGAGCCGCTCCTGTATCTGAGGGACTTGTGGAGTGAGGAACAGATAACTCTCTGTTTCCTTTTTCAGAGAAGTCCGGGCAAAGCGAGAAAGGGAAACCGCGCAGGTTACTTGGCAGTTGTCTTCCTTCCACGAGCAGTCCCAGGCACACGGTGGCATGACCAAGCCTCCCTAGGCGTGGGAAGGTGCTTCCTAAAAACAGCCGTGCTGAGGGGCGGAAGACGAGAGGACCGAGCTGCATCCAGGCACCGTGCAGAATAAGAGGATCTCAGCAGAGCACTTGGCAGCGCTGTGCCACAGTAGGACCACAGACGTTGCTCACAAAGGCTTGTGTGTGCAGAAGGTGAGAGCCCAGCCACACCGCAGCATCCTGGGAATGAGTGCCACTATCTCCAAATATTCTGCTTCGAATTTAAGAATGAGTGGAATAATTCAAAATAGCGAATTTTCTCCATTTTGCAAAGGAAATCTTTTGCTCTGCTTTGTTTCAGTTAGAAACAATGTATTGTTTAAAAGAATTTTATGATTAAAACCATATTGAGACCTTCCCAGCTGAAACAGATTCCTTCTGTAGACTCAGAAGCCAAGAATTTAGTTCATTTTTTCTTACTCATTGGAAACTTCAGGTGTTTGTTTTCTCAGCCACCTGAACATTTTTTTCTCCTAAGCTTTTGCGGTTGCGACATAGCAGATTTTCCTCTCCCCCTCTTCTCCTGAGTCATGTGAACTGGGCATACCTGTGACCTGGGGCTTACCGTGTCTTCCCTGAAAAGCCAGCCCCCAAATTTGCATCCAGTTGCCTTCTATGTAATAACTAATAAACTCCTCATGCTCGCTTAGGGGCAAGCCTTCAGTCAGCCTTGCAGCCAGCAGCCTGCCATCAGGTCTGCTCCGCTGCCTCTCGCAGTCACAGCATCCACCCCCCTCACACACGTACATCCTATGCCCTCTACCCATTGACTCCATCTTTTGCCTGCTTTAAATACACCATAAAGAAAACTCAGCTCAGGGGAGGTGATCCTGAAGGCTCTCCTGTGGTGAAAGGTCTGCAAATCAACCTGTGGCAACCGTACAGCTTCTGGCAGGTAAACTCATGCCGATTCTGACACCGACCGGTGTTCTGCTGCCAGAGATTTTGCCCATGACCATTTCCACACTGATCCAACCCAAGGTCTGAAGCCAGCACACATCCCAGGGAGTGTTAGGTGTTTCCCCCGCAGATGCTTTCATTCAGCAATAAAGCAAACGCAGCTCGGTGTGTCCTCTTCCTGGAGGCAAGTTCCTTGCGTTGTAAGCACGTTCGTCATGAAATGCCATGCACACGGCTTCTCAGCCTCATCATAAGAAAAATGCTGTCTCTGCAGCCGTTCCGCTTCTCTGAGTTTACAGCTGGGCCCTTGAATGCTGCCGATAGAAATGGCATACTCCTTGTCTGCACAGGATAAAGACAGCTCCGTGTAGCCTTATTAATCGTTCCACTTAATGGCATGTGAAGTGCCATCTTCATCTCCCATCCCCAGAGCACCCGAGCCCTGTCTCTGAGCGTAGCAAAGAAGCCATTCGGGAGCTGCCTCCCTTCAGGCGGTGGCTGCGCAGGTGAGTCTGGCAGCGGCGAGGATGCTGCTGCTGCATAGGGTGCTGGCATGGCACAAGCGATCCCGTCCCTTGGTGTCCCTTCCCCGAAGTGGCACCGCAGGGAGACCGAGGGCTTTGCCCCACGGTGGATATGGCCCTGGCCCAGTGCAGAGATGAAGAAGGATGCAGCACTGTGGAGCCCAGTTGCAAAGGGGGCTTTTAAGGGTGAACTAAAAGGCAAGTGTGCTCTAATGATAGGGCAGACTTTTTTATCATGTTTCGTCAGTACGTAGCCCGAAGAGCAGTGCCGTGACGCATGCAAAGCGGTTGCTGTTTGGTCCTGGTGGCAGCTCGGTCCCCATCCGGGGGCCGGCCATCTGGCACAAGTGTTGCTGGCGTCAGAGCCCGCAGCCAGAGCAGGCTGTGTCCCTGTCCCTGAGGCACTCCAGCGCCTGGCACCCCATTAGCTGTCAGGGACCTGCTTCAGCAAACCACAGGAGGAAGTCAAAGACAAGATGTGTGAGATCAGTGAAGCGTGCAGAGCATGGTGCCGCTTAACCTCATCGATCTGCCACCGGCGTGTGGAAATCCAGAGTTCAGGGGGTAACTCACTGACAGTGGATGTAAACAGTTGTGACAATCAGAAGAAGGCAAGCTTCACAATGAGAGCAAGCCCTGCAGATGTCATCCTTTAAAGGGTCAAAGCAGAGAGGCACCGTGTGCTTTCAACCTCCACTGAAGCGAGCAGGAGCTCGCCATCTCCCCGAACTGAGCCTCCAGGAGCTCTGCAGAAAGGAAAGTGCGAGCTGGCTCCGAGTGACCAAGCTGCTTTGCATGGGATTTCATTTTACCTTTTTTTATGAAGCGGTGGTGAGAAAAAGAGGCAGTGATGGTAAGTGCAAATATCTGCAAGACATCCAGGCCTCAGCAGGGAACCTGCTCAGCTCTGCGGTCCCTGAGCACAGGGAGAAGGGAGCTGAGTGGTTGTGACTAGTGATTGACGGGCATCTTGCTGCAATGACTGACTGCTCTCCTGGCTGGGAAGTCCGTCCCTTTATCCCATCAACAGCAACTGGGGTTTTTTGGGCTGCTGCTTAGACATGATTGAAATATGTACTGCAGATCTGCTCTTAAAAGTGAGAGCTTGACGTGCACGACCGCTTTTGGCATTACAAGAAACGTAGAAGGAAAAGGAAACGATTTGAACTGTGTGCGTGCGGCCTGAGCTGCATCCAGCTGCAGACAGGACGACTCTTCTCAGATGTAGTGCAGCAGCTGCATCGGTGCCTTGCTCCCTCTTACTGCTGACCGCTAGATCATTTCTTGCACAGCTGTAATCGTACGCCTAAAGAACTTGTGCCTGCATAAGCCCAGAGCATCTGGCAACATGTTGGGCCACGTGTCCCTGCATGGCACCTCACAGATCTCGTGTGCCATGGCGGATACGCTGCTGGCACGCTTTTGAGAGCCCCCAGGAGGGGCCCCGTGAGAGTTGTGTGCTTCCAGCATCGACTGACTGGGGCTGCGGATGTCCCAAGAGAAAACCTCTCTGCGAGAAGCTGGAACAGAACAGGCTGATCAACACCGAAAGAATGAGGGAGCGGGAAGGAAATGTTTTTGCTAGCAAACAGACAGCAATTTAAATTAGGAATTGCAATAACACCAGGGAGCCTGACTGAATACAGTATGAGCCTCTCAAAATACTTCTAGTACAAATGCTGTAAGTCCCCAGTGGGCAAAACTGCCATGCAGATAGCGGTCGGTTTACGCTGCAGCGTAGAAGCGCTCAGCTTGCTTCTTAAAAACAGCTAGGACAACGAGAAAGTAAAACATCACCTCTCCTTCAAGGTACTTTCTGGTAGCGACAGTGGCATGGGCTGGCAAGGGCCAGGTCTGGCTCCGTTTCCACCTGTCACCACGCATGTGGCTGGGGCAAAGCCACCATCACCCCGTGCAGCTCTGCCACTCCTCGCCCGGGCAGGCTGCACCGCAGGGTCCCACCAGCCAGCAGACACACTGGGCTGCTGTGGGACATGGAGCTACAGCCCGCACCGGGCTGCTGGCCTGCAGCACCTCTGCCTGGCTTCGGGCCGTGAGCTCCCCGGGGCAGGGACTGCATTTAAATAGGCGACTGCAGAGCTGCCTGGAGAGTATGTACTAGCAGTCCCCTCTTCTGCAGACCCACAAGGAATAGGAACTGATAAAACCAGCACCTACAGTGTTAAAGCAGCTGATGCTTCCAGCTGCAAGCGTACCCACTTTGATGTCTGCTGGGACAGCCGAGATCCGGGCTGTCGCCTGCGCGCCAGCCCTCCCTCCGTGCTTTAGGCTCTGCTGAACCAGCAGACTTCCGTCAGCGATGTGCAAGGCAAGGTAAAAGGCTGTGAACTCCAGTAACCAGAGCCACGTGGAAATCCAGGAGGGTTTTTTGCTGGGCAGGGGCCCTGCCGTGCTGGCGGGTTTCACCTTTGCTCAGCCCCGCTGGCAGAGGCTCTCTATGCAAATGCCACTCTCTAAGCTTTCACACACGGGACTTTCAAAAGGTTCACGCTGTTCAGAAAAAAATTTATAGGATCAGATTTTCCTATCACCCCTCAAGTCGTTTTATTCATCACCAGGACCATTCTCAAATGTCTTTCAACACTGAGAAATTCCACTTAATCACAGCCTGCCCTGCTACCACCTTCTCAGCATCAGATGGAGAAAGAAATGATGCAGCGAGGACCTTAGTCACACTAACACTGCTTCAGGGCTGAGCTGGGGTATGGGACGTGAATCATCTTTGCCTTTTCTTTCTTTTAAGGGAAATAGAGAAGACGGCTGCTGCTCTGAGAGTAGAACACGTAAAGCAGTGATGGGTTTTCCTGTTTCCTTCCCATCTTGGGTCCCTGCTGTGTGCTCCTGCCCTGCAGTTAGCTGTACCTACTGAAAAAGCCCATCTCTCTTTCAGACTAACCCTTGGGGACTTGTTTACCACATCTCAGCAAGTGCAGAGCCACGCAGAGCTGTTTTCCAGGACCAGCTGACAGAGTGAATGGCAGGATAATTTCGAAACAAGCCAGTTCCTCCTCAAAGAGGACTTTCTGTGTGTACAGACGCATAAAGGCAGCAGGATGTGGCGCTGGGAGATCAAAGACCAGCTCCTGGGAAAGGCGTAAGCATGGCAATGATAGGCATCGCATCACCTCACTTTTACAAGCCTGCCCACTTGCTGGAGTCCACTGAGCGTGGCTGGTGCCCAGGACAGGGAGCAAGGAGCTGCCAACGCAAGCAAAGGGGAATGCCAAGGCCAGAGGTGCACCTCCAGCCTCAGGCTGGCCAGCACGGTTGGGAGAAGGCGGTGGATCGGGATCGGAGGTCACGGCAGAGCTGTGCTGTGAAATCCCTCTCCATGGCCTGTGTGTCCTCTCCTTTTGTCCCCCTGACCTGAGGCACGCTGAAAGTCTCGCACCCTGGGGTCGCGTGGGGCTCTGCAGCCTGTCCCTGTCCCGCAGCAGGGCAGTCAAGCGAGGCTTGCTCCGAGCCGCGGGGCAGGCAGCTGGAGTATTGTACCCCCTCTCTCTTTTACTGGAAAACATGTAATGACAACTCCCCATGGGTTCAGGCCCTCAGGAGACGAGTAGGTATCTTGCTAGAAGAATCCAGCACTTTTTTTATTTAGACACGCTTTGAGCAAGGCTTAGATACCACTCTGCTGAAGAGTTGCGAGCCGAACTCCACGGTAACACTGCCTCCACTGACTGCTTCAGCCTGCTCCTGCTCAACTAAATGCTGAGACCTTCTAGGGCGGGCAGCCCGGCACGTCAGCCATGGGTCCCTGCCTCAGCGACCAGGAGCTGCAGCCCTCACGCCCACAGCCGGGCACGCAGCAGGGCTGGCCTCGGCACGCCGCCCGTAGGCTTGGGCTCTGCGGCGGGGGAAAGCGTGAGACTTGCTGCAAGCAAGCTGCAGAAAAACCCCGGTGCGTTGCTAGGGAGGAACCCGAGCGAGCTGCTGAGCTAGGCAGGGGTTGCCCTATTTCTCTTTGGGGTTTCCTGGCCTGAAACAAAGGTGCCTGTGCTGAGAGAAGCTGCGTGCGCGCGGCGAGCTGGGCAGGTTGCACGCGCGGGATCTCCGGCGCACGAGGGGACGGTCTGCGCAGCACAGCCAGGGCGCTTCAGCTGCACTTGTGCAATCGAGAGCCCGGGATTTCCACACGCTCGAGTGACTGCTCACAGCTGCTGTTCTGCTGGGGCCGCTCGATGTCAGACAGCCAAAGTCCGCAGCTTTGGCACAGGCAGAATTTCCAGGGGTGAAGAGTGAGCACCCCAAGGGAGGCTGCAGACACGGGGTAGCTGCTCTTTGCTCAGAGGATCTCCTCCGGGGAAAAGGTCAGAGGAGCCCTCCCCTGCAGATCGCTGGCCAAGGATGGAGCAGCGCACCGCCCCGCTGGCCCCTCCGTGTGCCCGTGCACACATGCTGGCAGGCTGCTAGCGTTCCCGGCTGCTCTGAGTACTGTTTTGGATGGAAACCCGCCACGAATTCAGCAGCCAGGGCTGCACCTTGAGTAGCTCGTTATTAATCTTGGTACAACTTGCTTTTCTGTCGCCACAGGGTTGCAGCCATCCAAACTCCAACGACACGTAAAGCTGGGAATCCCCCTGCCCCTAAACCTTTCTATCACATGAATAAAGTCACCTCTCCAAACCGCTGGCTTTCGACGTAGTTCCAGCTCTTGGCAGGATGCCTGCAGGGACACACTCCAGCCACATCATCACGCCGGTGCTCGGAGACAGGCACCCACCCAGGCTGCAGAGCTACCTACCAGGAGACACAGCTTCCAGAGTTTGCTTGTCCTGTTCTGACCCAATGATCTCCCTCTTTCTCCCAGCCCACTGCCACCCTAGAGCTGCCAGCCGTGGCCAGTCCTGGCTTCGGGCAGCCATGTACTCCTGTGCAAGCTAGTACGAGTGTGTTAGCAGCAGTGTGAGTATCAACCCACTGAACCGTTGTGTTTTGTTTGAATAGATTTAACAGCTTGGAGGGGATAAACAAGTCTGTTCCTAGAAGCTTTGCTGCAGGAGCTGGCAACCTCCACTGGCCACCAGAGACAACGTCTGCAGGAAGGTGATGCCACAAGTTGCATGAGCAGGGAAGTCCCCGGCAGACAGTTTTGCAACAACACCCTCGGCATCCAGGACATCGTGACAGTTTCCAGGGCCGCTGTTCTCCTTCGGCCCCAACACATCCCCCTGGCAGGCGCTGTGGTAGCTGCACACGCTTGCTGAGCACTTGCACAACGTGAGAATCAAAGCTGTGCTTGGGGCGATCTGAGCTCATGTTTTCTTACACTTACGCTGCAAAACAGAGGCCTCGTCCTCGGAGTTGAGCAAACCCATAATTTATGCCGGGGATGATGAGCCTTGGGCGTGCATGGAGCCACTGAGGGAGCTGCTGGCGTTGCTGCAATTTATTTGCTAGCCAGGCTATTTCAAGCTCTGTCAGGGACACAGGGCTACATGAAGTAAACAGCTTGTTGAGTAACAGGCTGAGTTTGACACTAAATAAGACCAGTGCAATCCCCAGCCCAGAGGTCTTTCCAGTCCAGTGTGTTGTCTCCAGGCATGACCAATGCTGGAAAGGCTGGGGTATAACCATCGCTTGGGCTCCCAGGTAACCAGTAGTGCACACTGATGCAGGCAGATGGCTTCTGCCCATGTCGGTGACTACCTTAACTACCCAGCAGCAGGAGAATTAAGAGCAGTGTAACCTAATCCCAGCTGGAGCTGATGCTGGAGCTCCTACAGAAGCATCTTTCTGAAGTGCCACAGGAATACAGCAGCTATTAATCCCCAGCTTCAGGAAAAACTACTTGTTCTCCAGTAGCGTAGCGGAAGTCAGCACTTGGGCATGGATCCCAGAAGAGATTTCAGACCCTAAATCATGATGCTGGTAGGCTGTGAAAGCCTGTGTCCAAACATGCTGCCTGGAAAGCCTGTGCTCAGCAGCTCCCTACCTCCCGCAGCGTGTACAGCTCACTGGTGGCTTCTCTCTGCTTGCCTTGGAAATCCCCGAGCAGCCGGGGGTCTGCATGAGTGCGTGCCTCCCCCAAGGACCCTTCAATCAACACCGCATGCACCCTCCCGGGAGGAAAGACTGCTAGATCTCCCCTCCCTCCCAGCCAAGCAACCTAATCCCACAGTCAGCCCCATCTTGCACCCTCTGCTCCTGACCCTGTGCCACCGCGCTTGCATTAGGCAAAGAGAGGAGACAGCACGTCCCCTCTTCTCACTCCCTCTCCTGCCCAGTGGCCGGGGCTCATGTTCCATGGAGATGTGCCCAGCTGCCCTCAGGCTGAGGGGCAGGAAACCCATTTCTCAGGTGGGTGCTCTAGGTGGAATTTTATTTGTTCACCTGGGAGGCTGTTAGGTTTGGTATATTTCAGGAGGTAAAGAGAAGGAGTGTGAAAGTGGAGCAGTGTTCACACCAGACCCTAGGAAACAGCCAGCCCCAGCTGGGTCGGGAGTCTGGGTGTTAAGAGAGGCAGATCTTCAGGCGGACCCTGTGCTCGGTGTTTTCAGCTGCTGGCCCTTCAGCACAGGGCTGGTTTGTTGGTTTTGGTCCCTCCTGGAGAAGCACACCACCAGGACAGGGTTTGCTTCAGCCCCAGCTTTGCTGGTGGAAGAGCTGATGAGCCTGGCCTGCCTGGCCACCACAGCCTCTGCACCGCGGTTGGCAGAAAGGATTGCATGAGCTTTCCCCCAGTTCAGTTTAGACAGAACCAGCTAGGGTGGCTTAAACGAGTTTAAATTAACGTATATAATTTTGCCTGAAGAAAACACAGGGTACTGCGCTCTAATTACTCCAGCAGCCGTCTGAAGGGGAGCAGCTTCCAGTGAGAGGGGTGGGTGAGAGCAGGGAGACCGAAAACCTCTTCTAGACTTGGGTACGGAGGAAGAAAAGTCCTTGTGTCCCAATGCACCCAGGAAACCCCTCCTAGAAAGCCACCAAGTCACCAGGGTGGGCAGCAGCAGCATCCCTTACTAGCAGCAGGCAAAGAGGCTTTCGCTGAGCCCAGAGGAACAGAGAAGTGAAGTTTGTGTACTTTCTGTATGAAAAGACAGGGAGGACCCTGTAGGCTTACCATGGGATGCGCAGGAGAAGCCGGTGGGGCTGCCTGCAAGCACCTGGGAGCGCAGAGCGGGTTGGAGGTGGGAGAGGGCCCCCCTCAAGGGAGTAGCCAAGGCCAGGAGGACACCAGGGAAATGGATGTCGGACATGCTGGGAGCTGGGGCTGCCATGAGAAACCGCCAGACAAAATGGCAACCTGCATGACCAAGAATCTGTCCTATTGAAACTGGGAGAATAGAGAAAATTAAGAGGAGAGTTCGCTGGCTCTCAGTGCTTCGCCATGGCAAATGGTAGCACCAGTCTCCAGCCCCTGCAGCTCCCTGGGCCACCGTGCCTCAGGGAGGAGAGGAGAGGAGAGGAGAGGAGAGGAGAGGAGAGGAGAG
>Ga0065711_1039164_pt1:5000-18064 | contig 18064 bp, 14 predicted proteins | sample Hoacrofraction12_FD_59098 | JGI IMG/M metagenome (GOLD analysis project Ga0065711, IMG submission 59098) | Hoatzin crop microbial communities from Cojedes, Venezuela - Epithelial fraction 12 v2 (version 2) | ecosystem: Host-associated > Birds > Digestive system > Esophagus > Crop... | reverse complement strand
CCTCTTTGGAGATGGGGAGCTTTTTTTTTTGGGGGGGGGGGAGGAAAGATACTGAGCAGAGGTAGAGAGTGGAATGTAGACAATCTCTAAACGTGCATCTCTGGCAGTCCAAACCCTTCTTCAGTCATCTGCTCTGTGAAGGCAGAGCAGAAGAGCCTAACACCACTTGTGGGGAACAAAAAGGAGCAAGAAAAAAAAAAAAACCATCATGCAAGAAGATACCTTAGAAGCATTCCCACAGCCCTTTGCCAATGCACCTAAATTCTGACCTGGAAGAAAACACCCCACCTTGTCCCAGGCTCCGGTGAGTCATGCTGAAACCTGCTGAGTGGCATGGGGAGCAGGGCCGCAGCCGCGGCGGACCCCAGCGGCAGGTCCCAGCTGCAGCCATTGGCGAAGATCATCCGCTTCCCGGCTGAGCCTCCCTGCCCCGGGAGGATTCACTTCTACCTTTTCAACACAGTGCAAGAAAGAAATGTTAAAATAAAAAAAAAAATCCTGTAGCATAAAGTGTTTCCAGAGGTCCCACTGATTTTTGAGGCTGCCCACTGCTATTTCTCTCTCCTTAAATCCACCCCAGTACAACTCAGGGGAGGCTTCAGTCTCCTCTTTTGACGAGCAGGAATATAAGCCCTTGTGAAAGCAAAACGGAGGTGGCCCTGGTCTGCACCAAACAGCTCTGGGACCAGGGATTATCAGAGCAGGGGAGAAATCAGACCTTACATCATCTTCATGGCAACAAGGTGTAAAGGGGAGCATGAGTAAAAGCTCCTCTGGAGAGATATCTGGCCCCAAGCAGGACCCCTGCCACACTCTTCAAAAAAATGTCTGCCCAGAAACATCCTTACTGCAGCTGGGCTTGCCCAGGACCCCTCACCCACCTGGCCTGCTGCAGTCAGCACACAGCTGGGAGGGAGCACCCATAACTGGGCATGAGCCAGAAGCTCATGCTGCTTGCAAATCAATAGTTCACTATTTCTCAGCTTCTTACCTCCAAGCACTTTGAGCACCCATAGCAGGTCTGCTCCAGCTTCATCCATCCCCACAGCTGCTCCTGAGGAGCCATCGTCAAGCCAGACCAGGACCAGTCTTTGGAGTGATGGCAAACTTGAAATTGGGCATCACTCCATCCTGCAGCAAATTCTCCCCACAGCCCTTCCAGAGCATCACCAGTGACGGACCAGCCCAGCTCCTGGGAGAAGCCAGCCCTTCACTGGTGCTAATCCTGGGGCCTTTCTAGGCTTTGGTGGTACAAACATCAGCGTGCAAGTGGTGTGTGTGAGACATGAATACATCACCTGCTCCCAAAAGCTGAAGACTTTCTTGGGTTAAATATGGAGGCTGGATTTAGGGCATCATGTTCCCAATCACTGCAACCCAGGCACAAAGGGACACTGGGGTTTCTGGATTTTTTTTTTTAGGCAAGGTGCTGTGTGATATTAAATGCTGTTTCCTAATCCTACTAGAGCCATGTGTGGGCACAGACCCACATTTAATCTCCCAGGAAGCTTTTACAATCACTTTCATAACTTGCTCACCATCAGAGTTTTGCTTTCCAACGCACCTCCCCTTATCTCAGCCCGGCTGCAGGAGAGTGAATCTGGTGTGGAATGCAGAAATATATTTGTTACTTTCTACACCATAATTGCAAACCACGAGGAAGAACATCCTTCCTCATTTCACAGCTAAAAAGCTACGAAACCACAACTGCCTTCCCGGCGGCAATAGTGGCCAGTTGAGGAGGAGAGGGAGGATATCCCCTGCACAGATGTTTTCCCCTGCCACCCACGCCGTGGTTTCGCAGAGAGAAGCTGGGGGACCTGATAAAGCATCCAGATCAGAAGGATTTACAAGGCTCCTATTCCTATATCGAGTGGAGGGGGAGATTTAGGGGGTGCACAGCAAGCTGGGAAATGGCATGGAAAATGCCAGCATGCCTGGACAAGAGGTATCACCGGAGTTCAGCCACGAGCTTTGTATCACCACCTACATCCTGATATTTTACCCTCTGCATTCCCATAAAGTTCACTTTGTAAATCTCAAGGCAAATTCCCCATGTGTCTGCATAGCCGGGCAATTTTCAGCTGCACACGTACATACAATGCTCTGGGTGCTCTGATGCAGATTCAAGATGGGGCGGGGGGGGTAAGGCAAAAACACCTCATAAAACACCTCTTTTTGTAGATATCTGAAGAAGTACTGTGGCATGGTACATCAGAAAAAGTTGTTTTGTTTGGGTTTCGTGGGGTTTTGGTGGGTTGTTTTTTTTTAATAGATGTATATTGCTATGTGCAACAAGTGATGAGCCCTGCCTCAAGGCAGATCCCCACCGGGGATCAGCTGAGTAACAGCCCCGTAAATACTTCCAGCCTAACTAACCTATGGCCCCATACAGCTGCCTAGCCAGTCCGCTAACCCTGTTACCTGCTAAATTTATGATTCCTAAACAAGATAAAAGAAGGATATATTGGATTTTTTTGTCTTTAAAAAAAAAAAAAAAAACCTCAAAGCAGTGAGTCTGTATTTCTAAAGATTTGGCCATGCCAGCACCTGACAGTGGACATTACCTGTCACTATTTTATGGTCTTTGCTGGCTGCATGCATACGCACAGCTTTAAAAAGAAGCAATATTCCTTGTAAACAGTGGTTTGAAAACAAATCAGTATTCGATTGCTAGAAAAGGGATAGGGAAGCAGCCTTGGAATGAGGTACAGGTTTCAGCGCACAGCTCGGACTCGGTCCAAGCTCAGCTATTGGAGTCCAGCTGGAGACTGGGGTTTTCCTCAACTTATTGACCCAACTTCAAGAAAACCCCATTATTCCATGCTCCAAACCCTAGGCAGCAGCCATGGTGTGGGAACAGAGCCTGACCCCAAACTTGAGTCATGGGGCTGGGTCTGGAGCCAGCAGCCCCCGTCCCGTCCTGGTTTTCATCTCTGTAATTGGAGAGATGCTCTACAACTCCACAAAATAAATAAAATAATCTAATCCCTGGGTATCAAATGAAAATATTTACCTGGTCTCCCTATTTGACTCAACCCTTGACCTCTGAGTATTATATAGGAGAGCTGTATGATGTCTGTCTGAAAAGCAGTCTTTCAGTGTAGGGGTTTTATTTTCTATTTGAAAAGGCATCTCCAGCCTGCTGATGGCTCCAGCATGCAGGCAGCTGAACCAGGCCTTTTTGTCTTTAAGGATGCGAATTAAGGGTACCGCATTTTCTTTGCTTTTTTGAACAAGTCTTGACCTTTCAACTGTAAAGCTGGATGGAGAGCAGACCAAACACTCAGAGGCTCTCTCCCATTTATCCCAGATGTCCCCACCTTGTGTGCCAAGTCCTTCTCCTGGCTCAAGACTTTAACCTCCAGCATCTGACAAAGCAAGGGCAGCAGCAAGGGCAGCGATTACGCCATCTTCCAACTTCAGGGGGGTGGGGAATTTAAAAAGGCTCCAGGAAACAAGGAATGGCCAGAAAAAAACAAACTCGGCAGATATGGTGGAGCCTCAAATTGTTCCCAGCATAAGTGCCTCAAACGGAGCACCCGCAAGCCCCGTGGGCCCTTCGCCATACTGTGTGTTTTCTGTAACTCGTAACCAATAACACTGTCAGCAGCATCACAGCAGCCAAGTCACCTCCCAAAAGGGGCTGCAACGCCAAGGGCAGGGAGCAGGTCACCCAGAAAATCCCCAGCACTCAGATGGGGTCCCAACCAAGTGTTTCTTTGACCCACAGAGCACCAGTGTCAACGCTGAGCTGCCGGCCAGAGATGTGTGAGAACCCAGCCAGCTGCTCTGGAGATCAAACACTCAATTGCTAGGGCAGGTTTGGATCCCCTTTTACACCCTTGAAACCCGTCACAATGCTGCTGGCTTTAGCCATGGTCTTCTCATCCAAATCCAGTGCAGACATGCCCTCCTGCCCGCGATAAGCACCAGCTACTTATTCCGACATCCAAACCACCGCTCAGCATCTTCAACTCTGCCTTCAGCAGCTTCTTTGTGGCCTGACTTACTACTTTCTTCTTTTTTTTTTTAGCTTTTTTTAAGTACACAGCACAAAAAAAACACACACCGGCCAACTTCAGAGATATTCCCACTAGAAAAATTAAATACTCATAATGCTTTTTTAAAGTGAATTGGGCCCCTTAATTTGCATCTTATAATAAGGATGTTATCATACTGGTTTATGGCTCAGCTCTTTAGTTTCTATCTCTCAGGGGCTAGATTTCCCCTCATGAGTTCAATAGATGTACATGAACTAATGTAAATTTTTTAAATGCTTTTCTTCTGTATTAACTTTACAGCCTTCATGAGTTAAAGGTTTCACTTGCCAAAGTGCAGGGCATGTTGGCATTCGAGAGCCAGGCACCACACTTGCCAGCGTGGCCACAAAGGATGCTGCAACCTGGGGTTAATCCTGGGCAGTGTGTGGAAACCTTCTTCACCTCCTCACACCGAGCCAAGCTCTCCAGTGTACCCTGTCTCTTACATTTAGCTTAATTATAAAACATTGTCACTCTAATATTAAAATAATGTTTAATACACAGAAGGGAATAAGCCAGTCTGGAAAAATGCATAATTTCCCTGTACCTGCCCTGCTAGCATGCAATGAACTTTTTTCTTCCCCTCCCCGCCACCCCCTTCTCCTGACTGCCTCTCAGCAATACTGGGAATATGCTTCCGAGAGCCTTTAAAAAGCATTTAAAAGCCAGGGAGGCTTTCCCTATCTCTGCCCTTTCCCAAGGTGCCCATTCTCTGATCCCCTCGCCCTTGGAAGGCAGAGCAGGGCTGTGGTGGGATTTGTCCTCCCATCCCTTTCCAGTCCTGTATCCACACAACAGCACCATGTCTTTGGGAGGGGAAAACAACCATGACTTGACTAAATCGCAGAGGACATTTTTAAACTTGCCCAAATTAGGGCCTGGGGGCAGGTGCTCAGCATTTCAGAACAGCTGGTCTCCCAGTGCTCAAACATGCTGCAAGTAGGAGCAATGTCAAAAATGCCAGCCTCTGCTTTAATATACCCCAGGATCGCTCATCACCTCCGCACCTTATTTTATATTGCCAGGCTCTACTTTAACTAAGCTATTTTCCCCCCTCCCCTTTAATCACTACAGCTGCAGAAGGTGCTATCTCTTCAGCAGGGGAGCGAGGGGAAGGGGAAAAAAACGAGAGAAAAAGGGGAATTTTAGAAAGCAAAAAGCCAACAGGAGCAACTAGGTGCAAAGCAGCTCCCAAATGGATGTTGCTCCTCAGAGTCTCCAAATGGAAAAGCCAAACCATAGCGGAGCATGCTGGAGAGGCAGCAGGGAAGAGGTCTGTTGGGAGGAGAATACAAAGTAACTAAGTTTCATTCATACTGGAGTTTGGGGTGCAGGGGCATTTGGGGAGAGCAGGGCAGGCACAGCCCACACCACCCATCAACACGGACTTTTCTGGAGATGAGCCATGGGATGAGGGCTGACAGAGCACAACCTCAGCCCACGGGGAAGGGGGACTGAAGTGTTAGAGCCACCAGGCTCTGCTCACTGATGAAGGGCTGAAAGAGGTGGTCAGGGAAAGGACAGGCACTCACATAAAGAAACCAAATAAAGGTTTATTTAGGGCTCCATCCTCAACTCCCTCCTTACCCAAAGTGTCCAAAGTTTGCAAGGGCACAGCTATTTAAAGAGTAATCTGGCATCCCCGTAGGCACTATGAGCTCTGGTACAGAGATACTCAAGAAGCAAGTTCACAGCCCCATTTTCTGCTGCCTGCAGGCGTGCTTCACAGGAGGCCCTTGGCCACCAACACCTTCACCCAACCTCTTGTGATGGACAGGGACACAGACCCAGAGAAACCTGATGGAAAGGGTTAAGCAGCCTGCAGATATTCTGTCCATGTGCTTACCACCTGGAGCAGCCTCACTCACAACTGGGAAGCATTAGAGGTTTAGCCTGAGCTGGTGCATGTGGTACAGCTTTTGGCTGCAGGCTCTTCAATGCATTCATCCGGGCAAGCTCTGGGGATCTTTTGCCAGCCCAGAAGGACAACCTAGCAAGAGGGTACCACTTGCCAAGGGGACCCTGTTGCTGGGGCCAGCCCCTCATCAGCTCCATAGGGTTGGGCAAGAGTCTTATTGCTCCATCTAGACCTTCTCATTGAGGAAAAAAACTTCTCTTGCCTGGGCATTTGAAGAGATTAAGCTTAGCAACAGCCACGCTGGGGGAGGAGGAAAGGTCCAAACATTGCCTTTTTCATGCCATTTAAATTAAAATATTGTAAAATGTGAAAAATAACTTCAAAGGCAGTAGCCCCATTTTATTAATAGCAAGTATTTATTAGCCTCCTTGATTTACAGTATGTTTCTGAAAGTCATCAGTCCATCACATTCTTCAGCACAGGGGCTGAGTTGTTTTTCTTGGTCAACACAATATGGAATATAGATCTGAATATGAGAAGCCAAATACAACCTTCATTTTGCATGCACATAGCCCACCAACAGGAGGCCTGTAAATGAATCCTGTATAGCCCTTAGACACATGCATTTGTAGACACTGGGGGAGAGGTGGGAGCTTCTATACATCGCCACCAGAAACCCAGAGAGTCATGAGAATTGCCAAGGAAGAGCCATCAGAGCTAGAGCAACCTCAGAAAGCATCGTGGCATGCACACCCCAGCCACCAAAATGGTGGAAATCCACCTCATGATCTTGCTTCTGGTTTTTGACTTGAAAAGCTATCTGTCCGTCCGTCCATCCATCCACCCACCCATCCATCTTACTGCACTATTTGACTGATGCACACACCGAAAATGGCACAGGCACCTCTACCTGCCCACTATCATCCCTATTTTCAGATTTCTCCTTTTTCTCCCCCTCTGTCCCCACCCTTGCCATGGGGTTTTGCCTGTCCAGCTGTCTGTCCACGCAGCCTCTGCCCATCGCCACAGCATGCAAGCACCTGCCTGCTGGAGCTGTGGCCAAGCCAGCACTTCCCAGGTATCACATTGCACTCATTACGGGAAGCCAGACGAAATTAAATTGGGGCCCACTGGTTCTGCCATCTGAATTTCATCACTACTAAAGATGCAATAAAAGTAATAGCAACAACTAACAAGCCTCTACCAGATGTGTAACTATCCAGTGAGATTAAGGAATAAGGCCATATTTTGGGGTTTGGGTGTTTCTTTTTGTTGTGTTCCCACCCCCTCAACTCCATCTTTCCTTGGGAATAACCCTACAGAAGATGAATGTTAAAAGGGTGACTCCCAGGGCGGGGGGGAGGGGGGGGAGAAGAGGCACAGGGGATGTTGGGATGGAGGGGCAACAAAGTTTGAATGGACTTGAAGCAGATATGCCATAAAACTGAATGATGATGCCTAATCATGCCTGAAATGGGAAAAACTGGAGGGGGCGGGGGGGAAGGAGAGAATAAAAAAGAAACAAATGAGACACCACTGTCATTTGGGGGTGGTTTTTTGACTCACGCCTTGATAATAATTTATAGGGGGATCACATGAAATACCACACAAGTACAGGGAGCCCTGGAAAGGCAGCTATGTTTAGCAGGTCCTCCACCTCACCACCAAAAATCTGCTCACCCCTGGGTTTTGCCGGCACCTGGAACTTCAAACACACACAGTGATGGAAGAAACAAGATGCAACACAAAAGTATGGGATAAAGGGCATAGTTGGTAAAATAACCTCCAGCAGCCCAAGAAGGATGGTGCTTCCCTCCACCTTACCCCCAGAGTCTGCAGTCACATTGCTGTCTACTAACACCACGATGCTCCTGAGCCTGATGTTGCCGCTAGTCCCACAGATCACTTAGTGGGACCTGACACAAAGCTGGGGTTGAAACAAAACATGGGGATTCAGGAGTGTTGCTGGAAATGCCATTCATGGGTTTAGATCTGTTTTCAGAACCCTTCTGGAGAGACAGTGTTCAATAAGCCACCTCCAACACAGTTGTTTCACCCCTCTCTTCTCACTTTGTAAAAGCCCATGGTCCAAATGCGTCACAAATCCAAAATATGCATTATTTTGAAAGCAAAATTTAAGTTAGACATAACAGAAGACTTGACCTTTGCTGCATTTTAGTGTCATGAAAGTGTGCTTCGAAATAAAATACAGCACAGTCAAATTGCCTTCAAGCTTGAAAGCAGCTTTTTAAACCCCCAAAAATCAAAGCTGAGCTAGCTAACTCCCAGGTATCTTGCTCTTCTCAGCCCCCTGAACCAGCTCTCCCCTCACAGGAAACTTTTGACTCCTGTTAATTAGCAGAAACTCGTTAAGGCCCTGTAATGCCATGGCTGATGATCATCCGCACACCCAGATACAGCGAAGGGCTTTGCAGCAGCCAAGTCCTGGCCAGACAAAAAGATCCTAATGATACCCCCAATTAAAGCACACAGCAGCCCAGGTCACACAAGGCAGTAGAAACCCTCATAGCACCACCAAAAACTTGTGCTGGGGCTGCCCTGTTACTTTACAAGAGCCACATGGACTCTGGAGCCTGTGAGCAGGATCAGGCCCTGCAGGTGGGGAGAGGAGCCCCCCAGTGCAGCCTGAACACTTACAAGCGGCTCTCAGCACCACCATTACACATGTAACTTTAAGGCAACACAGAAATTCTGCAGATATTTTGAAGTCCTAACAACTGGGAAGGTTTAACTCCTGTATTAAAAAATACATTTTAAGGACTATTTCACTTTACCTTCGACACTTCAGGAAAGGACAGATATAACTTCTCCCATCTGTGCTTAGCAGAGCACTTTTAGCTGTCACTGCTTTGTTATTTTCTGCTTTTCCTGGGAGAAACACCTGCCTTGTGCTGGCTGCTGGAGAAGGGACAGGCCACAGCCAGAGAAAGCAGAGGACATCACAGTTGTTCCACCAGTCAGAGCATCAAAAGCACAGCCAGCTGCTCCAGGAGCCATCTATGAACTGAGCTTTGCCCACACTCAAACAAAATAAGGGTAAAAACAACCTCAGAGCTAGGCAGCACCCTGAAAAACCCTTATAAAGCAGCTTCCCAGCTGCCTATTATGGTAAGCATTGCAGGCCTGCTGTAGATATGTACCAGGTGATCTCTGGTTTGCAATTTAGAAGAGAGAGCAGAGCAACCCCCTTTGCAATTAATAGCCCTGATGTGACACAGCTGTCTGGTGCAGAGATACCCCAGGGCAGGAGCGGGGGTGCCAGCAGCTAATGGGAGCTGCCAACTCCTTACTGAGGGTGTGTTTGTGATCAATAGGACGCTTAATGCAACAGGACTCACCCTTCCAAGGCTCAAAAAAACCCTTATAAGCAGACACAGAGGTGGTAGTGCATGCTGGGATAGGAAGAACCTTTTAAAAATATCTCCTAATGATAAAAAAAGCTTAGGGTGTGTGCAGATTTTTGGGCAATTGGACATCAAAGACCAAATCGCCTCAAAAGAACCTGCAACAGCTCCCTCTGGGTCAACCCATTCGTATGCACCAAGTCCCACCACGCTCCCAGATTGACCCTATAGCCGTGTGTAGAGGCGCTTCTGCCACCCGCCCCTGCCCCTTGCCGAGCTTTAAGGTACGAAAGTGTCTGCGCTTGTGCTGTGACCCGGCTGACACAAGAACTACAGCCTGGGTTTTATAAAATAAAAAGAGCAACCACCACCCATTGAAAAGGCAACATCATTTTCCCTATGGCTATTTTGCCAAAAAAGAGTCACCCCTGCTGGGTGCCTTGCTCAGAGTTTAAGAAAGGAGATGAATAAAACCAGAAGTGAGAACGCAGCTAATATACGAAGCACATAAATCAGCTGGCCCACGACTCGGCTCCATCCCACTGCGATTTGGCCCGAAATGGCCAGCCAGCGACTCTGCTCGCTACCCAGCTGGTTTCTTTCACCAAATAAGGTTCATTCCCACTCGCCAGCCCAGGCATGAGTAGCTACAGCCTATAAATCCCATCACAGACAACACACAAGCATGCACTTAACCCATCTTCTGTTCAGCAAAGCGCTTGGGCCCCGAACCAGCAAACTTCTTGGGCAGCTGCTCAGCTCCAAGCAAGGGATGGGTGTCAACAGCAAGGGGAGAAGCTGTGCAAAGGCTGGAGCACTCGGTGGGAGACACCAGGATGCTAACCTGACAGCAGCTCCCACCAGTACCCCAGCTCAGAGCAGGGCTTTGCATTCCCTGGTACTGACAGCATCTCCATAGCAAGACTACTGCTCCTCCTGAAACCTTCTGGCTGGCCTTGCTTCTCCTTAGACAGGCACTAAGGGACATTACAGATCCCCAACCAGCCCCAAAAGTATGTAGTTTAACTGCAGAAACGTAATACAACAGCCAGCATTCATCAAGAGGAGGCGGGCGATGGAGGGGAGCTGGCAGACTCCCCACTTCAGCACCACCAAACGCCAATAGAGAGTTGCCATGAGTTTGGGTGCCATGGCAGTAAGCCCGACGCCTGGTCTAGCTCTGTGGGAAACGTCTGTCCAGCAGGGCCGTGCAGCCCCTCACACAGACACCAGGCCCAGCTTTCTCATTGTAAACTCAGCACTGGGCTTTCTGCAGCCAATACGGTAATACAAAGTCATATCAGTCACCTGGGCCTCGTTAGCATTAAAAATTAAAGACAGAGCAAACAAAACCTAAGGCTCCAACATTTATTATGGCAATTTCCCACCCACCCACAGACCTACACTGTGTTTTATTTTATTTTTAACTTGTCACATCAGATGCACCTTCCAAGAAATGGCACATCATGGAGATAACCAACAGGCTGGGTTGTCCACAAGAGCAAGACAGTCTTTTCCGCAGGGCAAGGAGCTGGTCAAAGCTATTGATAAGCCCTTGACCTTGGTGGGTGGGTTTGCTTTTTTTTTGTTTTTAGAAAATAAAAAAAGAAACAAAGAAACAAACAAAAAACAACCCCAAAGAAGTGTTGTACTCTATTACAAAATATAAATACGATAGTCTTGCAGGCAGGAGGAGCCCGGGGAGTGCTGCCTTCGGCGAGTGACTTCTCAGGCTCTCCCAGCGACATGGCGAGCCAGCAGGACAGAGGCCACCTCCGGATGCCGAGATGCCACCAGCTGCTCGCCCCAGCTTCACCTCCTTTCAGAATTTAAGTGCTCTTGAACTTCCATCCGAAAACTGCCAGACGTCCGGGGCTCCCTGGATGCTGCGCCAGCTGGAGGGGTACGCCGAACCTACAGAGAGCATGGGGACAGAGGAGAGAATAGGTGTGACATGGCCCATGGTGAGAGTTATTCTCTTATTTTACTTTTTTTTTTTCCTTTAACAACTAGGACACTCAATTGTCACAAAGTGACGTGGCAGGACAGAACCCTTCCTCCTCTCAGGCCACACTCTCGTGCCCATCATCACTTGACGCCGCGCAGGAACCACAGAGATTATTTAGGAGGAAAAGCCCCTGGACTTTATGGAGAAACCTGTGCTGTGCCAGGAGCTCTGTTTGGGCAAGGACCGAGCCAGCCTGCCTGTAAATTTCCTCCTAGTCCTTCCCAAAACCTCAGGGGCTTCCCCCAGCACCCATGGTGCATCCGGATGCCGAAGCCATCAGTACAGTTGATACGCCACACAGCGGGTGGTTCAAGGAGGACTTTCCCCAATTCACTACACGTTGGATATCGCATGGTGTGTAAGTACATGCTGCAGCAGCGAAGCTTGAGCTGCAAAGCCCCAGCCCGTGCCCAGCGAAGCATGCGGGCAACTTGCCATTGACTCCAGGACAGCAAATGTCCTTGGCTCTACTCACATGGAGAAGGGGAGTGGCTGTGAGCCCCTGCTTGAGGCCGATTACCAAGCACTGCGCTACCCCAAATGGCAGGCTAAGGGTTACACCACAGATGGTGGCGGTGGAGGGGCCACGGCATCATCAGCACGCCCCTCAAAAACCATCTCCACATGCCAACCAGGGAGCCAGTTTCTACGGAAATTATTTCGTTAATACTTAAGAGAGTGGCTGAAGGGCTATGTGCAAGCTGCCATCAAGACTAAATGAGCAGCTCCTAGGCCAGATCTTTACTGGGTATAAACCGCAGTGTCTCCTCTGAAGTCAAGAACATGTGCCCGGTTCCCCCTCGGGGAGGGACTGGTGCTGCTGGTGTCTGAGCCCGACACCTTTCAGGCTGACATAAAAGCACGCTGAGACTTTCAAGTGAGCCAAGAGTGCCACAGCCATCCCAGCCACGAGCCGTACCAGCACAACACTGCTGCAAACCTTATGTCCCGCACGTAAGGGCACAAAACCCAGGGGGGTCCCCCATGCCTCCTGCCCCTCACTGGGGAGGGGACCCCACACCTGGATTCCTGTGGCTTCTTTGAAACCAGCAGCTGGGCTCAAGGAGCGGCAGCTCCCTGGCAACGAGCCCACCAGGCAATATCACTCTCCTAGTCAATAGTACGATTTGCCACACAACCACTTAAAATGGTTTTCAACATTTATGGGAGAAAAAGAAAGACAGAGGGAACTAAAAGAGCAGTTGGTATCTCTTTTCTGTTTTTGTACAAACTCTGCACTTAGATAAACCCCGAAACTGTATCTCATCAGATACGCCAAAGCCTCCTGAATGTCAAGCAAAGACGTGGTATCACTTATTCCTGTATTTATCTCAGCCCTTGGAAACATAATAAATACGAAACATCTGTAGTCTAAATCCTGGATACTGTTTCAGAGCCTTCATTACATTCATCATTCAATTTGGAAGAGATTAAATATTAACAGCAAAGGGGTCTGTGCCATAAAAACGTGTTCCTTCTCGAAAGTTGAGGGGGTTTGAGATTTTAACAATAGAGATACTATTACTCAAATATTGCTCTTACTTATGGAGACAACTTTTTGTACAGAGGGAAACAGGAAAGTTTCTAGGGAGCGCGGGTCACGTGTGCAGGACGCTAGAGCAGCTCGAGAGCACACAGTGGGGCCTTAGACATCCGTGCCCCAACCCAACAAACTTGGCCTTGGTTTTACCATGCCATTAACTCCTCGCCACCAGTAGAAAAACACCACATTAGCGAATCCTGCTTTGGTATTGAGGCCACAGCACGTTGTCGTTCGCAAGCTATGCTCT
>Ga0065711_1039162_pt1 | contig 18066 bp, 21 predicted proteins | sample Hoacrofraction12_FD_59098 | JGI IMG/M metagenome (GOLD analysis project Ga0065711, IMG submission 59098) | Hoatzin crop microbial communities from Cojedes, Venezuela - Epithelial fraction 12 v2 (version 2) | ecosystem: Host-associated > Birds > Digestive system > Esophagus > Crop | place... | reverse complement strand
GGGGGGGGGGGGGATGGGTGCTGTGTGTTTGTCCCTGTCCATCCATCCTTCTGTCCTTGTAACTGAGTACCTCTACACAACCCACCACTGAAATATCACAGGTGAGTTCAGTGTATGGCACTTGTCTGCGAAACGACAGAAGGAGGGGTATGTAGTGACAGTGAAAATTTTGTGACACCTGTGTGTCTCCCAGTAAATTTGCCTGGGACCTATCAGTTAATTTCATGTCTTTGGCCTTTGAGGAACAGCTTGAAGATTAGCCCAAGCTACTGGCCATGTAAGATCTGTTGGAAGGTATGTGTGAAACCATATTCCTGTGCTCTGGGGTATGTGGTCTCACTGTCAGGGGGAATTAACCATTTTACAAGAGTGTATCTGCTCCAGATACTGGCCTTGGATTTGCTCAAGTCTGTGACCTGTTTCTGCAAGTGGGTTTATAGGCACCAACTTTTCCTGTTTTGCTGGAGGAGAGCTGTCTGTCACTCTTAGCTGCACAGCAGACGGTGGTAGATGAGTTTGTGTGTGAATCTGGATGTGTTGATAGGGAGGTCTGGCCAGCTTAGTTATTTTGCCTTGCATTGCTTGCATTGGCTTGGCTGAGATAATTCCGTCAGCAGCAGGTGTCCCTGTCTGCACTGATCCAGTGTCTTGGGGTGGTGTTAGAGGGCACTTGGATTCTGTCATGGTTTTCAGATCAGCTGAATGGTTGCCTGGCTGATTTTCACGACGTTTGCTGTGTTGTGCTCCAGGCACTTTGACCTGGCTGAGAACCTAGCCACACTAGGGCTTCCCACAGCAGATACTTTCTTCACAGAAACTAAGCCTTCCTTTCCCAACTTGTATTGTTGTGCAACATTGCTGGCTTCTAATAGCTTCACTCAAGAGGTAACTCTGTGTGATTGCCAGATTCCTGTATTTCCAAGCCATCAAGTGTTTGTGGAGTCCTTAATGGTGAAAGTTGTGATGGAAATGTAGTATCTCCTGACTTCCTTTACAGAGTGAGGATAATTCCTCACTCCTCTGGTATCCACTGTGTGTTTGTAGGTTAGCTGTGGAATTCCAGAGTGAACCCATGGCCCAGGAGAACGCTTTCACAGCCCCCAACTCTGAGAGTAAGGACACGCTGAGCAACTTCTCTGAGTTCCTGTTGAGGATTTGTGACAGTCTCCTCATCCCCATGGTCGTGGTAGGGTTTCTTTTGAACTTGGTCTGTTCCTTGGGTACCTAGAAAGGTGCTTTCAAGCACCAAGAGTGGGTTGCACAAGTGGGGTTTTTTTGGGGGAAGAGAGCACGTAGAGTAAACCAAGAACAGCTGTGGCATTTGCCACCTCTTCAGAGCCAAATGTGGCATTATACAATTCACGCAAAATGGGAGTGTATGGTCTCAGAGGGTCGAGGAATTCATAAAGCTTCCATGTAGGTGGCAGTGTCTTTCTTCAAACTGTGCAATCCCCGTAGCCTACCTGCCATGCTATCTATTCCATGGCAGTTCTGGATGGTGCAGAAAATGAAGAGTGCCTGAAGTTGTTTCTCCTTCTGCCACTTTTTCAAAAGTTGCCTGTGTCCCAGGCAGCAGCAGTGTTTTGTGCCCGCAACTTCATTTTCACAATTCCTTCCAGAAGGCATTGAGGAGGCTGCCCAGTCTACACAGCCAGGGCAGTACTAAGCATTGTGCCTTAGTAAGGCCAGGGACACGGTTTAAAAAGCAGCCATGGAGAGTTGTGTGTGCTTTAGTGCTTCATGCAGACCTGTCACTAAGGCACGTTGAGCAATTGTCAAAACAATGGGGCTCTGGTTGTGGTTCTAAATGTTGAATATATTTTGCTTGTGCTTTGCCACAGGTTCAGGTGTATGGATTCTTGCAGTTGTTGGGAGCTTGGAGATGTTTTGTTTTGTATTTTTTAACCAATCTCTTGGTAGGCAGCTGCAGTGGCATTGGTGTTTTCCTCCCTGAAGGGAGGGTGCAACGCATGTCCAGTTTCGCAAAGCTGGAGTCAGTGTGCTGTTTCTTGCTCGTTGAACTTCGGTAAAAATTAATGGGCTGCGAGAAAATTGTCCAGTGACCTTCAACAAGAGTGGATTGAGTCGTTCTAAACAGTTTAGGGCTGGACTCTGTAGAGAGCTAAAAGCCTGTGTTAGCCACTACTCAGTAAAATGGTGTTAAGTGTTACTGAAGTCAGCTGCACTTAAGCATATGTCCTACGTTGCATGCCACGCTGGAGAATTAGCCATCTGACCTGTGAGAGCAGTTATGCCCAGGGTAGTACGGGCAGTAGTGCCAGTTGCTGTGCATTGGGGCCTAACTGGTTGCCAACTGGAATCGGGAAGAAGTTGCTTGTTTGATGTAATGTCTTGCAGAGTTAGCAGCACAGCTCAACACTGGCAGAGGGGAGTGTTGGTTGCTTTCAAAGTGCTCTGTAAGCCTGTGTATTTGCTGCCAGGCATTTTGGTAGAAGAACTGTTACTCCATTTGCGTGGATTTAGAAATCTAACTTTCTGGATGGGCAGGAGGCTGAAAGCAAGCTGTTGCTTTCAGTGTTTGTTGTGTATCACGCACCTGATTCTTTTCTTCTCTCCACAGATCTACCTGGAAACGGCTGTCAGCCCGTCAGTGATGGAGGTTTTCATCTCAACGCTTAATACCCTCTTTACAGTGGTGCCAAACATGCGGAATAAGTTCTCCAAAAAGCTGGGTATGGGGGTAGTGTGGGATCATGTCCTCTGTGCTCTGAACTGATGGAACTCGCTGCTACTGCATATTATTGAGGCAGTTATCTTAACAAGACTTTATGTGGCACATTATATTACACGTTTATATGAGTAGGAATAGAGTGCACAGTCATGTTTAGCTGGATGAAAAAGTTATTATTTGGTCTCGCAATGGTGATGGGACAGATTTTATCTGAGATCAGTAAATGGTGTCAGCTTTACCCTTGCCTCTGCAATATTCAGAACTGTCTGTTCCTGTAGACAGGGATCATGCTGGAATTGTTCGTAGGATTTTACTATGCAGAAATCCTATTTACTCTGTATATCCCTTACTCTTTGCACGTCAGAGAGAAAATGTATAGAATTCCTCTATTCTAAACAGGGAAGCTGGCAAATCTTCCCTTCTTCTCTGGAGAAAACAAACGAATCTCAGATACTCCCCTCCAAACCAAACTCGGAGTAGTTTGCTTTGGGAGAGAAAGCCTAACAAATGTGTTCTTACTGCGATGGCCTGCCCTGTTCACCAGGTTTCCACGGAGATGCGTGAGGGTGGTTATGGGACCTGCCTACTCTTTTCTCTCACTGTACATGTTCCATGCTCCTTCGACATTTCTGTCTCGCTTTCTGTCTAGCATCCTCCTCCTTCATCCGACTGACACTGGAGCTGAAGGCCAGATTTTGCTCTGTACAAAGGTATTGTGATGTGTGTGTATTGTGAGTCAAAAATTTCCAGATGGGAAAGCAGATCGTGCCTTATCTAATGCACCTGATTAGGCAAGACAGGAGGCTGAAAGATTCAGGAATGGTTGTATCTTACTGCGAAATGTAAATGATAACTGGCAATGGAAAAGCTGGATGTGGGAGAAGGGCGAAGCAGTCAGGTAGGAGGCAAGTGGATTTACACAGTGTTGTGAGAATTCCGTGCTCCATTGTCAGATGTGCAGATCGAGATAAAGCAGCCTGATTTTGGAGTAGTCAAGTCAGTGGGTGTTTTGAAAAGAATTAACAGTAGCATCAGTTCCATCTGAGCTCTGGCTTCCTAGGCACATATTACCACTGTCTTTTTTTCTTGTGGTATGATAATGTGTAAGAAATGGGAGGGAGGAGGAAGACTTCAACAGCAGACATTGCAAAGGGTCTTCTGTAGCAGAGGCTATGATTTCTAGGTTGAGGAGCACTTGGGGAGATTCTCTGTGGGTCTCCAGAGATGTTTTACCTCCTGTTTCCTGTGACTGCATCTCACTAAAAGAGTAAACAAAATACACGGCACCCCTAGTCCATGTTACCACTGTGGAACTTAGAGTGGGGATGTTTGCGCCTGTGAATGATGTGTAGGAGTGATCTTTGCCTCTGAATACAGTAGCGTGAGGCGCCAAGGGTGGTGTGTTACAGTGCAAAGAGGTTTGGTTATGTCCTATTCAGCAAAGAAATCAATTGGAGAGAAAGAGAAATACCTGGAAATAGAGCTCTTCTCCCCCTTTTAGTTAACATTTTGGCATTCTTCATCTTCCTCCCTGAAAACACATTGCTCCAAAATCTCCTTATTGGTGTTTGCCAGTGGAATCAGGTATTGGGAGCCACCCCAAACCCCTTCCATCCTCTGGACTGTTAGGGGTCCCGCCCTTACAGGACTCCCTTTGTATACCAGGCATGATGATTGTGAGAGGACCCCCCTGCATTCATATTGTCCCGAGGTATGTGGACACGCTCACTGTCGTCATGGCGCCTGCCCGCCACGTCTGTGAGCTGACTGTGCTTTGAGAACAACTCATTTTCCTGCAAACCCAGGTTGGTTCCTGGAGTCTTGTTGCTTGTATGTGATCATTCAGTAAATGGAGGTTCTGGCAGAGAGCGTGTGATATTAGAAGTATGAAGAGGATGCTTCAAGCCTTCATCACTGTATGTTTCTGCTCTTCTTCACAGTAATCCTGCCTTGAATCAGGCCTGTTCCAGCTTCCTCTGCAACTTGTGCCTGAGCCTTTACTCTGCCACAGAGAAGGAGAGAACTTCTTCTCAGGAAGGCAAGTTTGGGGAAAGAGACAAATTGCTTCATTTAATTTCAGGCCCTCCCACCCTCTATTTAGGCAGAAGGTGCAAAAATAATTAAAAAGAAAAGCGACAAAGGAGAAGGGAAGAGAGGACAAACATAAGCTTTATTTAGAGATATTTTTTCCCAGCTTTTTTTTTTTTATGCTGCTCCACCAAGGAGATGACACTCAGAGAATGCCTTTCGAAGAGTTTGGAACCCTACCTGCAAGAATGTCTTGCATCTGCCTATGGTTTTGTTTACATGGTGACATTTATTAGCACAACTGTGCGTGGCTTAATTGAAACAATATTACTTGCCACATGGTCACCCATATCTGCAGATTAAGGTAATTTTTTCCTCTGGCATACTCTATAAAACTTTCCTGTCTATACCGTAACTTTCCATAATAGGTAAGTGCCAAACAGATAAGATGAAAGCTTCCACATCACAAAAGCCACTTTTCCCACTGGCAGTGGTTGGTCACCATACAGGCAGCATAAGCAAAGAGCTGGGAACCTCAAACAGAAGTGTCTTTTCATCCTCAAAGCCAGCTCCATTAAATCAGATCTCACACCTCTGTTCATGCCTAATCACAGAGGTGCGCTTGCTGTATGCAGAGTGTGGGGTAGTAGGCTGGCTCTGATACTTCTTACATTAGGAGCTTCCCTAATTTAATGTGCTTGAGGTAGGGCAAGCAGAGGCTTCCATCCCCCTGTTCCACTCTGCTTTGTCATAGACATTCCACATCACTGCCTGCCTGCTCATATTAGTGTTATTTCTAGAGCAAGAGATATCTGAGCTCCTGCAGAAGGATCTGCCTCAATTAAACTACACCATAGCTGAAAGCGTTCTCCTCCTGGCTGAAACCCCTGAGCCCTTCTCTTTGGATCAGTCCCTTTGCAGTCACCAACACTGCTTCATACTCCTCTTATACTTTGCCTACACCCTTGAGGACAGGTGAGCCAAGAGTATACAAGACAAGTAGTTTTGTGGCCATTATGTACCACGTATCGGTGGGTAAGGCATGTCTAATGTTATTGTTTCCACTCAAATCTCCTTGAATGCAGGTTTGTCCCAGAAGCAGAATTATTTTTAGCCATAAGAAATTTCCTCCTGTCAGCACAGGACTGTGGAGACTGTCCACCTCCATACATACTCAGAGCTGCGCTTTACCTCCTTGCTGTCTGTCAGGACAAAGGCAAAGCCCTGGACTCGGTAAAAGAAGATTTCATTCCTACCTCTTGGACCTTTTTTGTAGAAACTAAGGTTTCTCCCCACTCCCAAAACCCTCTTGCAGAAAGTATTTTGACATAGGCGGCGTGGTGAGCAGTGAATGAGTGAAGAGTGTGCAGTGCATCCACACTCTGGAAAGTTGACTGTGAAAAGCCACTAGGGAATATAGATTTGACTGAGTAAACTTGTGTATGTGTGGGAAGTGTAAATGCTTTGGATAGGCTGTGAATTCACGTACGGAATATAATAAAATTCATAGCTTCAGTCTCCTGAACACATCCACAGCCTCTGCAGCAGGCTTTCTAGTGTTCTCATATGGCTCTTTGCTACTGCACAGCTTTGAGCACTGTATAAAGCCCACAAGTTTCTTAGCCTTTGTGATGCAAATGGGCTTCACAAAATGATGTTTAACTGATGTATTTGATTGTCTACTTAGAAGGCAGTGTGACTGTTTCTCACAGTAAACTCTCATCGCTTCAGCTTTTCAATATTCCGTATCTAGTGATTATTTTGTTCTCTCTCCCCCTCCCCCTTTCCCTCCCACATACTTACACAGAGGTCGTTGTGTACCATAAGGAGGATCCTGGATAATCTTCCCAGTCTGAGCTTGGTGTACGTTCATTGTCCTCTCCTGCTGAAATTCTTCCTGCGCTACCCTGAACTTATGGGGAGATTTGGACACCAGGTCCTCCAACTCTGGTTTTCCTGGGGAGACTGTGAGCAAACTGAGACTGAAGAAGCTGGTTTTGGTGTGTCTGATCAGCTGAACAGTGCTAACCCTTTACTTCCCATTCTGAAGAGCAATTCCAGCATTTTACTTATTTTACTGGTACGTGACACTCACAAGAACGGGATGCTGTCCTGGTCCTGATTTAGGGGGATTTTTGGTTCTTAAAGCACTTAGTACTGTTATGAGGCCAAGGATTCTGCCAGAAGGGCCTGTGGGTCTTCCACCTCCCAAGGAAGCCTGACATGGAAGATGGGACTGTGTACGTGTGTTAGCTCTTTCTCTGTCATCCATCCACTGCAATAGAAAGGGATCTTTTGAGGCTTGGCTAGGAAGGGATCTGAAGGGTGCTGCCAACGCATGCCATGAAAAACCCATTCCTTTCTCTATCCGGGTATACAGCTGGGTACTCCAGATTCGTCTGTGGCAGCCTTTTGAGAAGCTGTTTTGCTAATTTGGGAGCCATGGTTTACTACTGATAGATGAGAAGGGAATGAGGAACAAAGAACTTCGAAAAAGCAGCGTGCAGAGAACAGGTTTTGCAGGCACAGCTTTCTGTTTGCTTGGGGTTTGATTTTTGTTGATTTTTCACTGGAGAGTCTTGTCGGAGATTTTTGCAGTACTCTTGAGTTTTCAGGACTGCAAACAGCACGTTTTATTGCTCTTAAAAGATAAAATAAAAATCTTGGGACAAGGAAAATTAGCGCAGGGGAGAAAGGGGCATGGAAGTCGCAGGACTAGTGTGTTTGACTTTGGCTGGCGTAATGAGCTCTGCTAACCTATGTAATCCTGACAGAATCCAGGTCCTGATGGCTGCTCAGAGGACTGCTCTCACTTCCACCTCTCCCAGCTGCCCCGTCACCCTTCCCCATCAGTGGCCACTTGTCCCGTGACTGCTCAGCCAGTCACATAGTAAATAGTTGCTAACATTGCCACACAAGAAGGTCAGATTTGCCTGTAAGCACAAAAGCTAAGAGCTCTGATTTTTCGTCTACAGCCTGTTAGAGAAATTAAAACTATGTATCATTGAGAACAGAAGCTCACGTCAGCAGACAGTGGAGAAGCAAGGTCTGATTCTGAGTGGGCAGCCGCTGGGCGTTACAGACTGGCATGTATTTGTTCTGAACTAAGAGGCTGTGAAGTAAATTTTAATATCCCAGGTTACTGAAATGACTGACAGGAGGGCTGTCGCGTAGGGCAGTTCTTTCACAGTTAAGGTGTTATTGCAGAGTAGGTAGCAACATCCAGGCATTTGATACCAGTGCAGACCATTAGTAAAAGTGATCAGTGAATTGAAATATAAGGACAAACTAAGGAGAAGTGTCCCATGAGACTTGCCTATGCTGTTACCTTTGGCAGTAGTTCTGGAACCTATCACTCCATAAACCAAAGCAGATGCATACATCACAGGTCTATCAATAAGCAAAAGAGAAACAGTGGCTCCTTCCCTGAATGGTACAGCATTCCCACTTTCCCTTTTCTGTCTTGCTGTGTGCTCTTGCAGAAATAAACTAATTTAGCTCTGTCCCGGTCTTTAAAGTGAGTTGTAATAAATCACAGGCTTTGACAATTCACCTTTCAGTTGGGGAAGCGCATAATCAATCTGAATTTAGATGGGCAAATAAAACAGTGCAATGTCCTGGGATAAATGTACTGTCAGATATAAACAAAACTTACGAGGTGAATAACCTCAGCCTGAGAATGCACTAGTAAAATGGAAAGGCCTCTGCATGGTACAGTGAAACAAGAATTAATGTCCTTCCAAGGATTATTTATTTGCTTGTCTGCTTTTAATAATTGTCTGGATTAGATAGAGCAGATGGTTAGTGGCTTCGTCTGAGACCTTGAGGTCTTGAGTAGGAAGGAAGATGTTAACACAGCGATGTATTTACCAGGACCAGGAAGGCTGTGGCCCTTCTTTAGTGCCATTTTGTGCTGTGTGTTCATCTGGGTGTGAATGTGCTCGTGATCACACACTGTCCCACTTGTCTTCGCCACGCTCCAGATCTGAGCTGCTCTCTCAGAGAAAGGAGACAGGCTGACTGACGTTAGGTTACATTCCTGAATGTTATATGGAGCAGCTCTATGTCAGCAGAGCCGACTGTGCAGACAGCTCCCTGCCCCTTCTTTCTGAACATCTCAGGTGTGAGCAGGAATCAGGCTCAGAACTAGAGAGGTTTTTCTGGCACAGGCAGCCTGTTCTTACCTTAACTGCTTTCCTTATGTGTGGGGTCCCACAGCCACTTCCCCTCCGTGATCCCAGTCTGTATGCGTGACTGCTGTGTGATGGGGGCAGGCAGCTGGAAATGGCTGTAGGCTGTCCTGGCAGGCTGTAGGCTTGGTTGCTGAGGCCTGTTTTCTGTTTACCTCTTTGAGCTGTACCATTGGCAATGCAGTAGCCAGGACTACCGGAGGAGGAGAGAAAAGGTATTGCTGATCTAATATGTGTTGAGACGACCATATTATGTCAGCACTACCAGGCATTTTCTGCCTGATCTTTATGGAACTGCATCTGTACGTGCTGTGCAGATGAATTTAATATTACACACTTTAACAACAAAAGTGTGCCCAAATTAAGGCTACTGGCTGTGGGATTCAGCTCAGAGACTCCAGGCAGAGCTCTGTAGTCAAGAGGCAGGTTCGTGGGCTGAATGCTGTGTACACGACTCTTCCATTTTCTGTGACTGAGTGATTGCTTGTCTGGTTTATGTACGTTTCATGCAGTTTAGCTGTTATGTTGCTACTGCAGATACAGGGCTGCCAGCCTTTTGAAAATGAGTAACTATGAACTGACTCATAAGCTTGATTTTAGGTAAGCATCTTCAGTATGCAACATGATTTTTCAAAACAACAAGGAGAGAAGAAGTGCCAGAGGCTCTGTCCTCTTGGAAACAGGGTCCTGGCTTTAGGATCTCACTTCTCCAAAACCTTGACCTTAAATGTATGTTACCCCTACAACTGTGTGCTGGATGGGAGTTAGACAAATGCATTCTTTAAATGGGATGTTACTCAGAGGCGCCTATCAGATGAGAGTTCAGTATCAGATGAGCTTTATTCAGTTCTGTATTTAATCAGGACATACTTCGTCTGAACGGTGCTTTATTAGGCTGTTTCCCAAGGCACCAGATTAGCAGAATAGTATTAAATAGCAGTGACTTCTGCCTGATCAGAAGGTAACAGATCAGAACAGATCTGCCTGATCAGAAGGGACAGAAAGGTAATGTGTGTCCTTCTTCCCTCACAGGACCTGGTCTGCTCAGGCTCTGTGGAGGTGGCTTGGAAGGTGTTGACAACTCTAAAGACCTTTCTGGAAAAAAATGAAGATGTCCTTGTCTGTGACCTCCTCCGAAGTCAGTTCCTACAGATTCTGCAGCAGCTGCTGGTAGAGAGCAGCTCAGCCTCTTTACAAGGTGACTGTCCTCTGTGACTTGGTCTTGCTGTGAGATCAACTAGCAGAGTAGACGGCTGAAGGGATGCAGTCTGGGATAAAGTGGTTTTGAACTGCTGATGAAGCTTCGGTACTTATCTGCATGAGGAAATTCACGGGCAGAACTGTGATGATTTAGTTTCCTGCTCCAGAGATGCTTGTTCTGAAGTGAGAGAGTCCTTTGCTGATTTAGGTTGTTCTGGCTTCAAACTGTGATTGTTAAACCAAGGCAAGGTTTTCTCATACTGTCGTTAAGTGTTCAAGTGGAGAGCTGTGCTGGTAAATCTCCCAGCTGGAACAGGGGCTCAGCTGGTGACTGAAAGACATCCTCCTTTTTCGCCTCTTCTCTGTGCAAAACGGTTCGGTGTGTCTGAGTACACTTGGTTCCCAGGGCACAGGGACCAGAAGACATTTTCTGGAGGCCATAGTTGCTTGCTGTAGGTATGGCTATATACAATGCAAAATCTTTACCTGTTTACCATGCTGCAGAAGAGTGAATAGACTAGGGAAGGGCTTGCCCTGGGGAATTGGTGGTCTGAGCTGCTTCATTCTCCTCACGTACAGACATGCCATGGGGCTCTCACCTCTACTGTCTCTGCTCTGCCCTGTGGAGCAGGATAAGATGGACAGCATTTTCCGGGCGCACAAGATGCTGGAGAACAAATGCTGTGCAGCTGAGCGCTCTGAGGTGCTGGGCTGCTGTCAAAGCATGGGCTGCTGGTGATGCTCAAGTAGATGGGAAGAGGGCAGTCTGCAAAGGGCCCGGTGGCTTCTAGCTTGTTAGAGCTGTCAATCTGAATGTGTGGTGACCATGCCCCTTATGTGGTTCACTAGGGGTGTAAAAGACCTTAGCGTCCTTGTCTCCCCCTCTTTGCTAGTTGTTCCTAGAACGGTGTTGGTAGGATCCAGTGTGTAACTCAGGCCAACCGACGGTGGCAGAAAGAGGTCCTGATCCAGAGGGGACTGTAGAGATGAGAATTAAGCTGGGACTGTGTGTGTGCTTGTGTTTAAAGGGGGAATACTTCCTCCCTTAACCCACCCTCATTCCTGAGCTGGAAGATGAACAATTCTTGGCATGCTTTAAGGTACAACAGTTTAGAGTTCACTGACAACCTAAGCTGTCTGCGCCCTTCTTAGCTAACAGGAACCTGCCTGTTTTGCTGAGCCTCCTTTTCCTGGTGCAGCTGCGGAGCAAGGGTGTGAGGGAGCTGGACAGCACAGACTTCAAGCTACTTCACCAGGGTGAGTCTGTGCATCCATCTTCTCCCAGGGGGCTTTGATCTGTGTTTGTTAATTGTTCCATGGGATCATTAGGGGCTGGCTCTTTGTCCTTTGAGAGAAGGCGTACCTTGCATTGCAGTTATGGTTGCTTTGAGATACTTTAATAGCCAGAGCATTGTAAAGAGCCCTGGTTACCACCTCGGTCAACAAAATGCAGGTCTCTGCCTCTTGCTTTTACAGTACATTTGTTGTCTGAAACCTCACAAGGTGGCCAAAGTATTCTGCTGTCGTGACATGATTTCAGGGTTTGTGACTGTTGTTGACTTGGCACGTGACAGTATTGCTGATGTGCTGTATTCCCTGGTTGGCTCCCCAGGCTATGTTCTTCAGGGGTGGGTGTGCAGGGCGCTCTCCTTTGATGATGAGAAACCAGCTTGTAGATGGAAGGGATGGGGGGAGGGGTGTTGATATGTGTTTTTTTGAGAATTGCTCACTCAGACTTTAAGATCTTCAGAAGATCTTCTGTGACAATTTTGCTGAGTCCTGCAGTCCTGGATTTCCCTCCCAAACTCTTGCTAAACACTGTTCCTAAGTGTTTGGTGCTGACAAGAAACATGGCGCGTTTATTCCTGGTGCGAGCAGCGTTGGTGAGAGTGGAGGAGCGCAGCTCTCCGTGCCATTCCCCAGTCTGGTCACCATGTGAGACAGGTGTTTATGGTGACCTAGTATTAGGATCAAACTCGCTCTGTGGAAGCAGGTAACTTACAGTCTGTTGCTCTTGGATTCATTACTGCCCAGTGTGATATGTGCCCTTTAATATACCCTTCTCTATTCCCCCCTCCCCGTTATCATCCTCCCCTGTACTGTCTGGTCTAAAGCAAACACTCTAGGGCAGATGCCTATTGCTTTGTCTGTACCATGCTCTGTTTATTTTCACAACAGGTTGTGTTGCTTTTGTGCTAATTTTCTCCCTGCTGACTGACTTCTTTCTTGTGCTGAGGTGCTCTGTTATGTTGGTGTCTGTGTTATGCACGTTCTTTTGTTTCCAGTCAGTAATCTCTGTGGGAAATGCAGGCCGAGGGACACTGACCTCCTGCAGCCATCCTTGAATTTTCTGTACTGGAGCCTTCATCAGACAACACCCTGTAGTCAGCAGAGAGGTGAGGCAAGATTGTATTGATTGCTAAATTAATCTCAGCGAGATTGTAGCTTGGCCATCAGAGACTGTATTCTAACTGTCTCAGCAGGTAAGGTGGATTTTTCCCCTTCCAGACACAGCATTACAGTTAACAAAGGCTATTTTGTATTTGGGATGAGGTTTTTTAGGTTGAGAGATTTGGTTTGTTTTGTTTTGGTTTTGCTGCCTTGTGATGATTCAGGAATTGGCTGCTGAGAGACAGAACCACTGTATTTTTCTTGTTCATAAAACACAGCAGTGGGGCTTTGGTGCGTTGTTTGAAATGTCCTGGTATTGCCATGGTTCAAAAAATTAACAATAATAGAGAACAGCTCTAGCCAACCTTCCAGCTGTGTTAGCTGAAGGCTGGTCATTTTATTAGCTGGCCGAGCGGTCGCTTGTGCTGTGGGAGATGAATACCAGTGTAGCGGGACAGCCTTACTCTGATGAGCCGTGGCAGCTGGGGCTGCCTCACTGCAGCAGGGGCGCGCTCTGCACTTCTCTTCTGCTTGTCAAGCTGGTTTAACCTGTGCTGACCCATCAGCCTCTCTGTTTATGTTTCTCCCTCACAGCAGTGGCTGTGCTGCTCTCCAATGTGTCCTTGCTAGAGCTCCTGCAGAAGGTTTTGGAGTGCACCTGGTTGCGGTCCCCTCCCTCTGAACCTGCTTGCCTGTCGTCCGAGGATGCCTTGCTGTGCTCTGCATGGCTGTTGGTTGCGTCCCTCTTACTTTATCAGCATCGCTACAATATCGAGGTTAGAACCAGTCTAGTGTTCAGATCCAGGGAATGGCTAAACCTTAAAAAAACAAAATTAAAAAAAATAATGATTATCAGAGGAAAGTGGTTTGCTTTGGTCTGGAATCTGCTTGCCTTGGTTGCTCTTTTGTTATTGTCCGTGAGTTATTCCCTGCTACACTTCTCCAGCAGGACTGGAAGCTGGCATGTTGCTGAAGGCTGAGACCCACATCATTGGAGAGTTAGAGTGGGGCAGAAATCCTGGGGGTAAAGTGCATGCCCAGCCCTCCTGATCCGAATCACTTTCCCCTTCAGGACAGAGCTAAATACATTTTAAGGCCTTCCTTAAGGGAAGGCTGGGAGTGGGAGACAAGGTCCTATGTTGTAAACTGCTTTTTTGATACTAAAATGATCAATAGTGGAACCGTCACAATCCAAACCTATTATCGGCAAGTCGGTGTTCAGTATTAGCAAGCCCTTATGAATGTGGGCAGCTGTCATTGTATTTGATGCTTTGCAGTCCGACAAGGAGCTAAGCTGGAGTTGTCAGCTGATACTGGAATTACAGTTTTGAGGGAAGCACTTTCTAATGCCAACACAAGGGCACAACGTTCCCTTTTAGAGTATCCACCCAGGCCTCTGTCGCTCTCTTGGTATGGAGTTGAACAGCATGTCCTGAGTTGTGAGCTCTGCTCTTCCAGTGATGCCCAGCACGGTATGTGCTTTGGGAGTCAGTGCACCTCTTTGCAGGTGATAAAATCACATCAAGGACATGCGTGCATCTGCACAGAGAAGCAAGGGTTGGTTTTCTAATGCTGAGGGAAGACGTTTTCGAAAAGGCCAACCCAGACCATGTCTACACCTGTTACTTCACAGGTGTGCTGCCTCTGCTTAGGTCTTACAGCATGGGACTTGTACGGGCTGTCACCTGTGTGAATGCATAGCAAGACCTGCCTGTCCCTGCTCTGTTAACTGCTAAGCACAATTTACCTACTCAGCTTCCAAGGCAGGGCTGTGTCTGGGTGGTCAATGTTGTGCCAGTCCCTAGAAGGATTCAATTCTAGTGGCTAGTGTTGAGCTTCATCTTTTGGGAGTGGCGCTCTCAGCTCGTATTGACCCTTGAAATGCAATCATTTAGTGGCTTATAAACATGTTATTTGGCTTCATCAGTACCTTACTGGCTCGGCATGCTATGATGTGCAATCCAGAATCCTTCTTGCACCAGAGGTGGGGAAAGAAACTACAGATACAGGTGGCAAATGGAAGTGGTTCAGGGCTGCTTCAGCGTTTCTGATCTTCTGCTGAGAGGGAAGGAGAGGCAGTAACAGGAAGACTCACTTCTCTTGCTGCTTTCCATTGCTCAGTATAGCTGAAGCTGCACAAAGCATCCTGGAGGCCCTTGTAGCTCAGCGTTTGGCCTTTGTGGCTGTGAATGAGAGCTGATGCCAGGCTGTCTGCCCAAGCCTGTGTTTTTTTAGAGGGGAGCAATGGCTCCGAGAAATGGCCACATTCATCTCAGGCTGATGTTAATAGTGAGGACTTGTCTGGCAATAGCAAGCATGCATCTTAACTGTGTTGCTGCTACTGGTTTTAGCACAAGCCTGTGGATAAACGTGGGGCGTGGATGGTAGGCTATTGAAGGCTTTGGCTTGTCAGTTCTTAGACAAGTACCCACTGCCACCCTGTTGCAGCAGGTAGTCCTAGCTCTCCCGTTGAACATTTCAGAAGATGGTTTGAAGGAATCAGCCCTGTGGCCTGCCCTCCCATGCCGAGTCTCTGCCTTACAGAAAGAGCTTGAACCCTTCTGAGGCTCTGTGAGGCCTCATGCCGTCGTTGCTGGATGGCTGCTCTCCGAGGGAAACAGTGTATTGCAAACTGCCCTCTCAAGCCCACGTTTCCCGTTTCCCCTAGCTCCCAGGTCCCTCACCTCCTCTGCCTCCTTCACCCCTACCGTAGTTCCTAGCCCTGGGCTCTCTGCAGGCTTCCCAGCCGCAGCAGGCAGGGACAGATTCTTGTCACTGCTGGCTTTTGGCTGCCTGGCTCCTCAGTCTTGCTGACTGACTGTGTGGCTAAGGTACGGCCGTGTTTGGTGGTGGCTGTTCCCGCTGCTGCGAGTGCCAGAGGCCCTGCAGGGAGCGGGGACAGAAAGACAGGCAAATGGCTTGCACTGTGGTTTGGAAGCTGCGCAGGGCTGGCAGCTGGTGGTGAGTGAAACTTGAGGGCCCAGTGGTGTGACTCTCCTGTTGCTGTTCCCGTGTATTTCAGTGGTCATCATGGGGTAGTGTCTGAGGACTGAAAGTATGTAAAGGAGCTTTTTACCTGGTCCAAACCAGCACCGTTTTTCCCTCTTCTATTTCATTCTCCTCTAGGTTCACCAGACGCTCTCTCTAGACCTAACAGAAGTCCTGAATGCAGTCATCTTCAGGAAGAAGCAGCCGATCCTGCTGTTAGGTATTTTGCATCCGTTACAGGGATTTGACTGGAAGCAGCTGCTAGTACCAGGTTACAGGCAGCGAGGGAGAGCTGGTGACTATGGGATGGATGGGATGGTGGAGGTGCTGGTGGGAATCTGGAAGCTTTGGTGCGTTTGGCTTTGAGAGTACGTAACTGGTGGTGAGAAAGGGCAAAAGGGAACTGCCTGGAGTCCTGCTGTGTTTGCACAGATCTTCCTTGTAGGATGGTAGGGACATCTGGAACTGGGTGTGAGCTGGGATACTGTCTCACAGGGAGGAGATGAACAAGGGAAATCATGTTGCCCTTCCTGCCTGCAGCTGTTAGCAGCTGCTGGGCAACTCCACCGGGCCCTGAAGTCCAAATTCTCTTTCCTCGCTTCTCCTGTGCTATTGCATAGGCACCAACGCGTGGGGTAGGGGGGACAGAAACCCTGACACACGCTAATAAGCGGCTCCCTGTCTAGTGAGCATCATGCAGTTCCTGAGAGCTGTCCTGCGACAGAACTTCTCCTCCTCTCTGCTGGTGATTGTTGGCCAAAACTCAGCCCAAGGTGCTACGCAGCCACAGCCATCGTCGCTGCAGGATGCTGCGTTGCACCCGCTCTCCACGCAGCAGGTCTTCTCGATTGTTGTCAGTCTGCAGAACCTTTTGGTGCATGTCCAGTTGCAGGTATACAAAATACGACTTTTTGGAGTAACACTAGCGTTGGGCTTCAAGCAGGTACACTAACCTGAGGAGAAACCACCCTGTTGCAGAACCTAAGGAGCTGCCTTTTTTTTCTTCTTCTGCGTGCATTTTCCACCCCTTACAGACATGTGATGAGGGGGAGGGAAAATGCTCTTGCTGCAGCATGGTACAGTGAGAAGGAAGGTAAATCAAGCTATGTGGTACTCCCTGCTGCTGAACTGGATAGCTGAAATTCTGTGTACTAATGATGGTCTCTGTTTTCCCATCTCCTGCTCTGCAGGAACACCACACCCGTAGGGACAGAGGTGGGAAAAGTGTAACAAATCCCAGTCCTTCCCCCACGCCCCTGGCAAGGTGCTTTTGGGGGGTAGTATGTCAGCATTTAACTTGCTCAAGTGATGTTGGGCTCCAGGGGTAGTACGTTGGTTTACATTTAACTCAAGCGATGCTGGGGTCCCAGCTTTGTTCTTTGGAGGATGTTACTTAATTATTTTATTTTTAGTCTCAGAATAAGTAGTCGTGTCTTTGTCTGGCTTCTTGATGTGGCAGATAATTTGCAGCATGTTGCATCCCGTGAAGGAGATGAAGGGTGTCGTTTGCCTGTGCTGCATGCTCTTCAGGTCCTGCCACTTTATGAATTTTCCTCTTGCAATAGCTGTTGACTGGAGGTTTTTTTCCCTTTTTTTCCCCCCTCTTGGTATTCCAGAAACACTTGCTGCTCTCTCAAGCTGTGGTTGCCTGCCTGGAAACCTTAGTGGAATACCTCTATGTGAAGAACCAGGATGTTGGTAAAGTCTTTCTGCTCTTTCTTCTCCTGGGTTTCCCTCCTGCAGTGATTTTGAGCTCTTTGATCTCCATCCAGTAGTGCCCTGGAGCAGATGCTTAATGAGTTTATGCCCAACAAGAAAAATTATTTGTGTGCCTAAAGTTAATCATGTGCTTTGTGGCATGAAGTCACAGTTCTTGGCTCCCCTGTAGGCATGAGCCCTCGCTTTGGCTCTGGACACCAAGATGCTTTCCAGACGGAAAAAAGTCATTCCCCACCCTCTGATATGGTAAGAGTGAAAGGTTTAGGAGTGGAAGGAGTACAGGAATAGTCTTTCACTTCGAGGCCATTTGCAGCAAACCTTTAGACCATAAATATAGGGGAGAGAGGATCTGAATATGATGCGTCTTCCACACGGACAGCGTTGGTCACAGTTTGGCCCTGAGGGAGGGGAAGGGAGAACAGGGTCCCAGGCAGCCTTGAGGAATGGAAGCAGGAAATTCTAGATTTCCAGGGGCAAATGCAGACCTTGGTTTCTAGGAGTCCATGTCAGACCTAATGTATACCATGTTAGCAAAATAACATCATATGACAGTGTTTTACAGGCAGAGGGAAGAATAAACCCTTCTGCTTATTGTCAGCCTCCTGCCACAAAGTCCAGGTGCTGGCTCTGATCTTAAAACAGACTGAAAGTGCTCTGTACCCTGGCCTGTTCAATTCAGTCATTTAAACACTAAGAGAGAAGGGGATGGAGTGAATGAACACCAGACAAAAGGGACACTGGTGGGAGAGAGGAAGCGGTTGAATGAAGATGTAATACTGCAGATGAATGACAGCCAGTAGCTGAAGGGAGGCTATTAAAAGGCTGGGTTAAAAAAAAAAAAAAAAAAAAAAAAAAAGG
>Ga0065711_1039161_pt1 | contig 18066 bp, 6 predicted proteins | sample Hoacrofraction12_FD_59098 | JGI IMG/M metagenome (GOLD analysis project Ga0065711, IMG submission 59098) | Hoatzin crop microbial communities from Cojedes, Venezuela - Epithelial fraction 12 v2 (version 2) | ecosystem: Host-associated > Birds > Digestive system > Esophagus > Crop | place... | reverse complement strand
TTTTTTTTTTTTTTTTTTTTGATTCAGGGGGTGTTGATCTTGACCCAAACTTACTATGTAATTTTTACTGTTTCACTGTAGAAGGCTGGAGATTTGACAGTAATTTCCTCACTGTTATGAAATAGTGTCCTAATTTTTTTATGGTCGTATACTGTAAATTGCTATGTATTCCTCAGAAATGGCTGTAGATACTCAGCACTTTCTGTGTCTTATCAATACGATGTGAAAGCACTGGAGACTACAAGTAAGGAGCATACATGTTTTATTAGGTAGTTATGCCTATAAACTCGGGCCTACTGTAAGACGCTAACTCTTCCAAGCCTAAGTGAAAGTTTTCTGTACTTTGTTGATTAATACTTAATTTTCATAGTCTCTGAATTTGTAGTAATTTCATTTTTGAAATGGGCATCATGCAAGTTGAAGGAGACTGATTTGTTTCTTTTATTATTTTTTTCCTTGTGCAAAGTATTCTGAAAAGCAGAGATAATCGCTGTGCATTTGTATGTTAATGTTAGCAGGTAATCATCTTGAAAGACTGAATATGATTAACACCTTGAATCATAAACCGGAGAAAATGTACAACACTTGACAGGGAGTGAAACATCTAATATAATGTGAAAACCTCTGGCCAGGAAATTGTTTTCCAAACACAGAAAATTATAAGTAATTATCAAGTGTTTTACCTGACTATACTCATAACTCTGTTTTAGTGACACTTTAACTGATATTATGCTTCATTTCTCAGCAGTCTGATTTTTGGATAATCACCCTAGATCCATGATTTACACTCTTTCATCTTCCCGCTTGATGTGCGTAGCAAATATTTCTGTGGTGTACTTTAAGAAGGTAATCAAGGCTGGAGATGAAATAAGGTACTCCTGTGACAATTGAAGGGAAAAGCTTAATTTAGCAATTCTCATCAGTGAGGGATCTGACAGGAAATTCAGGTGGCCTAAATCAACTTCAGCTAAACTTCAAGGGAAGTGAGCCTGCATATGCTAATTTTCTTAGCATAACCTGGGTGTTATTTTAAAGACATTTTCTTGACGTGGGTGTATGTACACGCAATCTTGGGATGTGGCAAACTGCCAGAATGTGGTGGCAGATGCGTTGACTAATAATAATTTAGGATGACACCTATCTATGACATAGATAGCAATCTGTAAACCCTTCATGATAAGAAAGGGGAACTCCGTCCTTTACATATTCATTTATACTTAAATATACTTTTTTTTTTTTCTATTACGTATTTTCCCAGAACAGAAGGTAGAGTAACAGGGAGAAAGTCACAGGATGCTTGGTCTCTTTTGACTCCAAAAAACATTTGTAGCTTATAAAGCTGGATGATGTTTCTGACTTTGGAATATGGTTGTGAATGTGTTGGTGTTTTTTTTTTTTTTTTATTGTGCTAATAACCCTCTTTCTGTAGCTAGCCTTGGCCGTTAACTAGAAAATGCAGTTTCATCCTGGAAATGGATCTTGCTATCTCATATCATTCCAGGGCATGCCATCAAGCTGACATCCCTAGTGGCCATTTCCTCAGCTTAGATGAAAGCTGCAGTACGGAAAAGTGGCACTTTGTCCCTAAGCGGAAGAGTTCAGAGTAGGTCAGATCCTGATATTCTTGCACAGCTCTAGCAAGAAAAAAATGTAAATCAGGCTGGTTTGTTAAGGAAAGTGAGGTGAATTTTCACCTTGGGTGGTGATAGTGCCTCACTCTTATGCCCTATAATCTATATAAGGTCAAACCATTTCATTCTATAGTATAGCTAGTCACAGTACTACATGAAGCAATGTTTTATATATTAGCCTCTTAACTTAATGCAGCATGATGAACCATTTGATATCAAAGGTAACATATGAATGAAAAATGTTATTGATTTCACTGTAACTTCAGGTCACATGACTTCTTGGATGGCTATACATTTTCTTATCTAGTATTTTCATCATGATAGAAAACCATATAGGCTCTATTTTGAAATAGTTTGTTTCTACACTGATTTTTTTGTTTAATATTTGCAGGTTGAGAAGGTGTTCTTGTTTTTTTCCCCAATTAAAACCTTTTTATTTCATGAGCCGGAAAAATGAAAGGGAAACTTCCAAGCAATGTAGTGTTTTCAGTCTGAAGTATGCTGAAAAATCAAAGTCTCAAAATATTTCAAGGAAAGGCTGAAATAATAAAATGAGTTTTGGAAAACATTATTTGTCACTGCAGTTGAATAATTCATATCAATGCATATAATAGGATTAAGGATAAATGGAACAAGGGAATTTGAAATGAAAAAAAAGGGATAATAAAAACAATCTGAGTTCTGCATCTTGAATTTTCCTTTTGTGTGTGTGTGTTTTTCTTTAGTAGTTAGTTGAAATCATCATATTCTGCAACAATTCAGGTACTAATATAACAGCATTTTCTGCAGATGACCTGTTGGAAATTTTTTAACTCTAAAATATTTGAAAAACATGATTTCCTTCTGGAATTATGTTTTATCATGTAACAGCTGCTTTCAGACTTAATTTGACTGACTTGATCCATATTTGCTCTAAGGCTTGCTTCTTTTAAACTTTTTCAGGAGGAGCTCAGTGATTTCAAAGCCATAGATGAACGCATTTTAGACACCCTTGTGTCACTTTAGGTGACAATTATTTGGGGAGAGAAAGATAACACAAAGTGGAATTCAAAATGGAGGTGGACTTTGAGTATTGCTACTATGCAGAAGGGATAATGTAATGCTCCTGTACAGGTTGTTTCAACGTGGAGATTGTTCCACCAGGTTTTCTCCAGTGTTGGCATATCTGAGAAGTGACCTGCTCCAGAGCATGCTTACCTCATGGTTGTTCTTTCGTTTTGCTGCAGGAGTTGAAGTTCTCTCCAGGCTTGGAGTTGGCAAGTGTTTTAGTGGTTGACAGTGGTCAACATGCTTGGTTTCTTGCAGAGATATGTTTTGTTGTGTAGTGTAACTTCCATGCTGTTTAAGTTTTGACACAGATGTAAAACTTGAAAACAAACTAGGAAGAATTTCTAAGGGGAGTATTTTAGACAATGCATCAAAACAAATAAGTCATGAATCTGGAGCGTGAAAAATACTTGTATATTTAGAAATTTCAGTTTAAGAAATCACTATGATCCTGTTTTTATTTTTTTATTTTGCTGTATTCATGAATCGTTAACTTTATAGGGGAAGCTTTAACCAAGCTAATTCAATAACAATTCTGTTAATACCAAAGAAAAGACTGGTAATTTAATTAAAGATTTGCAAATGAGAAGGTTTTTTTAAATTCAAGCAGTGAATGGCTGTTGAATGCTCTGAGGACCTGGCCTGCTTATACTTTGAGTGGCTTTCAGTTACATTTGAAGAGGGTCAAGGTAAGTGCAGGGAACTGGAAAGGTATATGTGCTTCTGAATATTCAAAAGAAGCAAAAAAAAAACACCAGGAGGAATAAAGATGACTTATTACTTGAAGTGAAACTTTTTCAATAAATCTTTGAGTGTGCATCACTGTGCCTTGTTGAGCTACAAATCCAGTATCTTCAGCTAAGTCTATGCCTAACTCTCAGCACAAAGAAATCACCTGGAATTTTTCTATCTATAAGAGTTTAAAGTCACTGATTCATATTACAAGTTCAAAATCTTTTTAGGTATTCCATGTAATTTGTATGCTCCATTTAATCTGAAAAGTCAAAGATGACTCCTTTAATGTCTCTAAACCCACAGCCATACGTTAGGTGTATCTGATGTATGAAAAATGTTGCAAGTAAAACAGCACTCCAGACCTCTAGAGACCTGATTTTGTTTTTGTCTACCACTGACTAGGTGACTCTGGACAAACCACATCTCATTATTACAACCTTGGTTTGTCTTTCAGGAGGAAAAATTTAATATCACTTTTATATTTATAAAAGGTAATATCAGCTTTTATAAAGCAATTGAGGTTTAGTTATTTATACATTAGGTAACATTACAGGATAGACAGTCTAGGTACTAGCTGATAAACAACAAAGAGAATACTGCAAGCAGAATAAGTAGGAAAGATTTTAATAATAGCCTCATATGTAACAAGAGGACCCACAAATGCATGGACTTCAGCTCTCAAATGTTCACAGAATTTTTCTGGATGCTTTGGTTTCTCACTAAAGCTATGACAAGCAATATTACCTTATTGTTGACCGGCGGGTTGAATTTAAGCATATGTTTTGCAGAATTTATGCACCGAGAGAAAATGATTCACTTTTTTTCTCAGCTCAGAGAACCAGTTTGGACAGGGTAGGGCTAAATCTTGTCAGTCATCTCAAGAAATGGTGGCTCAGATTCTCTGCTGTGTTATACTGAGTGAATCTGAGAGTAATATGTTGGAGAATTGATGTTTAACTTGGAAAAATGGCATGTCAATTGTGTCAAGGTTTGGTGTTCTTGATTCCAAAGCTAAGTTTCAGCAAGAACATTTATAGGGTCAAATACAGCGTTTGTGTAAAAACTTGTTTATTTTCTGATTTTGAAAAGAGCATTTTTTCCTCTTGATTATTCCTAGATGAAATCAGAGCTTAGCTCAGTCAAAAGCACATGCTGGTTTGAAGAGGGTGTTGAAGGCAAAAGATGGCTCTGACCGCTGAAAAAGTACATTTAATTTACAATAAGGTTAAACACCGTTACATTTGTTATATGAAATTATCTAATAATAATGGAAAGATAAAACCTCTTTTATTAGGTTTTTATTGAATGATGTTGTAAAGAGTGAGTTTAAAGTCTTTTCATTGTCATTTGATCCAACTTAATGTCTTGCACTCACATTGTACCTTCTCAAATTATCTAATACAGAGACTTCAGGAGTTTTGACATATTTATGGTTCTGAACAGTTTGAAAAGATCATTAGGTTATGCGATTTCTCTTCTGTAAGAAGTAAGAGTATGCCGCATCCATATTTTTGTACAGCACAGCCCTATTGCTTTTTTAGACAGTGTGCTGACAAAACAATTTCAATGTAATGAAACAGATCACTGCAGCTTCTCTAGAGAAAATAAAACTGAATTTGATGGCCTGGTCATTACTGATGAGACGTTTTATCATAAGTACTGTTAAAGCTCCACTTTTCTCATTAGACTAGGTTAGAAACAACAAAATATTAGACATTAATTTGCCTTATTTGTTCTTAGTGTGAACTTTGCATTGTATAGTGAATATTGATGCGAGTAACAGAAATCTACAGTACTCTGTGGCATTGGGTTTAATGATGATCTTTGACCATAAAATTTATACTAATATAGCCTTTCTAGTCAGTTGCCTGCAAGGTTGGTTACATGCTGTAAAACAATTCTACATAAGAATATAAAGGAAAGCCAAATATTTGATTGGCGTGGGCTATATCCAGCCAAGAAAAGTATTTGTCTAGGTTAGTAGTCTAGATGATTCAGCAATGGAAATTAAGAAAATCAAAAAATGCAGCAAAATACTATAATTCTGGTTATTACCTTGTACTCTTGAAACTCCACATCGGTTATCTATGGTTCAATTATTCAGTGTGGATAAAGCCTAGCAGAGAAACCAACTTGATCAATGTGGTCTTGCTTATGTTGAGTATATTGCATAGGAAACACACTTGGGATATCTGCTCTGTGTGTTCAGCTAAAGCATTTACCTTACTGAAACATTAATTTAGCTGTTTACTTACATAAGTAAATAACTTTGGCTTCAAAAATTCCAACAACTTTCAATGAAATTTTGTAAAAATCACTGCCTTGCATTTGCGAGTTTGGAGAACTGGATTAAAAAAAACCCTAAACAACAAACCCAAACAATGCAAACCCCAGTAGCCCCTCCCCCTCAAAAAACCCCCAACCCTAAGCATTGTAAGAGTTACAAGAATTATTCTTGATTATTCCTTCAGCTGTAGAGTACTTGCCTTCTTGATACTTTTGCAGAGATAGGGATCTTCTGTAATCCGGTTGTCATTCAGTGATAAAACTGGAGGAAAATGAAAGGGAAAAATGATTCTTGCATCTCAAATGGGAACAAAATCTGCAGAGAAAAAATTTGTGGGTGTTCTTGGGGACAAAACAGACTTAAATGTTGTGACTTGGTTTGCTTTTTTAAACTTTGACCCTGGCATCTATTAGAAGGGAATGTTATTAATGTGGTTGTGGTAGTTACTGCATGTGTGGAATGCCATGCCTTGTTACGGTGAGTGTGTAGTTTTCTAGTGCTTCTGTAGCACAATAAAATAAATAGGATGCTTGCCTTTTATATATTTGCAAGTAGACTTTAATAGAACATTTAATCGCTGCATGCTTTGCCTAACATATTCACAGGCCTTCAAAGTCAAAACCTGAACAAGATCAGGTTTACAGGCAAGGCTTGTGCAATGGTTTCAGACTACAGGAAATTAAGTAACAAAACAGAGTTCACCATAATCAACACTGTGGTTATGAGGATGGTTTGAGCTCTTGAAAATACATCCTTGAGAGTCTCTAGTAACTTGCTGAGTGAAGCGTATTTATGCTGTTTTGATATCCATATGAAAACACAGCTTCTGAGGTCAACAGATAGCTTTCAAAACTCATACGAAATATAGTCTTTCAGGTGAAACTCTTTACCACAGTCTGCAAAATGCTTGACATTTACTGAATTTGAAAAAAAAGAAAAAAGATCTGGTATCGTTGTGCACTGTACCTCTGGGGAGCATATTTTATACACAGGGCCTAGAAATAAGATTTCTGTGCTCTTGTATCCTTATGTCTGTTATAGCCAGAGAGATACATGAGGGAGAGTGTCGGGAAAGGAAATACAAAACTCTGATCCTTGCAGTTTCTTCAAATATGATGTTTTGTAGGTAGGTGTAGCTGCCTCTGAAAGGAGTGGTAATCACAGCTCTGGGAAACCTGTAAAGAGTTGCTATGAATGAGTTCACATAATTTCCCTTATACTAACACCCCTTAGATATAGCTCTTGTTCAGAATTGTTTTCTTACTGAACTTAAATCTTCATCTATCTATCCCACTGTCCATCCCTCTACTACTAGATCAAGCTCAGAATGGCTAAAACAGGTTATTCTTCCTCTGACCTCTCCTCTAAGGGACGTTGTCAATTGCTTTCTTCCCTCATGAACTGTCTGTGACTTGAGCATGTATAACCTCAGTTACTGAGTTTTCTGATGTTGTTTTAACTTAGCCTTTTCAGGTGCCTCTAACCATTACAAATTCATTCTCCAAAGCATTTTTAAGATGTATGCTCTGCTCTGTTGTTCCCTAAGCAGGCTTTCAAAGCTTAATGTCCCAATTTTTGTAACAAATTCATGTATGATTTGAAAATACTGCCAAAAGGTTGTGTACTGTTAGTGGCTTTAGCTGTTTCACCTTCTATTTGTATTCCTCTGCAGGGTCCAAATTTTCTTTCACATCAAACATTTTAACTTCACATTCAGAGGACCTTGCTTCCCTTTCCACTTTTCGTATTGTCATTTACCCATAGGTTAAATACTGCCTGGGTCCACTCTCTTCAAAGAGACACTTCTGTACACTGTTCTTCCAATCTTGACCCCACATTAGATGTGACAAAATTTCTAGAAACATCTATAGGTCTGCTTCTTTCAAACAACTTAATTAAGCTCTACAAATCCTGGCAGTGACTTTTCTACATACGTGTCAACTGTCCATCATGGCGATCTGTGTGTCCCTTTATTTTCCAGTGCCGCTCCAGTTTATCCCTATTGATCACCTTTATCTGGTTTTGCTTTCCCATAATGGCTTTTCCGCAATGAGTTTATAATCTGCATTTTTCTTAAAGTGCTGTTGCGGTGGAATTCTGGAAAATGCTTTTTGGTGTGCACGAAGGTTTGGAGATTAGGGGGGTTTCTGTTCTTCTCCTGTTATTTGTTAGCCTTTATTTTAAATGTTTACTGCTCATAGTGAAGAATTCATTACTATCCCATAATCAGAAAGTGTTGCTCTGCAATTTATTCTGTGCCTTTGTCCAAGACAATATGGGGCAATTCACAAAAAAATTATCTGTTCAAAAAGGGATTAAGCTAACAGTTAATGACAATTCCTTCTCCATTAGAATTTGTTCAAATGACTTCAATAGTTTGAGAACAGAATTCCATCCGGATGGTTGAACTGCACTTACAATGATTGACTGATGTTTCAATAATTACGATTTATGTAGAATGTTGGATTTGTTTGTACTTCACACTGATTTTACACCATAAGAATTTAGACAAGGATGTGATGCTTTTTTGACACTTTTATCACTGATTTAAACAAAAATTATTGTTACATGGCATAAGACAAACTGAACACCCTCTGCACACTCTGAGGGTAGAACTACTGTGTTGTAGAGATGTTTTTCTGTCTTGGTAAAAAATTTCCTGAAGATTTAATACAAAATAATTTTGTGCTCTGCAATGTTTATTCGTTGTTAGTAATATGTCTTGCTGGATTGCTAAAAATTAAACATATTATCCATGGTAGTTGGTAGGCACAGATTCACTTCCAGTGCTTTGAGACTATGTCTAGATTATATTACTTCAGTTTCTTCTCTTATTTTTACTGCCTTTTTTTAAAATGCTCTTCTATAGTTAGATTTTTTATCCTTTAACAAATGTTACAGGCTCTAAAAAAGGACAACGTTCTCAAATTTTTATACCTAGTCTTCAATTCTAGCCTTAATTTAGTTATTGTGCACTGTATTTCAGTGGATTAAGTGACCCTTGTACATAAATTCAGTCAAATATTTTATGTTCTTGTAGGATAAAACTGATGGTTGATATGTATTGAGGCTGGACTGGATGATCACTGTACATCCCTTCCAACTGAAATATTCTGTTCTTTGAAATATTCTGTGTTATTGTCTGCAAGACTTGGCAGCAATGTTCAGATCATTGTGCACTGCTAAACATACAGAGATACTCAAAAGTTGCATGACAGAAACTCTAAAGAGAAATAATCAGAATAAATATCCTCCTGGCAAAGTCCATGAAAAGTGGAAATAAAACAAACATCCAGTGTATCAATCTGTCTGACATAACTGATCCCACCAGGGTGGGAATCTAGATGACTGACTTGGATGTTTCATTACCACAATGACAATGTTGGACCACAGCATCTCTGCTCAACCTGGGAGGCAGCTGCTCGCTGTTTTGTCTGCTGGAGTCACAGAGCCCCGGTTACCCACTGGGTGTTGTGGTATTCTTTTTGCTGGAAACCAGGCTCTATGAGGAGCTGACAAATACCCCCATATCAGCAGGAGAATAATATGCGTGGGAGAGGTAAAAAAATAAATTTGAGTAATACTTTAAAGAAGTGAGATACTTTGGAAACATTCTACCTGTCTCGGAACCACTTTGTATTATCAAACAGTTTACATCTTGTCAGTGCCATTAGTATAATTTTTATGAATAATTACCTATTTAGATGCACATCTTACTTTCCCTGCAGTATAAGCTTTAATAACCCCTTACCTGATCAAAATATTTTTTTCAAAAGCCTACTGTTAAAAGTAGATTTAAATTTCTTCTGATGTTCTATGGTAGTAAGGATAAATTTAAGTGCTTCTGATACCCTGAGAAAACACAAGCCAAAAAAGAGGTATCATCATCTTATGTATCAAGAATGCTAATTCAAAGAAGTAACTTATTCTTCTCCAATACGAAAGCTGAAGACAAAATAAAACTAGAGCTTTCCAAAATGTTTTAATAGCCCTTATAGTATGCTGGTGGGGTATAAGAAATACTACTTTTTAATTTAAAATAAATCCAACTTCTGCCTAATGTGTGTGGTGGGCAATTTGCAATTAAGATCTTCATGATGAGATTCCTTCATGAAATGAGAGGTGTATTATAATTTAAATAGAGTTGTAGATCTGGTTGATTTTAATTTGTGACACAGGGGTCAGTAGTTATTGGGTGTAATAACCCTGAGGTAATGTGACTCTTCAAGGCACATTTGTATAATGAGAAATCATAACTAGTTATAGGAAGCATGATGACTTTTTGCCTTTCCAATTCGAATATGCTGCTCTGTCAGTCTCTGTTTTACATGCTTAAAACTCCAGTTAACAGTTTTTTTGCTATAAAAAGCTCTGAAGCTGTTAGCAGTTTCTGATTTACAGAAGTTTACATGTTTCTGTTGTTTTCGGTATGCAGCAATAGTCCATTGTTTACTCTTTCCTGAAAATTCAGTCTCTCTTGTCAGTGATATTGTTAGTAGTTGTGATTTTGGTGTGCTTCAGCTTTTTGCCACTGTTCCCCCTTCTTGTGACTTGAGTGACTAGTTGGTGACAGTTCTATTAACTGAAATGAAACTACAAAATTTATGTAATTGTTTTTAACTACTGGGAGACAGTTGAAACCTGTAAGAGATAAAGAGCTAGTTGGTCATTTCAGCACAAGACACATTTAAATGCTTGTGTGAGACATCATAACTAACATTTTTTTCCTGCTGAATACTCATTCATCTGTTGGAAATGAGGAGTGACAGCACTACTTTCATGTGCTTGCCTGTATTCGAGGAAAAGCTGTTGTCTTCAGTTCCAGCAGCAATAACAAGCTAGCAAGACTTCAGTCTATGTTTCTCTTTGGCTTTACTGGTCCTGGTTCCCCAGTACTGTTTCTGCAGACTTTCTGCAGTATCAGAGGCTGGAGTCAAGCTGGAGGGAGATGTATCCTGTGGAAGCCTCAGCCCACAGCCCAGTTAGAGCTCATCATGTCCCAACTCTTATGCTTTTTCCCCAAAGGAAACCTGGAAGTGATAACTGTGCCTTGTGTCAGGCTACACATGGAGCCAGGTCACCGATGAGTCTTTGCTCTGTTTGCTCAGGTATCGGGGATCTTTGAACTGCTCAGACAGGCTGTTTGTGGATACTGCACCCCACTACAGTGTTTTAGCATGTTCTCACTGTAATATTAACTGCGGTTACTCAGCTTGCAGTGAGCTTAAAATAAGGCCAGGTCTTGCTCAAGCATGTCCATATACACCTGTGAAAACACAGAGCTTGAGATGCAGCCTGGGATCAATGTGCTCCCAGTGTGGCTGGAAGTTGGAAATGGATGTTGGTTGCCTCTGGAAATAGACATGGGACAAGGGACAGAAAAATACTGTGTATGCTCCAATTAAGAAGAACATCAGGGACTGTTAATCACTGTCCCAGCCAGCTTTTCAGAAACGTGGTTGACAAAGAAGATGAAGTAATACTGTCAGGGGAAAAAATAGCAACAACAACTTCTATGAAACAAAGGAGAAAATACTTTCTTTATCACCCAATATCCTTATTGCAACAGGCAGTCCAGTGAGATCTTGGTCAGATGAGTTTATATTTATAATTGGGCTTTCAAACACCTATGCTCCATCCGTGAGTGTTGCATGCCTCTTTGATGGAAGTGGCCACAGCGCTAAAGGATATTTTAAAGTAATTTCTGTGCAGTAACTGTTGCTTCATTCATAACAGACTTGAGATACAAAAATCTAACAGTGTTCTCAGCCTTTGGACTGAATCTGGTGTGTACACATTGCCTTTCAGAGTGTGAATTTCTTCAAACGTAAGGAGTGGCCTTACGTTTCTCTCCTTTAACTTATATCAGCTTGATAAAATAAGTACTACCTGTTGAAAAAATGATGAGGCTACTTCATTGGATTTAATAGTGGAGACAGAAGTGATTATGAAATAAAATCTTCAAATTCCAAGTTGCTTCACAGATGATATGCAACTGATGTTTTAAGAATTATAAGTTCAAAGTAGGCAAAAGATGCACTTAGCCAGGCCTACTATAATACATTTTTATGAAGAAGTATTCATAGTCAGCTTTTGAAGTAGTGTTTGTTCTTATTTTTTCCTTATCAATGGTTATTATCAACAAGCTTTCTTAAGGACTTTATAAACAAAATTCTTAAAGTTTGTCTTCAGTTATACTCAGCAGAGGTAGAAATAAAACAAAAATAACTTCTCTGTAGGAAACTATTTTCCTGCTGCACAAACAAACTTTACTGAGAATAGATTACTTAAAGAAAAGGAAACCCAGAGGTCACATTTGCTGTTCAAATCCAGTTTATCTTCTTTGACAAAAGTAATCTTAATGCTCTCTCCTTGTGAATGACTCTCACTTTTTAATCCCTTAGATTTTTAACTCTGTAGGAGGAGTATATTGGCTACTTGCCACACATCAAACTGTATTATTTAGGGTGAAGTACTGGGACTCTCATTGAAGAAAAAAAAAAAAAGCTGTACAAACATAAAAAAGCAGTGATTCTTCTTGCAAGCATTATAATGCAAGAACAATAGGATGCTGAATGTGAAGTTTGCAGATAGAAAGAGATAATGTTCTAATTAGGTTCTAGATGTAATTTCTGTTTGCACAACTCAGCTCAAGTCAATGGCCACGCTCAAATCTGAATTCACATCAGAAATTCAGTTCATGTGCCATTTGCATCTCAGATACTTACTTGGGGTCTTGCATGGGATTTTTACTTGGAAACTACCCTGGTAGAAACAAGTAGCTCAAATACATCTCTTCGCATTTTGGTTTTTGGTGAATTACAGAAGATAAGAATGCTGGATTCACAATGCCTTCTTCTGACGGGGTTTTACAGGTTAATTTCTTGGTTGCACTAATGACAGTATCTTGCACAGAACGTAAATGGACATGACACTAGTGAAACATGACTTTCCCAAAGAGTATCTATCAAATATTTTTGTTGCTGTTCAAAAATCCAGACTGGAGTCTTTTAATCTCAAGTTTTGTTCTAAATTAACAAGAAGTCTCTGCAAAGAAATTAAACCTGAAACAATTTAGATATACTAAAGCAGGTAGAGTATGATTCTGAGCTCAATATATTAAAGGAGATCAATGGAGCATATTCGGAAATAATCAGTGATCATCAGTCATACCAAGTAAACTAAAACAAAACTAGCATAAAGCTCAGAATAAGTTACAGTCAATTAATAAATAACTCTTTAAGCCTCAAAAGATGTATTAATATTTTTAATGTGGGATATAGATCTAATCAATTTTTTTTTCTTGCCGAGTGACACCTTACACTATAGTTTGGGATTAGGAATGGAGGTTGGGTGTGTGTCAGTTACTCCAGCCCACTCTGGTCACATCGGGTGCATGGGTCCCTGGAAGAGATGCACCGCATCTCCCACCACCTTCACCATGCTATCTGAGGGAACAGGGCTGGGGTGGAAGAGAAAAGCCTTTGGTGGTGTACACTGCAGTGGAGGTGATGAACAGCGTGTGCTCTCATGTGGGGACTGGGAGCATTTCCCAGTCCCTGGGCATGACTTTCCTCTCTTGTAATAGCCACTGTCTGGCACCAAAACGTGTGTACGTGCAGGCAGCAACAAGTGAAGGGAGAGAGAGGTGCTGGGGCAGAGACTGGGAGGAGGGAGCTATGAGGAGGACAAATTCTGTCTGATAACATGGAAATAGTCCTGCATCCTGTTAAGTGAGTCTGTTTTTTCTATCAGCTGCTGACTGAAAATCAACTTACACGTGTAAGACCTTGCTAACTTAGTCTAACCAAAATATCTCCTCTTTTCTGGGCTGAAGCTTGCAGGCTGTGTGTAGCAGCCCCTCCTATTCTCTGCTTGCACTCTCTTCCAAGTGAGTTTGATATTTAGTGTCACTCCCGGCTTAGTAGCTCCAGGGGCCATCTCTGATGCTCTCCCGTACTTCGACAAAAAACATTCCCCCCCAAGTCTTGTAAGGAACTAAAATGTACTCCTTGACCCCTTTTTTGACTCCAGAAGACAAAGTTGCTCTCTACTGGAGTGGTCCTACAGTGACTTCTACAGGCAAATGAGGTTAGTGTTGAATAGGAGGGAAGAAATGAGACAAAAGATATCATTTTTCTTTCCTCAATTTTTTTCAAATTTCTTAGCCCTCTGCTCTCTGAATACTCTGATGTTTTCCACTGCTTTATCTTGATTAGTTTTTCTTTTCAATTATACTGATATTTTAATATTTTCTTCTGTTGCTGTTCTTTTTCTGTTACTTCTAGTCTTTTATTCCTATTTCTGATAACTGGCTACTGAAGACGATTTTTTTTTTTTCCTCCACTGAAAGTCCAAAGCATGCTCGTTGAAACATTTCTTTTTACAATATGGATCTGAGACGATGAACTAAGACTAGTGAAGGAGGAACAGAAGGTAGTTTGGAGACACAGAATATTGCACTAACAAGAATATTGTGATAAATGTTGCAGAGGAAGGATATTACTGAGATTGTAGTCAATAAAAAGACAAGAAGTTAAGAAAATACATTTTAATTACCTGTCTTGTTTCAACACACACACAAAAATATATATTTCATGTACAACAGACACTTTCTCTATCAGGATACCATAACAAGTAACTAGAATGGAAATTTGAACACTTTACCTGTTCTATATAATAATTTCAGCTGAAAATATTTTAAGGTCCCAAATTGTAGTGGGCTAACATTTATGTTTTGCTGGCTTCATATTTATTTCCTTGCTTAAATACTAATACACCACAGAAAAACTTGATTTTTTTTTTTTTTTTTTTATTTGCCAGGGATTTATGGATTTTCAGCTGCTTAATTTCTCCAAATTTTCAAGCTAAGAAAATGTGTGTCCCAATACACTTGTTTGCTTGCTAGCATCTTAAGGTGCTGTTTTAAGTGATCATGAAGAAAGTGTCTCCATGCCTATGTTGTTACTTCTTTACCTTGTCCAGGTTAGGGGTATATTTGAATAGGAATGCCAACTGTATGCTGTTGTTCGTATGGCTGATAAGAACTGCTGCATTGAGTTTCTTTATTTCTGTAATCCAGAAAATAAGTTTTCTTTTGTTCAGCCTTAGCCCACAGCTTTTTTCCTCTTAACTAGAATGGCTTTGTGTCCCAGGTTTAAATGCTCAGCATGACACAATATGAATTCCTACACAACGCAATACTGCTTTTCACTGGAAAGATTTCTAAAGACACCTTTCCCTGCATCTTCCTCCCAAGGCCAAATAACAACAAAACATTAACATCTCAACGTTTTAAAAATGTATAAGCAGCATACAGAATAACAGTGCTCTAGTAATATCTGAGATGTCCGGCATGATGTGTGGGCGGTAAGTGGTTAGGCTATTAGTACATAGCGGCTAGGTCTGCACATTCCCCTGAGACTTCAACGTCACTGTTGTCAGGCAGCAATAAGATGATTAGTTTAGTTTTGATCATAGCAAGGCTCTTCATCGGTGCCCTCTGTGTTTTTGCTGCTCCTCATTCTTTCATCAGTTCTCTTGGGAGTTTTGAGATGATGTCGCTTTGCTGCTTGTGGTGTCTGACAGCTTGGGAGACGTCTTCGCAGAGCTGTGACTGTCACAGTGACAATCTTCGCAAACAGTCTTGGTGTCACAAGGGCAAAGATGCACAATGTTGTGTAGTGTTTTTTTTTTTTTTAAGTAGCAGCAGCAGCTCCCTGGATTTCACAAAGAATGTGTTGTTTTGCTGTGAATGTTCTCTTTATGCCTGCAAGCCTTTGGTGCTTGCTTGTCCAGTAGGTAGGACCTAGGTCTGGTTTACACTAGCTGCAAGGATCGTGTGCGTGTGCTGTTCCTTGTGCTGGCTTGGCTGAAATCAGTCCTTGCCTTCCTATGCTGGGTCTCTGTTCTACCATGTGTATTTCTCAGTCATGTTCATGAGTCTTAAGGCATTTGTTGCTGACTTCATTTAGCAGAGTTACTTATGCTTCATGTCAAATCATGGTGGGATTTTTAGTGGCTAGTGAAGGCATTCAAATGCATATACTTTACTTATAAAAAACATAATTTAGTGCTCTAAACTGTAAAGTTCATATGTTCACAAGCTCTAGTTCCTTTATCTTACTTTTACAATGGAACCTTCACTTTCAGATTATTTTTTTTAGATGAGTATGTCTTCATGTAGCTTACTGTAGTTATTTTGTAACAGGTAATGAAAAAATCAGTGAACATCTCAAACATAAAAATTGTTTTCAAGGAAAAATCTGTACCTTTCTTGTTAGCAGCTGGTGTTCTATACCGAAGGGGGAAAAAAAAGTTTCTACACCAAAGGTGCTACAGAGTATATATGAAACAGGCAAGGAGACACAAGGAATAAAATACTACTGATTAGCAGGGTGGGAAACAAGTTGTGCATGCTGTCCAACTATTTTGGGGATTTGGTGTGCAGTGCATCGCAACAAAGAATAAATTTTAAGGTGGAGTTCTAAGGAATGGTGTAGTTCTTAAGAAATCTACCAAGAGGTTTGATAACAGTGCTTGCAGTACACGACACAGCAGGAGCACGGAAGTGTGTACTCGGAAACCAAGAGAGTGATTTATGGGCGTTGCTGTTGCTGTAGGTCTCCCAGGTGTGCCTTTGCCAGCCGCTTGAACCTTCTGTGTGTTGGACAGGGAAGATTTGATGGGTAAAAGTCACTGCAGCTGGAATTGCAGGTTTGAGATTCAAATAAACTTCAGAATAAGAATTATGCCACATGAAATTTAACAAGACTTCAGGAGAAATCTATTAATTTTCCTCAGCCTCCCACAATATACAGCATTGGCTTCTTTCTTCGTAGCTGTCAGTCAGATCACGCGTTTGCCTGTGACTGAGGCTCCTAACAGAGACCTGACTGACCTCTTTTGGGTGCTCCTGTCCAGTGTCCAGCTTCTGAAATTTCTTTATCACAGATATGTTCCCTTCAAATCTTCAACCTAGCTAAACCTCTTACCCATCTTCTTAGTATTCTTGCAGCATGGTTGCAGCAATTTTTTATATCCATGAGAAATTAGAAATCTTCAGGCTGCACTGAATTTAAATTCAAGTGGAGGAAAAAAGCCTAACAAACAACCCTCAGAAAAGATAGGGCTGCACTACAAATCTGTTGTGAGATATAACCAAGGCTTTCTGAAGTACTCCAGTAGCAAATTGGATCTTCTCTATCAGGCTGGACTGGTAGACAGGAAGGCAAAAGTAACACCGACCTATCCTGTGTATTTTTGTGTGATCTAGTATTGTATATTATACATTGTATCACCTAAAGACAGGAACTGCAGTTCAGCTGTGGTGAGGGATGTTTATAGAGCAAATATATGAAGGGTTTGTTCAAGAGACCTCACAGCCCAATAGCTCCTCTGTCTCATCTTTCATACCATCCTATATCAGCTGATTCGTTTAGCTAGTTATGCTTTTTCCTCTACTTTTTTTCTGAAATAGCTGGTGTATGATGCCGTGAAAAGCCGGAGTTGAAGACTCAATAGTCGGCAGACTATTAAGCAGGTATTCTTTATTACGGCGCCGGGCAACACGGGGGATCTCTCCTTCAAACATGTGCACTGAAGAGACACAGTTACTAGGTATTTATGCTATGTTAACATACATATTCATTACATTTGCAAGAAATGCTTATTATAGTAATGTTTTTTCCGAGAACTCATTAATATATTGTAATGTCCGTTGCACATGTTTGTTTGGCGTCTCTCGGCAGGGGTCTTCAGATTATCCTGCAGCCTCCTTATCTCTGTAGTTTGCATACCTATTCTCCCACAGTCCAGGCGCCTAAAGGGATTATTCAGGAGTCCCTTGTCTTGCAACCGTCCCAATATTCACAAAGAACCGAGACTTGTTTCTGACCACCTGAAGTGATAACATCTCCTACATGTTACATTTGTTACATTTACATTTATCACTGGGGATGTACCTCTCTCTTTCAGAGCACATATTACACGGCTTTGATTTCCAAGAGCTTTCACAGAAGTATAGGTTACCTGAACTGCGGGTTATACTTTTAAACACCAGTATCTTCTCTAATATAAAAGCAAAATAATGTGTGCAAGTATACTACAGGGGAGTAGCCATCTTCTCCAGTTTGCTACTGTTCTGGTTTTGGCTGCAGCCGGCAACAGAAGCGCCATGCGGCCGCCCTTCCCCCCGCTGGGGTGCAGAGGAGAATGGAAAGAAACAGGCAGAAAATTGGTGGGTCAGGATAAGGGCAGTTTAACAGAACAGCAAACAAAGGGAACAGGAACAACAATGACACAGATAAGGAGAAAACACAACATGAACCGCACAACCCACAGAACTGTTCTCCCCGACTGAACCGT
>Ga0065711_1039160_pt1 | contig 18069 bp, 12 predicted proteins | sample Hoacrofraction12_FD_59098 | JGI IMG/M metagenome (GOLD analysis project Ga0065711, IMG submission 59098) | Hoatzin crop microbial communities from Cojedes, Venezuela - Epithelial fraction 12 v2 (version 2) | ecosystem: Host-associated > Birds > Digestive system > Esophagus > Crop | place... | reverse complement strand
TGGAGATATTCAAGACCCGCCTGGACAAGGTCCTGTGCAGCCTGCTGTAGGTGACCCTGCTTCGGCAGGAGGGTTGGACTAGATGACCCACAGAGGTCCCTTCCAACCCCTACCGTTCTGTGATTCTGTGATTCAGTGATTCTGTGGAGGCTTCCAGGGGAGATCTCCATCTATGTAAGATCCTCAAGCTGGATTCTCTGTCAAAGAAGTTCCTAAATACCTCCTTTCAAAAACACAGAGTTCACTCCAAAAAAAAGCCACTGAAAAGTACCCGATCAACAATGAGCAGAAAATTTCCCTCGTAATTCAGCACTCAGGCTCACTCCTTCCGCAAGTGCAAGATTCAGGACTGCAGCTTCTTGTCTGCTCAGAAGGCTTCATAATCACTAGGCCACAGGCTGTTTGGGACATAGCAGCTAGGAGGCAGGGACAAGGATGAAAACTTTGGATTAGAAGTTCCACCTCCCATCTTCACTTTTTGGAAGCACGTGCTGTTTAACGTGGAACTGTGGAGCGCTTGGAAGGCAGCTGGAAGAGAGCACACCAACACATGCTCTCACTTGCTCCGGCTGCCACACCACAAACACAGGGGCCCCTGTGACCCATGGCCAGACCCTAGCTGCTGCACACAGACCCCCATGAACACCCCACACACAGAGAACAGGGAACCCCCCACCCAGGCACAGTTAGAAATGGAGTTTAATGAGAAGACGGGACAGACTGGGCTGGTCAGGCGCCCGGCACTGCTTTATCACAGAACCTAAGGCACTGTACACATTGTTTGTTATCCAAGGTCTCTTATAAAAACACAGTTATAATGCTAGCCTCTGCACAGAACTGGATGTGGCTGCTGTGCGTGGGGCATGACTGCACCAGCCCCATTTCCTCAATAAAAAACGTTGCATCTGCTCTAGTGGGGAGAGAACTGTTTGAGGTTTTGTACACTTTGTTTTCACTGTCAGGTTTTAGTTATGTTTAGGGTCCATAAATCCAGTCTTGTGGTTTTAAAAATAATAAAACTTTCTGTATAAGATCTGTAGCATTTTTTTTTGTTCATGTGGTACTACAAAATGGGAAGATAAGACTTATGTAACAAGCCAGGAAATTTCAAGAATAAATCTACTTTCCATAAGTTTCTCTCATGTTTTGCCAGATTCAAAATATTTTCTTGCAACACCTGTTCTTGGCCAGCCCCACATCCTGGGATCAAAAATTAAATCTTCCTGTCTTACTCATTAAATGAAGAACACAAATGTGTGAAAAGCCCCTAAAAGCAGGTATAATACATAACATGAATACAATAGTCCATAAATATTTAATTGTGGGGAATTTATTATGCAGTTAGTTTATAGCAACTAAATCAGAAGCAAGTAAACAATAAAAATAATCCCCAAACTTCATAAACTGATTTTAATGGAAAAGTACATTTGCAAGAGCAACAGGATTTGAAGCATGCTATGCACTGTCCTTAGTATTGTTGGTTTACTAGCTTTTAAGATGATTCCCTGCACTCTGAGAAGTATTTAGAGCCTTCTTACTGCAGTAGAGTGCAAACCATCAGGTTTAGACCCTATATTATCTAGAATAATCTTTTTCCTCCACAATTCTAATGCTGGAGACGGAAAAACATTCAGCTACTCAAGGATTTGCACATATTTTTGGAAACTGTAGGCTGACTTTCCTGCCATTATTTGGCTGAACAGTCAAGACTGGCCACAAGTAGCAGTGTAGCATAAACACAGGAGTTTATTCTTTGTAAGAAGAAGCATCAAAGCAAAAGAGATTAAGGAATAATCTTTACTGAATTAAATTTAATTGACTCACCTCACCTAACTGCTGGCATGTGGAAGATGGCTCCTTCTCCACCTGAAGATCTACAGCTGCAGAACACATTCGATGCCCTGGTAGCAGGCGAGAAACAGAATGTCATACATGGGGAAGCATCAGAGTTGTCGAAGCATAAACCATGCATTAGTGACAGGAGGAAACAGCAAGGGATAGTAGTGGTGGGTTTCCATTTGTAGAGGACAAAAGCCCCCATCTGTCCACTTGGCTTGCTATCTAGAATGATTTGCTGCTTGCCAGGGACTCAGATCCAAGACGTTGCAGAGAAAGCGCCAAGGCTCTCAGGCTATTACTCCCTGCCGCTTATCCACATGGGTGCCAATAATACTGCCAGGGGAGACCAGAGGAGTCCCTGAGAGTGAGCATCAAGAGCTACAGACTGGCCAGCCTCACTCTTTCACCTGCAAAAATCATGGACCAAGGCCCCTTGGAGCACATTTCCCAGCCCACGCAGGAGACAGAGGTGACTAGGAAGGCTCAGCATGGGTTTACCAAGGGTCAGTCATGCCTGAACAATCTGATTACTCTCTATGATAAAATGACTGGATTTGTGGCCAAAGGGAGAGCAATGGATGACTTTGACCTTGCCTTTAGCACTTGTCAGTCCCTTTCAGAACACCCTTCCTTCTCTTGACTTAAAAAATACAAATGACATCTGATAAATTTCTGTAGTATTTCTACCAGTTAGCTCTTGGGTTCTCAGCAGCTTCCGTCTACTAGTGACTTTAAGTGAAAGAAGAATTTACACAAATAGTTATGTGTGTCAACTTATGACTTTGCCATGCTGCAGATATAGGGAAGATTTTCTCATATTTACTTCCATAAAACAAAAATACAGATTTTCATTGCATTGACAGATTATTTTCCTGCAGAGAAGCAATAGTACACACCCAGATCTCTTGGTGGAGTTCTGCAATCCATCGAGGGAAAGTTACCTGCAGTCCAAAAGCAGATTCTGAGTGGATATGGGCTGGCCAAGCACCTGTGATTACACCACATATAAGAGGAAAAATACAACAGAATTGTCAAGAACAGGACGAGAAATTGAAGATATCAGAGCAGTAGCTGCAGAACAAACTTTCTGAGCTTCTGTTCACCCTCACAATAGCTGGACATTTCTTTGGAATCACCGACAACATCACACCCACAGGTTTGAAGCCTTTGACTAGAGACTGCAGTCTGTCCTTTCTTTTTGGCTGTCTGGAGGTTCCCCTTCCTTTTTTCTTTCCTGGACTTTCCCCATCTTGGTGCCTCAAGGAGTTGCATGGAGATATGCTGGCATCTTGAGAACCTGCTCTGTCAGGTGCCATCAACACTTACTGTTCTTCTTCACCATCTTCTTCACCATCGATTTTAGGGTCTTCATTTTCCAGGTGAGCCCATCTGAAGCTTTCTATTACAAATCCCTGTAGGCGACACAGCACATTCTTCCCTGAGGAGCACCCCGCTCTGCCCACATACACACTCACATGGGCCTGATCAGACCGTTCCTGTTTCAGTGGAGCACTTTGCTCCACTAACAGCCACCAACTTCAGGGTGTTTTCTGATAGCAGTGAGACACTGAATGTGGGCATAGAGCACAGGTGCTTGCTTTCTGCCTGGCAAGACCTATGCTCTTATCAGCATATTGAAATCATTCCCTCATCTGGGGCAAAAACTCCCCAGCTGTCTGGCCCGTGAAGACAACAGCAAGAAGCACAACCATGGAACAGCCCTCTCCATCCTGGCAGCCCACCCACACCTTCCCTTTTCACTCCACCACCTCTGCGTGCCAGTGCTGACCTTTTTCCTCTCTGTCACAATGTACTCCATCACTACTTCCACCCATTCTGAAGAAGGGCAAGGTGTCCTTTGGAGGCGCAGAGTAAGGCACTGTCCCTACACCTCTGCCTCTTTAGTATTCCTTCCTTTAGTAACATCTTCCTCAAACCTAAGAAAAAGGAGGAATTCTTCCCAGAGTCTAAGCACATCAGACAGTCATTGCCCACAAACAAGAGTGTCATGACACCAGGAGCATAAATGGCTTCAAACAAGTAGAAGCAAAAGACCTGAAAAGGAGAGGACACTAGTAAGAAGGAAAACCACCACCAAAGCAAATACAAAAAAAAAAATTTCCCCCCCTTGATGAGGAGGAAAGCTACTATTCATCCTCAGCTTTTGAGTTCTCAACTTGGAGAGTCATAGCTAGATTCAAAGTGGTCAGCTTTCCTACCTGCCTCCTCACCCCTCATCCCACCACTCAGCACTTATGAGACAACTTGCACCTGGTGGACCTCTGCAAAGCCACAGAGCTTCTCTCTTCTCTTTTAAGCACTCTATCATTAGCAAAAAATTTCGCCAAACACTTGGACTAACCATCCATATGCCTCTTCCTTCTCTTCATCCCTTCACAAACCCATCCCATAGACCTGTAAGTTTTTCAGTGGAAGCTCACCTTGCTTGGGATAGGTTTTTTCCTCTCACTGGCAGTACTTTCAACACTTGCTGTCTCCGTGAGGATTCCCACCTCTAGCTTCTAGAGCTGTGCAAGATCTACAGCTACTCTCCAGTCTTTGCTCTGGGTGCACCTGAAATAGGCTTTAAACATGACAGGCTGTCAGAGGACAGAAGAAAAGATACTCCTTAGTCCTCTGGCTATTTCTCTTGTCAGGTGCACTGAGGGCACTAATAGTCCTAAACTGACATCATCTGAGATCTCCAGAAGCTCAGACCTGGGCCACTAGCTCTTGCCTGAGCTATGTTGTAGTGTATCTGCCTTTACTCTGGTCTCGGGACCTGTTTCCTGGCTGAATCTTAGACCAACTAGTCTTGTTCCATTCCAAGTATTTGGTCTTCAGTTCTGCCTCTGGCCCTCTATCCGCTCTTGTGTGGATATCAGATCTAATTTGTAGCTTTCCCACTGAGCCTCATCTCCTGCTGCTCCTGGCTCAGCTTTCTTGGTGCGCCCTGGGCCTGATTTGTCAAAAAAAAAGGAAGAAGAAAGGAAAAAAAAAAACTGTCAAATGAACATCGTATTTCTCCTGGTAAAGAACTCCAGATGTTGTCAGCTTGCTGTAATGTCCCCTCCACTGCCAACACCAGCATGAAACCACTGACCTTCAGGAGCAGTGGGAGGGTGAGGACAACACTAGGAAAAAGGCAGAAGCTAAAACGTGTGTGCATTACCATTAAAATGGTATTACTTCTATTACTATGGCTTTTTACCTGTACATAAATATTCTACCTGCATTATTATTCTTTTTTCTGTAAAAATTAGATCTGTGTCCTGGTCAAAGAGGGCACTATCCCTGCCTGTGCCGTGGTCATCCTCAGTTCCTAATTAAGCTCAAGAAAACTCTTCATGCATCCCATTAAACAGACAGGGACAGTGTCTGCGTAAGCAGAGATGAGAATCTCCATAGACAGCTTTTGATCTGGGATCTCTACTCAGTTTCCAGTAGAATCATTGGTATTTGACTATGTGCTGCTTATTACAAGTTTACTTTTTTGCTTATGCATTTTCTTGTCCATAGGTAATATTACTTGCTTGGATTGTTTTACTGTTTCTGCACACATTGAATTAAAATGCTTATGACTGTAATCCACACTTGGCTTCTATCACAAAGCAGAGACGTGCTCCCAGCAAATTACTCTTTACCACAAAACTAGTGACTGTTGCAAAGGTGAGTTAAGGATTCATAAAATTATAAATATTTAGTAGTGGAATAATTTACTGTGTTCCATTCATTGATTTCTATAGCTACAGCCCCCAGTGTTCCCTTTGCATGTTTACTTACACAGTGAAAGTATAATGAAATAGCGAACCATTGGAGCTAGAGTTGCTCTTTAAACTTCTTTGTGTCGAAGTAAAAATTAGTTATTTCATTAGAAAGAGGAAATTAAATAATTTCCATATGTATTCTGAATTACAGGGTTAGTAGTACTGAATTTGTGTTAAGCATGAATATATATATCACCTTGGCGTCTCTTCTTGTTTCCTAAATTGAACATGGTCTGGGAGTAGCCAGATGACCTTCTGAAAAGGTCAAGTGCAGGAAGGAAGAAGTGGTATTGATAAATTTAGTGGGGCAAGATTTACAGGAGTTATGCATTTAAGCGTTGTCCAATTATCCTTCCTGGCACCTAGACTGAAATTTTAGATTCTCAGAAGTCCTGTTTGCTTAATGTTCAAGCCCTAAAAATTTTGGCTAAAAAGTGCCAACATTTTTGTGCTAACACTTCACATTCTGTAAACACCTGTAGAGGATGGTCTCACCTAGTACATAGCAAGGACCTGAGGAGGAAGGAGAACACAGTGAGTCGAGAAAGCACTGCTGTCATCTCTTTTACAGAAGAACTCTGAGGCTGACATCAGAGAAAACGCTGCCAGTGGTGGTGTTTCTCTGCCTGTGGAACTCTAGATCTAAAGCTCATTTTGAACATTCTCACCTTAAAACTACATGGCAACTTCTCAAGTGACAGCTCACAGGATAATTCGGACCGCAAGCAACCAGCAAGTATCCTGCAGATAGCAGAAGACTCTCTGCAGGAAGCAATTCACAGGACATGATAAATGCATGTGAATGAGGGAAGGGCCAGAGATCGTTGTAGACTTTTGCAGCAAGAGTAGAGGAAATAGAACTGGAATACCAGTGCTCACTCCTTGCTCCCTCAGTCCAACCCTTTGCACATGCATATTCACCTTCCTTTAGTTTGCCAGATCTTACCCTCCCTGAAAAAATTGGTGGAACTTCTGGGGTGAAGAGCCCTCAGCATCTCAACCTGTTCTACTTTGTATGGAATTATTATTCATTATTGAGTCAGAGATTTACAGCAGCTATAACAATTTTTAGAGCACTTGCCTAGAAGCTGCTGAATACCTAATACGACAGTGATATATTCACAAAGCAAAGATTCGAACCATTTCAAATTAAGGTAATGAAAATCAGTACAAGACCTTATGAGAAGGGAAGGTGATATTTGTTTTAAACAAAACTTACTCTCCATCCTTCCAATCATTCTTTCCTCACTTTTCCTCATATATACATCAAGAAATGTATATTAGTAGTTTGGGACGGGTCACTTGTAGATAATAGAGAGGATGAGAGGTGCCAGCTATTGAGTCCTCACTGTGTCTTCTGAATCTTTTTGCTGGTGACAACTAACTGCTTTGGGGCAGTTGTTTTGTACCCCTCAGGAGTCATCAATTATTGAAGCGTAATCTTTTGCCTTAGGAGCTTGCTTATGACAGCCTCCAAAAAATGTTAGGCAAGGTGGCTGCCCATTTTCTTTAATTTCCTCATTTTGGGTGTCTCATGGCTGCAGTCTGTCTTCCTGTTGGAATATCAAGCAGGGAAAAGGCACAATCCATGTGCTGTAACTGTGCTGCCATCCTCCTACTGTCAGAGTGCAGGTCTTCTGCTGATGAGTCAATTGTACTGTTACCTTGGTGCAAGCAGCACGTTCCTTAGTTGCTACCAATTTTGTTGCTGTCACATATGTCATTGGCTACCAACGCATGCCATTCTTCCAACCTTTGCTCTAGTGTTTCTTGTGGTGCTTTCACATAAATACATTTCTGTTCACATCGTCATCTCAATCTGTACATTTCTGTTACAAATCCTTGCAGGTCCTTTACCACAGGAGAGTGCTTTAACTGAAAGATTGACCAAACTCAGTGTCTTTCTCAGCAGACAAATGTTGAGTTCACCAGTTCATCAGCTTCCACTTCAGTGCGAAGTGGAGCACCACTGTCAGCAGGGGCTGTAAAATACCCCTGTTCTCAGAGTAGCTGGTATCCTGGTAGAATACTATTGGTTTGGCAGGGTGTTCAGATTTTCTCAAGACAAGGGAAACTAGAGTAGGTCCTACACACCCTAGAGGTAGTTTTGTACTTCCTACGCAAAACTGTCCAGAGGCAATTCAAAGTTATGGATCTTGACTGCAGGTTAGATGTTTTTATCCAACCTGGGTGAAGTCATAACAGGCTTTATGGGAGCAGGGTTTAAAGCATATGCCTCTGCTCAACATTTGTGATGAGATGGAGAGGCTCTCAAGGCTCTGGGCTTCCTACATTCTTATCTGTAGGGAACAGAGAGCATGTAGGGAACAAGGGGGTCTGTGGTTTTACAAAGCCAATCTAGGTCCAGTCTTCAAAAGAGGAGTATTCCTATTAACCCTTTCGGAGGTGCTAATTCAAACCAGAACAGCAGTCTACACATGCAGATATACTCCTCACAGCTGTGGAACCAGACCAGAGATGTCAAGTGTAGGTATCCTCCTTCCAGAGAAATTCCCCATGGAAAGAAGAATCAAATATAAAATGAAGTGTTATTAATTTGCCACTACCTTTCCCTTTTCACTCAGCTGCTTAAGCTTTACTGAAGTAGAAGAAAACAAAAAACACAGAACAAAACTCATAGAATTAAATAAATTATCATAGTAACATGCAGACAAGATTCCTGTTCTCCAGGCTTCGTTTCAAAACCTCAGATATGGAGGTGCAGCCCTTCGTCTCAAGTCTTGTGGTTTCTGAGGTTTTCTTTTTCTCTTGAAAGGCAACACAGTTTGTAGATTTGAAGTTCAGAATTCCTAAATTTAGTATCTCCTAAAATACTTTATTTTTAAAGCTTAATAAATGTACACAGTACTGCAGAATGACATGTGCGGGAATAACAGTAGTTCCTTTTAGTATCCATGCTGTGCTTATCTCCATGGCAGCTAAGCAATTTAGAAAAGAATAAGCAAGCAACTTATTGCTGCATACTTCTCTCCCTCAGCCCTCTTCTGGTTTTCTGTTGTTTGCTAGTAATATATACTACGATGTCTGGACCAGAAAATGTCAAGGCTAAAAGAGTCATGTCTTCTAACAGTGCAAAACACTATCTCCAGCCCTTGAAAGTCCTGTTCCTGCTGAAGCTATGGTTATTCAGCCTGATCCAACCTGGACTACGGAGCAAGTATTGTGAACTACCAGGTTCAGCTAACAGCTCTTCCCAGGACCTGAGGCTTGACGTCCTTCCAGACGCAGGTCTTCGGCTTGCCAGCGCGTCCATCTTGAAGCGCATTTCATGTACACGCGTGCACACACAGATGCAGAGACACGGGGCCGAAATCAGCTCGGCAACGTCTGCGTACCATGCAGCCTGGTTGTTGGCACCGGGAGACCTTATGACCCACAGCCCTTTCCCTGGTTGCAGACACTTTCTCCTCTCCACAAAGGCTAGAGACTGAGATTACACAGGAAAAAATAGTTAAGGAGAGGATTTAGTAAGAAGAGAAGAGAGACTGCCATCAATGCAGGACTTGATCAGACAACCACATCGACCAGCAGCTTTCTTATATGTGACTGTCCTCTTTTATACCCACTTCTCTCCGTTCTCCTCTGCTTATAATTCCCCTCACACATCTTGATCCCTCTCTTTTTCCACCTTTGTCTCCTCCCAGATAAAAAAACCCATTCTAGTTACTTTTCCTCCCATTGGTCCCAGTTTTGCTACATCCAGAACCACGTTTAGTATTTCTGATATTACCACCTACAATATCTCAGCCTTATGTGATATCAAAAGGTCCCCAATATTCCCCTCCAGTTCCTTGTGGACCTTGTCCTTCTCTCACATAGTTCTCCATAGTGAACTGTGAAATCCAGCCAATCCAGTGTTCACTGTCATGTTTGTCAGCTGCTCACTCTGCTATTCATTAAGTTTGGCAATTTCTCTTGTTACTTTCAGTATTTTATCATGGTCTGTTCTGTTACTCAAGCCTCAGGATGGGGCCTAGTCATCTCCCTACATATTTCACTGGGGAATGTAATCCATGTGTCTCAGTACAGAAATCACAGAAAAATACAAATAATGTGTCCCTTGCATGGAATCACAGAAAACCCGGTTAGAAAGGACATCTGGAGGTCATCCAGGTGAGTCCTGAGAATTGCCAAGGAAAGAAATTCACTCTCTCTTCGGGCAACCTGTTTCAATGCTTAACTGCTCTCACCATGGAAGAATTGCTCCCTTACACATCACTGATATTTCTCTTGTTGCTGGAAAACTTCGCTGTTGTCATTCAGAGAATTCAGATGCATTTCCCCATAAACGGTTCCAAGAGACTATAGGGACATAGAGATATATCAAATACATTACAGCTTTCAATTTTCTGGAATCATTTCCCTTAAATCAAGGTTATTGCTCGTGCAGAGAAACCGAAGGAGACAGTCTTGGATTTAAAGCATAAGAGGCAGGCAAGCTATTACAGAGCCTTAAATCAATGGAAAGATATTGTCAGGAATTCAGAAAAGGAGCTCAATACCACCTGGCCAAGGATGTTAGTATTGTCTGAGTTGCTAAGTAACTATATAATAGTTATTCATTTCAAGATTAAGTAAATTGTGTCATTTGAAGAATGAATTACAGTCTCATTTAGAGGAAACCAAAATTTACTTTGTAGTCATATAGTACTCTTCCCTCCTTTTTTGCTTTACCGTAGCCTGCCACTAACATTTTCATACGCTGGGTAAGAAATATAAAATCCTTAATCCAAATTTAGATAGCCAGATAGAAGCAGCTTTCTTTCCTCAGTTTTTGCCCTTTCGAGATGTTTTAACGTCATCAAACCTGAAGCTGATCTCTACTACTCCAGTCCTCCTTTTTTTTTGCATCTGCATCTCTGTCAGTATATGACAGAAAGACATACTGTAGTAATCAGCGTTCTGCTGAAGGCACAGCATCTTGTTTGATGCTTATGAGATTTATGAGTAAAATAAGTCCTGGTCAACATAGATGTTAACTATTTCAAAAAATGCTGTTGGAACCGTCCCAGAATACTATTTTTTTTAAATGATGACATATTAAAATCATTTACAATTCCCGGTTTGCAGCACTGGAATAGATGACAAAGTGCGTTCAGACATTTTGAAGGTTGTTCTGGCACCTCAGGATAAACAAAAGAATTTAAGACATGAAGAAAGATGCCATAGAGAAAGACAAACAGGATAAGAAGGGAAATTATTTAAAAGAAAATCAACAGCTTAATACACTTTCAGGTGTATCTATTTATGTCCTTTTGCGATTTGTGTCATACAATAAATCTGTACCACATTATTAATAGTAATGCATAGACCATTATGTAACTTCTCATCAGTTAAAATTATTCTGCTTTTGATTGCACTAGCAATACAATGGGCCAAATGATACTTATCAACTAGCAAAGACTGGAGAGGCTTTACAGATCTCAGTGGATCGACTCACAGTGGTCAAGCACCTGATTTGTTTTTCTTTGTACAGCAGTCTCCTCACTTGGCACTTCCCAACTGCTGTTTGGGGAAGGAATGTGATTTAACATTTGCAGTCTACCTGAGGTTTTGTTTATTTTTTAATACAGAAAAGTTTCTTCTGGGTGTTATTTGAGGGTGAACAATAGCCTCAAAACTTACTCAAAGAGCAGCTCTTAAGCCCGCAGTTGCATCATGAATATTTATCTGGCCGCACGCAAAAGCTCTGAGCGTCTTGGCGATGCTTTTCTCCTCCTGCGAGATATCCGCCTTTGTTGGGAGTGCACTGCCATAGCAACAAAGGGCAGCAGAAGGCAAGGAGGCTGACAGTCGCGTATATAAAGCAGGTTGGATTTTCAGGCTAATTAAAAGGTTTTGTGTTCTGGGTCACCTTGCAAACGAGCTACGACGCTCAGAAGCTGCAGCCAAAGTGCTCAGCAGAAAGGGGAGCAAATGCACAAAGGTTCTTCTGGTGTTCATCATTTCTTGAACACAACCTGCAATTTTCATGGTAAGCAATTGCACTAGCTTTAGAAAATTGGTTACCGGGTCATCTTGCTAAATAGCAAAAGTTGTTTTGATGAGCCAGACTGTAAAACCGTTCATTCTGGGTCTGGTGAGTGATTTGTATCAGTGGACTTCTACCCTCAGAATTCTTTTGACACACATGCTAACATGCATTAAAATTAACACAGCCTGAATGAAACGGATTTGAGCAGCTCTACAAGATAATGCCGCTTCTAAATATTTTGTCATCTTGATCAGTTCAGCGCTCGTTCAGTTTAAGGCCGGCATGTTTTTTGGCTATCTGTGCCGTACATGTAAAGCATTTCCAGTCTACCTGAGGAACAGGTATGGAGGCATGTCAGAACCTGGAGCCCCGTTCTGACATGTCTTCCACCTGTGGCCTATGTTTATGTTTCCAATTCACTTCATAAACCTGCAACTTGGACCACACTTGCCGCAGGAATATTGTGAAAATTGGTCTTTGCACTGCTCTTTGGAGATGCTCCACCCTCACTCTGGTGATTTTCTTTATGACAGTGGGCTGGTAGTTTATTTATGCAGTATGGTTCAGTTTTAAAATGCTGCTTCACACAAATGAGCACCAAGACTTTTACAGACTGCCCAGGGTGCATACACAGCAGACCCAGACCACCCCGGGGCCGTCTCCTGACGGAGGGCAGGGACGCTGTGGGAGCACATACCCGTGGGCAGGACCCCGGGAGCGCGACAGGACCCCCTCGTGAACGCGCAGCCTGGTGTACCTACACACAGCACCTCGCCTTTACACATGCCTGCCTGCTCACAGGGTGCTTTGCAGCTGACAGCACTTACCCGGGATGTTGGCGAGGACATCAGGACGGACTTCTGTCCCTCACAGGCTGTTCCCACCACACCATTAACAAGACTTTCTCCATTACAGGTTTTGGCTTTCTTCTTGTCTTCCTTTAGCAACGTGGATCAGTCGCTTACAGAGGGAAAACACTGGGTACAGCGAATCATTGCTTTGGTAGCTCAGATCAGGTACATAACTGACACAGCTTGCTCATAAATTTGGGAGTCGTAAGGTTTAGTTTCCAGGCAACTTCAGAACCACTGTGTCTAACACCTGCCTTTGGACTTTGCCTGATTTTCAGTGAAATGTTTTCACTTTCAAGTTTTATAACTTAGTCAAAGAATGCCTGTATGAAACTTTACGGTTTCCAATATTAAGAATCTCACAGCAATGTAGTAAGGCTGGTACGATGATCTAGTCTCTTTTGGCCTTATATATCAGTATTTTTTTAAAGCTTCTTTGTCTTCTTCCTAATTCTTTTAATGTTTGTAGTCACTCTGGTTTTCTAAATTTTTATCTTAGCTACAATAAAACTAAATGCTGATGTTGTGTAAGAGCTACAACTGCATAAAAAAAAAAATCCAGTCAATTTGCATATTCTCTCCGCAGCGATGGGGCATCATCTTCCTTTAAGACACATTGCTGCTTGGAAATTAGCAAGCAATTTGCTTGTCAGTGCACCTAAATGAGAAACAGGCAGTAAATCAATGCCTGCACTCGGGTCCCCGGGCTCCACAGTCATTGCAAAACCTGCAGAATTCAACAAGATGCTCATCCTACCCTATCGAGTCAGTGCAGACCAATGGAAGAATGGGAGAATGTTGTCAGTTCTTCAGGTGAACCCAAATTCTTCATCCCGCCCCTTCTGGTGCTGCCTCAGAACTGTCGCGAAGACAACTACTACAAAACCAGACCAGAGCAGCCTTTTTGCCTGTCCTTCAAATAAACTTCACCTCTTCCAAAATCCTGCTGCCTGTGCAATACTTCTTTCTGTACATATGCTCAGAAGATAAATCAGCTCCAGTAACTTGCAGCAATTTATAATTACTGATGAGGCTTGAGGATGCCTTCTTTGAAGGGAATACATATCTGATGAAGTATGCATTAGATTATTAGGACCGTCTTCAACCAGCTCTTATTCTACTGAGAACTAGACAAAATTTTATTGAAAGCGTTCTGCAGTCTTCTAGCTCTTCTGTGTACCAGATCACTTGCAGAACACAGACTAGCAAAACTGTTATAATTCACTTCAATTTTTAATAGCTCTCTTGTGCTGTAGCTTTAACCTTAATGAAATTACTAAAGCACTGAGTAAAGAAAGCAGCTGTTGCAGCTAATGGACCTACCATATGACCAGAGATTTCTGAAGAATGTGCAATACTACTGCACAAAGTATACATATTTACTTATAAAATTGTAAATTATTACAAAATATAGAATTATAGTTTAAAAAAGGCCGAAAGGTTCTTACATCAGTACAGTGTAGCATGTACAGTACAGTATGGTGGTTAATTCATCAGAATCTAAACGATGCACTGTTCCTGGTTGTGTGCAGATGGACAACTGCATACCTCTATATTTAAATATCATTTTTAGAAGTACTTACATATAATTGCTAAAACGCATCTGAGGTTATTGAAACGATTGTTTGTACAACCACAGGCCATGCCAGTTTGAACTTTTACATATTCATTTAAATGTGTCTGTGTTTATTTGAACAGCCCCAGAGTGCAGCATAGATAAGAAAAGGAAATGCCAAAGCTGTGAGACAGACATTCCTTTTTCTTTTTCATTCCTTTTCGAAATGCATTTGATCTAGTTCCTAGGTGGTTTACAGGACTGAGTTAACATGATACAGTATTAAAACTTAGTCTATTGAGCTGCGTTCAAAGTAAGCTTAATTTTATACCAGTGGTAAGAGGACACAGACAAAGCAATCTGAATTTAGGCTGGAGGATCTCTGGACTAAGGAGAATGTCTTTATATCACTCAGTTTAATATTTACTCTTAAGAAGCACACGTACCATGCAGAAAAGAAGAAGAAAAAGCTCCTTCTTGTAATTTGCCACCATGTATGAAAGAAAATTTTAAAACATTCTATCAGTGTTGACATAATATAATTTCATCGTCTGAAAAAAATACCGGATGATCTTGTATATGAACTCTGAACTAGCATAAACTTTAAGCAAATACTTGTTTAAAACCTGTGTACGCTGTCTTTTCCTTAAATGGCATGGCTCTGGATAAATAGGGTGTGTGCAGAAGTCTTTGTAAGACAGAAATCTAAGTTGCCCAACTACATTTTTAATCCTGAAATGATAAAGAAGAACTTGTCAATCATCTAGGAAGAGCAAAAGCAAGATTATATATCAGGGAAAGTACATATTGGAGAAAAGTTAACACAGCTTTTGGTACAGGGAAGGCTGCTGGAGTTCTCCAAAGAGGTACCTGAGTTTTTGGGCACCAGTGATGTGTAGACGAACTCTGTTTGGATTCCACGGTGGCCTTCAACAAGACCCCTCCCTTAAAGGATCTTAAAAGAATCTCAGGTCTTAAAAAGACAGAAGTGAAAACTGGAAGCAGCTCAGAGAAGAGTGGCAAGTGTGATCTGAAGTACAAAACAGCTTCTGTATGAGGAGCAACTGAACAAAGCAGCCTTCAGCCTGGAAAAAAAGACGATTAGGAGGGATGTATTATAGTAATCTGTAAAACCACAGGTGATGTGAAGAGGAGAGACAGGAGGTGCCTGCTTCCTATGTCTTCTAGCACAAGAACTAAGAATTATATCAGAGGATGGCTGATCTGAAACAAGTGGAAGCAGACGCCTCTTCACATAATGCAAATATGAGCTGCGGAACTCCCCACCGTGAGACTTTATAGATGTTAAAGTTTCGAGGTGTTCCAAGTGCAGCCCAACAAATTAATGGAGGGGAAAAAAAAAAATTCACTGAGACTTACAAAGCTCAAAGGTAATGTACCTCAGGGCGAGGATGGACCTGCATGCTAAATCAGCAGGGGTGAGGGGAGCACACCCCGAGACACCAGTGTAACTGCTGCATCGTCCAGAGTCAGTTTTCTCTGCCTGGGAATCCTCTCTTCGCACAGGTCTACCGCGTTTCTTCAGGCTGTTCGTGTTCCTCAGATAATAATAAAGGTAACAGCAATATTTCCATGATAAGGTTTGTAGCTGATTGGTTTGTAAAATTTTGAGCCCAAAAAACTAGAGGAAGAAATGTTTTTACTAATTGCTTCCTGTCTTTTGCTTTCACCATTATCTCAGTGAGTTCCATCATGTAAGCAAAATGGTTCTTTCCTCTTCACTTGACCAAAATACAGCTTCATTGCTGAGCAGTAAATTACGTTTTTCTTGCAAGCTTAATGCTCTGCAGCCATGACTATCAACCTTTAGAGACAACACAGCTTACACGTACGCTGAGCAACCGCAGAGAGTTCATTTACATAAAAGCAGAATTTCTGTCCAAGGAAAAATGCACCTGTGAAGCTATGCGGCTTCTGCAACGTGCGGTGTAAGAAAGAACTTCTCAGGCTGAGTAAAAAGCAATAAAAGAAGCTGCCACATAATTTACGCTTATGGTACTCTGAAAACATTTCTTGATTTGAAGGTTTTTCAAGTTTTTTAATTTGAAAGTATAGCACTGAACGAAGAAATGTTGCTGATTTTGAACGTACTTCTCTTAAATAGGATTTGTTGTACCACTGAATCCATCTTTTGTTTTATTGAGTGCCAGATGCCTATTCAACTATTCATTTAAGTATCATAACCTAGCATGTGATGACCAGAAATCATATGAAATAGCCTAAGTAATATCTCATGTTTAATATGAGATCTATTCAAAGCCATTTTTCTCTGCTGAAACTTCTTGGGTCTTGGGCTTTGACCACATAAGAGAATCTCTCAAAAAAGTATTGGTCAAATGTAATAAAATAATAGATAATGGCCTATTATTTAAAAGGTAATAATACTTTGAAACAAATAATAAGCTTGAGGATGGAATTTCTTACATATTTAAATGGCAATCTCTTACTTCAGCACTGTGCTTCCAAGGTGCCCATGGGTAAAATATTTTCCCTACAAAAATGTCACCTATGGTGGTTTCTGTAACAGACAATTTGAAGATTCTTTTTGTTTACTGACAAGGACTGAAAATTCCCATGACAGTACAGAAGTGGCTTGGTATATATCATTACATCTATATAATCACAGAAATTGAGAAGACTTAGCAACATTCCAAATAAAAGTTTGTAAATGTCAACAATTAACATGAAGAGTAACTGCTACCTTTGTAGCAGAAGGGATATAAACACAGCCCATATTCCCACAAAGTACCTTGTTAAATAATGCAATATAACAATTTCAAACTGCCTTTTCCCAGATTATATATAAATGCAACTTCATCTCCCTTTGAGGAATATTTGGAGAAGTTCATCATAATGACCAAATTACAAATACCAAGTAAATTAGATTCAAGTCAGATCTTTAGGAATGGCAATATTATGTGCTATTTCTTAGCACATAAAGGGACTTTTCTTTTAGGAGAAGAGAAGGAATTGTTTTGAAAATTTTCATACTGTGCAGAAAGATGTTTCTTTTTTGCTGTCTGCATTACGTCTTATTGAGACTAAATACAAATTACTTCTCAGTATGAAATGTGTCACAATAGAGAAAATACAGATTCCCGACATGAATTAAGAGTACTAAAAGAGCTATTACAGAAGTACCTTGCAATGTGTGCTCCTCCATTATTTTAATTAAAAAACTACGCAGAAAGATTTTAAGCATATGGAAGTAACTGACGTCCATGCAGTAAACAGTGTTCTCGGAGCAGGGCAGATACTCGGGTCACCTTGACTCTGCGCTCTGTGGAGCTGGAAGGACAGCTGGCAACTGCCCAGAAACGCGACAGCTATTCATCACAGTAAAGCAAGAACCGACTGCGTGTTGAAATATGAGAATCCATAAATATTCTTGGCAGCGACATTTCTCTTTTATTAACTTGCTGTTAAGCTCAGTACTTGGAACACTTCATACACATTTTTTAAGTCTTTGTTTATATAATTTAGCTTTTAAATACATTGATTGCGAAAGGTTTCAGTAAAACTGCAAGTTCAGTAAGTAGTTTCTAACTGATCTAGTTAAAATCTCCAAGATCGCTCAGGACAAAAAGAAATATATCGGATGGTTTATCTTCTCTATTTCTATGATCATAGAAGAGTCAAAGATGAGATTACAGAGTACCTGGGATTGTATGATCCCAATAAAGTTATAAGTATAGAATCATAAAGGTTGGAAGAGACCTCTAATATCATCAAGTCCAACTGTCACCCCATCACCACCATGCCTGCTAAACCATGTCCTGAGGTGCCACATCTACGTGTTTTTTGAACACCTTCAGGGATAGGGACTGCACCACTTCCCTGGGCAGCACTTTTGATCTCTTGGGAACTGCATTCATCAAAGAAAGTAATTTCTAAAAGCATCACAATATAAAATATTTGGGAAATCATCAAATCGTTACCGCCACTTAGCAGTATTGTATCAACTGACTGAATTAGAAAGGTGGATCAATGAAAACCAAACTGCTCTGCCTGCAATGATTTTTTTTTTTTTTTTTTTTTTTT
>Ga0065711_1006192_pt1 | contig 18070 bp, 9 predicted proteins | sample Hoacrofraction12_FD_59098 | JGI IMG/M metagenome (GOLD analysis project Ga0065711, IMG submission 59098) | Hoatzin crop microbial communities from Cojedes, Venezuela - Epithelial fraction 12 v2 (version 2) | ecosystem: Host-associated > Birds > Digestive system > Esophagus > Crop | place... | reverse complement strand
AGACCAGGTTGGACAGGGCTCTGAGCAACCTGATCTAGTTAGTGGTGTCCCTGCTCACTGCGGGGGGGTTGGACTAGATGACCTCTAGGGGTCCCTTCCGACCCAAAACTTTCTATGATTCTATGATTCTATGATTCTATCATGTAGTGCAAAGGTTAGAGCTAACAGGAAAAATGGCATTGAGTTACTACTGTGGAAAGTGTTGACTTCTAGATAACAGCATGACAATTTTAAAAGAAGCAGATGCTCCCTCTCGTGCTCCCTCTCAAAACTCTTGCTGAGAAGAAAAATATACATCAAACCCAGCAACTTTTCAACCAGTCTTAGTGAAGAACACTAACTTAGAAGTCCAGATGAAGGTAAAAACAGGTAAGTAGCATTGAATTTGAAGCCATGAAGCATGAGCACTGGGAGTTTACACACTTCTTTTAAAAAAAATATTTTAAACATGTAATTCAGTATTGTACATTTTAATGTGATCTGTTCTGTGATTAGAAGTATGTTAGGCTCAGTTTGGAGATAATCAGAAACATTGAATAACTCCATTGGGTATCTTGCAGCTTTGATTCAAAAATAGTTGCAGCAGTTGAATCAGTGATTAAATTCCGGACTCAGCTGTGCACCTTCCCTCTCCCTTTGAGCAGAGGCTCCCTCAGCTCGTACAGCTTGCTCAGCTCCAGGCCAGAGCAAGGCTTTGACTAACAAAGCTTGTTTAAAATACAAAATGCAGGTAATTATAATTCGTAGTTATAATCTGTCACATGTGTTTTGGCCATGGTGACCTAGCTGGCAGCTCCTCCGTCACAGTGTATTTCTTCATATATAGACAGGAGAACCTTTGAAGAGCAGGTCATTAGTTCAGCATGGAAAAAACCACAGGTTTCATCTCCCAGAATCCTTCCCGCCATTGATGGTGTCGGTAAACAGCATAGAAGGCTGGTATTGTCCTGCTGTACTCTCCAAAGGAAAAAAGTGTTATCTTAAACATAAAAGACAGGAAAAATTAGTAGCTTTCTTTACCTTTTCTGTTCCAGAAAAGAATTAAAGATATGTGTGGGAGTTTCTCATATCTGTGCCGTTAGTGCAGTGAATAGCTCCAAAGCCTCATCACCACATAAGTTACAGAGAACTGGGGTGAAGCTACATTTTTTGAATCAATACCCTGCAATAGGTCTCCAAAGCAAGAAATTTAAAACAAATGTTGTGCAGAAATACTTCCATCAAGACAAAGAGGAGACAAAGAGTATTGAAGCTACTTCAATTTTGTGTTTATTCTACATATTTTTTTATTAATGGACAGGGAACAACATACCTATGATACCCACTGCCAAAGGTAGCAACCTATGTTGCCATTTCTCCCCTTTTTGATTTCTGAATGCTTTCCCTTGATCAAATAATGATGTCTCTGAGCCTCAAATCCCACATCTGCCTCATTGCCTGTTAAAAAAAAAGAAAAAAAAAGAATAAGAACAACTAGGCGGAGGCAAAGACAACTAGGCTGAGGGATGTGCTGGGACAGTGGAACAGTTTGTTAATGACAGTAGCTGCTGCTTGTCCCCAAGCTAAGTGAAAATATATTAAAAGGTATTTTTATTTTAATCATCTCCCTCTGAGCCATCTTCACCTCTGTTCCTGCTACATTCACAAAAAAACACCCATAGATGTTCCACAAAGATCAGGTTTTTAAAGACAAGATGTGGATGTTTTTCTGGGGTTTTTTTGGTTTGCTCTTTTTTCATGGCCATGGTGGGGGCGAGGCCTGGCTGCTGTAAAAGTAGAACATATGAAGTAGTAATCACCTAATTCTGGACAAGAATGTCTGAACACAGAATATGTGCATGGCTTTTCTTTTTACTTCCGTTCATAATATCTGTCCATAAACCAACAACGCATGCATTTTTTTTAATTAATAAGCATTCTGTTTGGAAATGCTGCACCATCTGCTGATGATATATCCACCACAGCCCAGCTAATCTTTTCTTCTGGGTTGATACCCTGAGTTCTGTTTTCAAAGAAATATTTAGGTCCAGATGGACCATGGTATTCCTACTTAAAACAGACCTTCAGCTTTCAAGGGTAATGCAGTGTTAAGGACTTGACTGCAGGATTATACACAAACCATCAATGAAGACAATGGTTGCTCTGCCTGAGTAAAATACTTTTCATAACTATGTCCTTTTGTCTCCAAGTTCTCAAATTTGCCTCTGCCTTGGTAAAATTTATTTACCATCACACCCTTAAGGGCAAAACAATTTGCTACGGATATAGAACTCTTTTATTTATTTATTTATTGATTGATTGATTTATTTATTTATGTATTTATTTAAATCCAGGACTTTCCTGGCAGAACTATGTGCATATGCATCCAGAGCACACTAAATTATCACACATGTACTATGCATGCACTGTTGATTTTCCAAAACGCATCTCATTTACTATGCATTTCCTGTGAATGAGCCATGGACAAATCTTGCATTCCTGAATGTCACGCATCTAGGAAAATATCCAGCTCTGCCTGGCTTAGGTGAAAGAAGAGTCTTGAGAGAAGACTTCTGTGGTTGCTTAACCCATATTGGAGCCAGCACTTGAAGCCCACAAAGACAGGCCAGCTTTGCTGCATCTCTGTAGGTGACCCTGCTTCGGCAGGAGGGTTGGACTAGATGACCCACAGAGGTCCCTTCCAACCCCTGCCATTCTGTGATTCTGTGATTCTATGGCCATTAAAGGAGATAAACTCAGAAAATGTACTGTGTATCAGATTTTGCTCTTGTAACATCAAGCAATATTTTGAAGTCTCTTCCTAAATTTCCTAAATTTCTTGAAGGAAATGAGGATGTGGTTCTTTCAAAACTTTGCAAGAGGGGTAGAAAGACTTCAGATAAAGGGGAGTCTTTCAGTGTCAAATACATAATCAACTGTTGCTCTGGGATTTGAAGAAAACCATTGATTTAATTAATTTTGGTCATTAGCTCTAAGCTCAAAACCTGACTTTTTCTTCTATCTCACCCCCCTATTGGTCCTCAAGATGGAAGACCTTTGCTGAAGCTCCTATCTGAGTCAGGGTCTCAGACAAGTTCATGGGAACACAATGTGGAGTCTAGACCTTATCCTTAGCAATCCAGACAAATTTTGCATGCACAGAGAAACATCCTTATGTTCATGGTCTCTCAAAGACAAGTCTGAACAACTTTAAATATGCTAAAATGAAGGTGGTATAATACAAAGAAAAGGGACTCAGCCAGGCTTGACTAGAAGTTTTGATTACACCAAAAATGTTTGTATAATATTTTGCCCCATGAAACTTGGAATAAAAATACTGTTTTATTCTTCCTTTCTCCATCCATTTTCCTCTTCCAAAACGATATCCTTGCTATTAATTGCAGCCTTCTACTATGTATATCCACTTGATGGCAGCATCTGAACACAGAACAGTTTGAATCTGTTCAAACTGTCCCCTTTGCATTTTGCATCGTGAAGTTTGTAACCCATCCCCGGTGACTGGTTATGGGAAAAGGGCAGAAAGGGAAAATAAGAACATGCTCATTGTTCTTTGCCTGTAGGTAACTACTGCTCATGACCTGGTGAGCTGCAGCAAAACCAAAACCACATCTGCATCGGTAGAGAAAGTCAGCAGTGTTTGCCCAAAACTTCAGAATTAAACTGTAGAGTAGAGACCTTACATCTGCAGACCCATGGGGTTAATGATACTTCTGGAAAGGTAACTGCAATAAGAATACCCAGTTTGGATATTCTGCCATCATACATGAACATATACATGTCTACATATTTGTAAGAAATCTGGATTTTGGTGCAGTATCTGTGGCATGCAAAATTTATCCGTTCTTCTAACTTGCACATGGCTTTTAATAAACCAAACACAGACAGTACACACTTTGTAAACAAAACTACATGGACGAAGATAGCTTGAATGAACAGTTACTGAGAGGAAATGAAGAACAATTACAGGAAAACCAAGAAAATACTTTATACAGATTCAGGAAAAATGAAAAGGATTTGGTACACTAGTATACTCCTAGCTTCTCCCATTTTACTTGTCTATTTTTTTCAACCCAAAAGGGCATGTGCAGCAACTTTGTCTGTAATTTCATATTCATTCTCATGCTCCCCACACCCTGTGGTGAGATTTTGATTTGCCTGCCTCTGCCTTACTGATTTTCAAAGGTATTCAAATTGGAAGGGGGGAATTACAAGTTCTAGTTTTATAAAATCTTTTTTGTACCAAATTCAAGGCCTGAATATCACATGGTTTTCCGGAGCAGTGGCAAGCATTTCACAACTTGCTGAGAGCTGTGCATCTACATTTCCAGCAAGGAATAGTTAATATTTTGACTGGCTAAATAAACATGGAGTTCATTGGAGCTATTCCATTCTACCTTCCAGTGTTTAAATTACTGGAAGTATTTCAAGAGTCCTGCATCTTATCATGGGGCAAGTGCAAGATGTTAAGGGCTTCAAGCCTCAACTCTCACCTGTGTCTGGTTTTCTTCCTGAATAATGGGACTTGGAGGACTAAGGAGATCTGACTGATCTGATGGCTGGGAGCCTGGATTTCTGAGAGATATGAGAGGCAGCCTGTTTTCAGGGAGTGTTGGAGCCGTCCTTGTAGTAATGAGCCTGAGAAAAAGTTACTGATGGTTTCTCGCTGAGGGAGAACAAAAATTGCCTAGAAGCCAGAGATGAAAGCATAAGAAATCGCGTGTGGGCTTAGTGGTGGGAGAGCGCCATAAAGTGACCAAGTCTGATGTGGAGCCCTGTCTGAGGGAGTTTTTCTTTAGACAACTGCAGGGCTGTTATACTACTAACAGATGAGCTCATCAGGGGAGATCTTAGTTTGTACTTTATAGAGCACATGTGAGGTTGAGGGAGCTAAGAGGGAAAAGCTTCAGCTTTACCAGGTTTACTCTCCACAGCTGCCTGCAGGCCCAGTCCTGTTCTCCCCTCCAGAAAGCTGGAATTGTCCAGTACTTTCAATGAGACTGCTGTTGTTACCTAGGGGTGTCATCTTCCTTTTGAATATCAGTCCTTTTGATATTTTGCTCATTGCTACTTAGATTCTGCGTTGATCTTGGCTGGAGATTTTCAATTTTTCTATCCTATGGTCATCATCTTCACCCAAAAAAAAAGTACTGTTTGGTGAAAAATGGTGCAAAAAACTCAGGCTGTCCCCAACCCTCAAGCCTTTCTTGTCCAAAGAAGTCAACAAGAAAGGTTAGAGATGGTTAGGTCTGTTGGTCAGTTTACAAAATTACGTGTGACATGCAAATGGCTTTCCAGTAGCTCCCTTCAGTTCCTAAGTAGGTAGGTAGATCCAGGGTCATCACGTCCACTGACACCATTTGCAAAAGTATGACACTTTTGCAAGGGAAAAGGGGATTGTTTTATGCTGTACATATTAGTGTCTCAAATACATGTGTCTTTGAAACTCACTACATGCCAATTTATTTTAAACATGAAAAAAAGCAAACAAATAGAGTGGTGGTAAAGCACTTAGGAATGGAAGATTATGCCCAAATCAACACAGCCATAATCCAGCAACAACTTTAGCAACGGGCTTCATGTGTGCTACTTTGCAGAGGCACACAAAAAAGGAGAAGAAAAGGGAGAAATAGCCTAGTTTAAAGAGACAATGGAATGGTGAGTCCAAGCATTTGCTTTGAGGATGTGAAGTCAAACAGTGTGGTGGGATGGCCTCCACAGAGCCCGAAGACAGAAGAGGAAGGCCACCCAGTTAACCTGGAAACAATGAACCTCAAAGACCTTGTCAGTCTAGTAGGCGTGACTAGCTTGAGGCAGGGGAGAAAATCTAAGTAGGTGGCATAGCGAGAAGAAGCAGAAAATTTAGGCTTTTTTCTTTTCTTCTGCTCCCCCCAAGATGTGCTAGTTAGATTTGTGATACTCTACCCAGTTGCTTACAGGCAGCAGGGTATGTGTGACCACTACAAGATGATGGGGAAGTGGCCATCCTATTATAGATGAGTGTCTACTGTTCATCTCACAACTTAAAGAGAGGTGAGAAGTGAGGAGACTGAAATGGGATTGATAGTAGCTCATGTTTATTCAGCAAAGACTACCCTATTTTCTTCAGGTGTTAATGGGCTGTCTGTAACCTGATGATGCCTATAGCTACGCAAAAGTAGTGTTGTTCTGTTGGGTAAGACCATGACACAATTCTTTCAAAAAAAACAATTGTAGCTTAAAAGGATTCCTTGCTGTTTGTTTTTCCCTCTAGTCTTTGGAAGACCTCAATGTAGAGAAGACAAAATGTTACTAAAGCCTGTGGTACAAATTTGGGAGCATTAAACTATCAGCCTAAATAAGTCTTCAGATGTATTCACGTAATAAACACTTGCATATGTTCTGTCTCTTATGGGCAGTGCTGAGTTTGCAAATGAGTTTCTGTTGAAAAAATTCCAGCCAAGGCTGCCCACAAAGCTCTGCCCAACCAATATTCGTATATCTCCTACAGAACCACATTTGCCATAAAGCTCCAGTGAACCCAACTTATTGTGTATAATACCTGTCTCCTGCTGCCTCCAAATCTCCAAATTTTGAAAAAAAAAAAAAAAATTGAGTAGTTTGAACATGGACAGTGCATGCTTGAATGTTTGCAAGGTGCTTTAGTGGGCCGTGGCTGTGGCAGTGAGCAGTGCTGTGACTAGATGGTGCACTTAGCATGTGATATGTAGAAACTTCGACTGGTGATAGCTGCTCCTTACATAGGTATTTGTGAAAGCTCCGGTAGTGATTACTGTGTGCATATCTGCCTGAATCTTTGGGGAAGGATGATTTCAGCTGTGGGATAACTGGGAACTCTGGGTTTTGAACTCTGAAGCCATTAAGAACATATATTCAGTATAAGAAGTGCAACCCTCCCCCCCCAAAAAACCCCAAACCCACCCGTAACACACTGCAGTATTTCTGTCCAATCATCCAGCAAACCTTGTTCACCATTATTTGTATTGCTTGGGTTGCAACTATACTGTAAGTAAGCTTGCCTGTACTGAAACTTGTCTGACAATCCTCTTTCTAGGAGGCTGAGCTGGGGCTGCAATAACAATGTCTGATACAAATCATCCACATTCAAGTTTCCCATACTCGGTATCTGGCTCAGGCTAATGTTGTTTCAAGTCTCAGCAAAAAAACATCTTGGTTTCCAAGGATGAGAAGAGATTGTCTCTTCTACTTGTTATTTAAAAATAATAATCTGACAGTCATGTGGAAGAGTAACAGTACTATTCTGAGGGCTGCTCATACAAACTTCATGTCCTTTTAACATGAGTTTTATTGGGCTGTAATGAATTTCTAGTTATTAATGCAATAGCCAAAACAACAAGAGTGAGGGGAGCAAACACTGGATTTATTGGAAACAACCGATCCAGATAGATGTCAAGCCATTTAGAAGTAGAAGCACACCTCCTGCAGGTCAGAGATCAACCCTCCCAAAGTCTTAATGCTTCTGGCTGAAACATATTCTCTCATTGATAACAAGTTATTGTGCCTTAACTGGCCCTGGTTATAGGTTGCATGAAGCTGCACATCCTGGAGCAAATAAAAAAGTAATTATTTGGGTTGTTTTGTCTTTCAGTTTCAGTGCACTCATGATGTCTTGCGTTTGCTGTGAGCTGACAGTTCCACAGGATTACAAGATGCAGCTGGCCATGGAGACCTGTTATCCCGCAGGAGTGTGGACGTCTCTGCACCTGGAGGGTGATGGACCTGAGACCCTTACTCTGAATTCCTTCCAGTGGCAGAGATGGGCGTTTTGAGACTGTTAGACTGAAAAGCTTCATAATGTTTATTCAAAGCCTGTCTGAAATTCTTGCTCATGAACAGGGCAAGGGGGAAGAAAATACACTGGCAGGTTGATTCAATTTTGTGTGTGTATGTGTCTGAATAAAGATTTCAGAATAAAGTTCCTAGTCTGAAATTAGAACTGAAACTCAGGCCACAGAGGGCCTTAGGGTTGCATTCTCATTTGAAACAACTACATTCTTCTCCTAAGTTCAGTGAGAATATCGTATGATTGCTGGGTATGTAAGTTTTGTACTTTGATAAAGCGGCGTGCATCATGCGTGTGGCAAACTTGTTTTGCCTTGGCACAGAACTGCCGGTGCGGCTCAAAAGGTTTGGCTCAATCAAGACTCCAGCAATTCTTTCCTTCTATCCAAATGGTCAGTGTTTTTCAAAAAGTACAGTCTGCGAAATCAGTTTCTACTTGTAAGGTAACATTTTGACATGAGGGAACAAAAAAAGGAGCTGTGAATTACACTCCTTTTTTCATGCCAAGTAGTGTAACTGAACTGATTTGGAAAAAAAAAACCCAACAGCTTTTCTTTAAAACAGCATTTCTGAAAGGTTAGCCTTGCTGGCTTTTATGATTTCAGAGGCTCTCCAGGACAACTAAGTCGTTGATACTTGACAGTGGTGGAGGAGGGCTGAAGGTTTTTCTTAGGTGCAAGTATTTTAGAAGGATTTATCATCAAAATCACTGCAAAGACTGGATGGTAGGACATGTTTAGGTTTTGAACTCCTTTTTCCTATGAAAAACACAGATGTAAATATTGTTTCCATATTTACAAAATAGAAACGTGTCCAATCTAAGCATGAAATTGACTTATATAAACCACAAATTAGTGTGCTCTGGTTTTGACTCACATTCTGAATTCTGGTCTGATTTCCTTTTTAATCAGTAGCACAGAAATACTTTTAGAATAAGTGCTTTGATTAACAAATGTCACTTTATTCTTTTGTCACTCCTGTGACAGGTAAGTATTTTTATTTTTGTCAAAATTAAAGAACTGATGACTTGCCAGGGTCCTGAGTTCTGGCTCTAATTTCTGCCATCAGACCCCTAGACTTCTATGCCCTCTGCCTTGGGACACGTCTCTTCCATGGGCTTGGTTTGCTCCATGAATAATATGGCAGCTGAAAGGGAACTGCTAAGTGTCCTCTGTGGAAAAAGAATAATCTTGACCCCTCTCTGTCTACTACCTTAAAGCTGCCTCTTTACTCAGTGCTTCTTGAACTGTTGAAAGGCATTTGTCCCAGAGTGAAGATTTGAAAAGAAATTTCAGAAGTGTAATTCCTGTTTTTCCCTTTTGTGTACCAGTTTTTTGTCTGTGGTCAGATGGTAAAATATGCTGCACAACAACCCGCATTATTGCTTGCAGCTGAGTAAACCCGCTTTAAAGTTACTAAACCAAAAGAAACGGTGTTATGTTTTCCAGCAGGGATATAGACTCTGTTAGCATAAAGTAATCAAAGGGTAGCTGATGATATGTATTTACCAGTGCAGGAGTGAGTTTGAGCTGGTCAAACATATGTGCTGAGGAGGCTGAAGATACAGAAGGTTTCGTAGGGGCAGGGAGGTTACTTTAACTGTCATGTTATGACAGCATGTGTTCATTACTTTTCTGGGTATGGCCCTTTGTTCTAGTGCCTTGCTGTATGTGTTAAATCCTACGTAGTGCTGAAGATCCATAGACTCACAGTACAGCAAAAAAATAAAATAAAATCCACTGTGCAGTGCCAGGCTGTGTTAACCTGCATGCTCAGGAGAGCGTGGAGAGGGCGTTCAGATGGACTGGGAGAGCAGGGTAGCTGTGTCAACCCAGCGCTGCCCCTGAGGCTATGAACTCATTCCCTAGCTGGGTGTTTAGGTCAGCGCAGCAATGTACTGATGGAGCTGTGCTGATTCTGCTTCCATTCTGCTTCCATGCAGTCAGCACCAGCATTGTCCCTCTCCACCAGGTACTGTGGACTTATGCAGGCCAGCTGACCTAAGGCTCCTGAGTCACTGGGCTTCCTTGAAAATCCCATTCTAAAAAACTGCCCTACTGAATCTGAGGGAGAACCAGTGAAAGGCTGGCAAAAAGACCCAGTTTGTTCTTGTGCTCACATTCAGTTGTCCTCTTCTCTTTTACCACAACTTTATCATTTATACTAAACTAAGCCAGTAGTAATTAAATCTGAAAATCTGTGAAGAAATCTGTTCACAGGTACTGGTATCATGAAAAATGCAAAGTAAGAGATGTCTGTTTTGACTGCCAGTAGACTGCATTTACCTACGTGATAAGACTTAAATTGTACAAGCTGGGAGGAAAGTGTATTTCTCACTGTGTGGAAGCAGCAAATGTTGGTGGAACAGAGCACTCCTGAAGAAAAAGGACTCTCCATTGCTTAACAGCTTTGCAGAAGGTCTTTGGGGGAAGAAAAGGGGAGCATCTGTATGAAAACTTGTCATGGTACTGAATAGTAAATGGATACAAATACAGTAGATATGCTACCGCATGTCTGGATGCTCACATGAACACAGCACAGATCTCGTTCTGCACCCTTCTTTAGTCCAAACACTTATTCATTTCGGTTCCTTATGTAGGATCACGCCCTGTGTTAGTGCTTACCTTCTTGTAGAATAAATTTTCAAAATTATACACAAAAATATTTTTTTTACTACAAATAAAGTTTTTAACAATGCTGAAATGAAAGGAAGGTCAGTGATGATTTCCTGTTTGTTCTGATGAGAGTGGAATATCAACAGCCTTCTATTCTTTTTGGACCTGGTCTTGCAAACCTCTATGCTGGTGTTACAGAAAATGTCATGAGAGACACCAGTTGCATTTACTAACTGTTGGGAGAGGATGCCAGTTTGGACATCCATGAGCTGAACTGAACCTTTCCTTTGAACTCAGACTGATTTGGGTTTCCTTGCACTATGTTTTCTTTTGGTGACAAGTGCAAGAGGTATTGCAGGAGAAAATTAAAAACACAACCTGATTTTTTTAGATCTTCATCCTGCTCTTGTAGACCAGAGATTTGGCTGACTATCCAAGTATCTGGATTATTCTTCTTCAGAGGTTTTAAAGTCTGCTTGTTTTACAAGATGGTCTCTAATGGATTGCATACCCTTCTATAAATAGTAGCATCACCAGTGTGTGTATCTGCACACATATCAATTAGACTGAGTCCACCTGCAAACAGGTGTCACTGATCCAAAGAAAGTGATCTGTTGTATCCTTTTTTTCATTTGCAATAAGTCTCAGATTGGCTGTGTTCCCACAGAAGGATTTATTTCACCTTTTAAAGAGCTGAAAATTTTCTTTTGCTATAACTTTAGGCTTGAGTGCCTGGTGTTTTTTGAGAAAGGGGCAATAGCATACTGGGAATTGTATTTAGAAAGTGTACATATGCAATGAACAAAAATAATCTATGCTAATGACAACCACTCTTATAAGAAGAATTTGAAGTACATGTGACTGTTTCAGCACTCCCCGTGTCTCATTCTATTTTAAAATCCCTGGCAATATGTTCGTCCCCTGGACAGAGGGAGAGGGCAGGCATTGTTTAGGGAAGAGGCAGTTATCTGATTTCACTGACATTTACCGAACATCAGAATCACAACAAAGCTCGGGTGAGAACTCTTTTGGCAATTACTGCAAATGTACAAATTCAGTGCCTAAAGCTGATGACATAGAACAGATTTTCCTGTTTCAAAACTGGAGTTTTTTGAACTGAAGTTCAAAACTTCAAAACCGACTCAGAGAAGAGCCTGTTTTCCCATTGGTACCTACCTGGTGAACAAGCAGGACAAACTCAACCAGAGCAAAGAGAGAGTCTTGTATATGTCTCCAGACTATAAACTTTCTTTCAAGAGACTACGCATATCAAATTTATATATGAAGAAAGGTTTCTGGTTCGACCTTACTACCGACTAGTATATAGGGTCTATTTACTTCTGTCCTGTTCTGCAGAAAAAATCCTGGACTACAGGAATACAATTTTGTCCTCTAGCTGACCAGGTGAGTAGAATTACATGCAGAAACCCCCAGAAAGGAAGATAGACACAGATAAGCTATGCTCCCCTTTTACGCAAGTGGATGTTCACTCATAGCTGCTCACTGAAGTCTTCAGCCTTGGCTCTCTTATCCTTTATTTAAGATTAGCTCTATGTAAAAATGTAAAAGAGTAGTTTCTCAAGGTCCCAGTTTTAATATTCCTAATTTTCTCCTGAATCTGTCGAAGGGTGGAAAGCCTCTAAACTGATAGCAAGATAAAAAAACTCAGCCTGTGTTTTTCCTGTGACCCTACACAATAGTCTCTCACAGCATCTGCAGACCAGCATCCTTCTTGTCAGGGCTGCCCTAGGTGATTTCAGGAATTCATGCCGGTCAGTAAAGCATAGGTGGAGGAACAGCAGCCAAGTTAAATCTTAAGCAACACCACCACTTTCTGAAGAGGCGCTGTGAGAAGGAATACAGGAGCTGTGAGAAGGGACTGAAGAGTCCCAATGTGGCATTCAGGATTCACTGAAGCAAAGGACTGCAGTCGATGGCCAGAAACCCCAAAGATAAGGAATGTTCCAGGAGAAGCCAGGATACCTTGTCCAGTCGCCACTATTTGTACAAGAAATTCTAGGTGTAACTTCTGAAGGCTGAGCTCTTGAAAAACTGCAAATCTTCTGTCATAAACTTAGACTAGAAATGTACTTGGTAATGTGGAGCTATGTGTGCCATCTGGCAGCTGTCAGCTTTCTCTGTTCACTTCTCCCCTACTAATGCAAAACACAGAAACTGGACCTTTTACGTGTTGCTACGTGAAAAAGGTTGGTGTCTGGAGGCTTTTTAAGGCCAAACCATTGCACTGTTCTGGTGCCTGCTATCCGCATCCATTGCAAACATTAATAATGACTTACCCTGAGCGGCAGCAACCATATATTCCTCCTTCCTCTAATTTTACTTTATGGCAGTACCTCTTGCAAGAACATTGCACATGTCCTCTTAAATACCTGAAATTCACCTCATACACTGCTTCAGAAGGATTTAAAAAACAGCTGGTGTTTATCTCATAGCTATCTCCATTTTTAGCTGCAGTTTACTGACCTCCATCATTTTTATCAAAGACTACATTCCTTTTTTTTTTCTTTTTGCCAGAACACTTACAGCTATTCTCAAATCTTTTTCAGTCAGTGCTGACACTTTGCTATAAGCCACCTGTAACAAGAAGTGATTAAATTGCTTGTTTTCCTTGTGTATTGTGTCCTGTGAGGAGAGACACTGGTTCAGTTGGTTATGGAGAGGTTGTGCCTTCCTTGGAGGGCAGTCCAGGGCCAGAGCCTTGGGGACAAGAGGGTAAGTCAAGGCAGCAGGCAGGGATAATTACAGCAAGTAGCCAGAAACTTTCCCTGTGAACAGTCTGAGAGAATACCAAGAAGGCAGGGAGCAGACAACAGCCAGAGCTTCATGGTGAGGGAAAGACACTCACTAAGGGGGGCAGAGGGGGCTGTGCAGAGTCTGAGTTGATGGAAACTAAGCCTGGAAACAAGGTTGCTCATGAAAAGAGACAGTGAGCAGAGGCAGCTTAGCTTATAAATGCCTTCATTATGTTGTGGAATAATTTGGTTTCTGTCTGTGTAAAAGTGGAATGTTAAAAACCTAGTTTTTTCAGATTACAGGGTTTTTTTTTCTGTTATTAGTTTATCTTGTCTTTGTGAGGGTGAAAACTATAGGGAAAAAGTCTATATACAGCTCTCTGAAATCTCCGGTTGTTGTGGGCATGGTCCTGCTTTTCAGTGCCAGAATAAGAAAAGGCACAAAATCTCTGGTGGCACTGACTGCTTCAGGCTGGATGTCAGCTCCATGGAGTGTGCCAGCATTTCAATGTAGCAATAAAAACTAAAGCATGAGGAGTTGCCCAGAACAACATGCTCTGAATTGACATTTCATTTCTGGGATCATCCCTGCCTATCAAAGATGCTCTGGTTCTGCTCTCTGGAGGCAGCTGTAAAGTCAAAGGCTTTTGATGTTCATAATGTGTATTAAAGTCTCATGTATTTCACAAACTGAGCGGCCTTACAGCACCTCTCTTTGCCCTGAGGTGCTCAGTTATCTGGAGGGCCCAGCTCAGTGCACAGCTGAGCTTGCTCTCATATCTGTCAGGAAAAGAGAAATCTCACTGTAATTCCTCTCTGCAGCTACACATTTCAGATGAGAATAGTGTAGGGCAAACAGTAGCAAATGAATCACTGCTGCTTTTCAGCAGAAAGTTAAGATGGTGCATGAGCCTTACTTTTTGGAGTTTTGTGCCTTTAGATGGGAACTAGTGTTCGTGGAGCACTCCAGAGTGGTGAGATTTTCTGCATCAGGATGTCACAGTGCTGTGAGCACACATCATAGGCAATTGGTTGCCAATCCCCACAACAGTGCCAGCTTCAGAAATGAGAGATGTTGGTGGGGGTGCTGCTAACCACACATCTTGCGTTCCAAAAAAATAACATATTACCTGGGCGAAGTCCATCTGCTGAAGCTGTAAAAATTCTGAGCTCTCAAAGGCCATAACAAACCTCACTGTGGAAACTTGATTCTCCACTATTCAAAGAAACTTTTCCTGTTCAGCACCTTGCCAAATGTCTACAAGGTTTTGGCTTTACAAATTTCTGTAGGATCTTTCTTGATTCCATTTTACTTTTATCCTATTCCTCCAAGACACCAGGTCACCTGTGCTTGAGGCATTTCCCATTTTTCCATTTTTATGTGATTTTTGAATAGCTCTTCTCTGAATATTGCTGCTTAATTGTAACATAGCGTTATCTGTACTACTCAACCAAGATTAGTGTTCCATTGCAACACACTGTGTGGAAACAGAGTAGGAGACAAATCACTGTCCCAAAAGCATGTTAACAAACCATAACAGAGTGAAGGATAAGAAAATAGGAAGATCTCTACAGAGTGGATGAGATTCAGTTAACAGACAATTGTGACTCGGGAAACAAGTCTGAGCTGGATAATAAGAGCTGCTGTCTTACACCCAGAGACTGGTGGCATAACCCCAGCCTTCTCTGCTAACACTGTGCTGTAGGTTTGTAAGCATCCCCAGGGTTGGCCGAATGCAATTTGATTTGAACCAATACTGCAAATATGACAGCACTGATTCCAGCACTCCTCTACAACACTCCTCTGTGATTGTTTCCTCAAAAGCAGAACTAAAAGAATTCAGCTTGATAAAAACTATTTTATTCTGTTTCATATGTTTGCAGCTCCTACCTCCCAAGAATCTGTTCAGCTTGCTAAAAAATGAAATTGCTACAGATGGATATTTCTTTCAATTACTATAAAAACATGTAACAATGCCTCTGGCATGCCAGGAACCAGGCATCAAAGCTCAAGAGCTTACATATTCTAATAAGAGGTTTAATATTGTAGAGAAGAACACAAAAAATACAGTGTTTTGTCCCTCATGGCCTTGTTTAGGAGACCTCAGGGAACCAAAAGGTTGCAGTTTTCCTGGTCTCCCTGCTCTAATATTAAACCACTTAATAGAATATGTAAGCACTTGAGCTTTGATGCCTGGTTCTTGGCATAACAAGTACAGTTCATACTGTTCTGATGATTTGGGGTGGTCTGAGGGAGATTATTTTCCCCTCCTGTTGAGAAACCACAGGAAACACAGGCCTGGTGCACAGAGTTTTGCTTTTTGTCTTGGGGTGTACTTGCTGCTACTTTCCCTTTCACTACTGCTTGTTACCTCAAAAAACTTCATTCAAAGGGAATAGCTGCAGGAAAGGTAGGTGGAGGGACTCAGAGTGCTTATTCTACAGCAGAGACTTTCTGTTACATCGACCCATTTGGGGCTGCAGACGGAGTCACACATAGCACCAGCAATGTGAAGAACGCTGAACATTGCCATAGACCTGAGGTGTCCTGCGGTTCGGTGAAAACAGACTATCTTATATGTCAGTGTGAGCTGACCAAAAGTCCATTTCATCATGTTCCCGTCTACTGTCACACTCCTGTGCTAGCTCTGCATGCTCTAGAACTAAAGCAGGTAAAAAGGACTCAGAAAACTATTTTATTTTCATTTATTTTCTAGGGACAGATGTATCCAAGCTGGAACTGAGCAAGAGTAGGAAGTCCTGCTCCACAGGAAATTGTTTCAAACTCTGTTGGAAAAGCTGAGATGAAAAAACCACTTAATTTGGAAATGTTCATTTTTATTTTCTTTAGGTTCTTGCTCATTTAGATTCATTTAAACACCAAATTGTGTTTTGTAAATGACTTTGCTGGCTCAAAGTTCTGGGACCCAGTGCCCAGATTCTCCAGAAGGGATCGCCAGCCATACACCGTCCTTGTGACTTCCGTGTTGTGCCATATGGCTCAGAAGTAGGTAAGTACATTGTCAAAGGAAAAAATCCATTGACTTGAAACGAAGAACACAGACAAGGAGAAGCCTTAACAGTAGGCCCCAGCTGGACTTCAGCAAAGATAATGTAGCAAAACACTGGTTTAATACGGCAGAAAAGGAAACAGGGCTGCACCCTTTATGGGGGCATTGGCCAAGAGGGAAGTTAAATGTAGCACTTTATCGCAATTAAATATAGTAGACTAGACTGAAGTGGGAGGGAGAAGTGAAAAATAGACTAGTTTGTGTAAATCAAATATTTAATCATCAATATTTTGAGGCAATATCAACTATTTTCACAGAATCATCTGCCTTACTGAAATTTCAGCTCACTTTGACAGAAAATTGTTTTACCTGCCTCTTTTCCAAAATTAAGCTCAAGAGACTTGCTCTGAGGAGTTTCGATAAAGATTTCAATACTTTGTCTTTGGTCTACCTCTCCTTTTAACGTTGGATTCTTCTCTCACTCTTACTGCTTTTATATCAGTACCACTTTAGGCACTTGGACACCTAACAAAGACACAAATTGGTCTATGGCTGGAAAATATGCCAACCTCTTCTAATTTTAACAGCAGCAATAGCAAGCATTTCCTAAGTCCCACACTCCCACTCCACGAGCTCGTCACTGGCCTAAATGAATCTCTCTTCAGACGCTTTGTGACTGCTATAATTCAATTCTCTGGCTGTGTACTAGCTGTGGAAACGTGTTCTTAAGCCTCATTTCTAATTTTAGAATGAGTATTATGAGGGATTTCTATTCCCTATTCATTCAAAATCTTATTTAATAGAAGTAGAAGAGGCTATTGAAAGAGGTCACCAAAATACTCGGCTGAGCTTCGATAAACCTGTGTTTCCCTCATTGATATGAGGGGAATTCGTTGTTTGTGAAGTTTCTTTCCTTCTTTATCCCAGTTGCAGTTAAGGCCAGCTTTAGCGTATATTGATTTGGAAGAGTTCTTAGCTACACTATTGATTATATCCAACAACAACAAACATATAGAGCTTCACACACCATCTCTAGAGCTCTTCAAAAACTTGTAGCCAAATTATTGTTTGTGCCAGAAAATCTGTGTTAAAATCCCAGATCATCACAGGATGGCTGAGGCTGGAAGGAACATCTGGAGGTCATCCAGTCCAACCCATCTGCTCAAGCCACCTATAGCCAGTTGCCCAGGACCATGTCCAGGCAGACTTTTAATACCTCCAACGTGGGAGAATCCACAACATCCCCGGGCAACCTGTACCAGTGCTCAGTCATCCTCACAGTAAAAAAGTGTTTCCTGAAGTTCAGGAGGAAACTCCTGTGTTTCAACTTGTAGCCATTGCTTCTTATCCTGTCACTGGGAACCACTGAAAAGAGCCTGGTTCTGTATTCTTTGCACCCTCCCTTCAGGTATTTATATACATTGATAAGATACCCCCCAAGCCTCCTCATCTCTAGGCTAAACAGTCCCAGCTCTCTCAACCATTCACAGAATCACAGAATCACAGAATCACAGAATGGTAGGAGTTGGAAGGGACCTCTGTGGGTCATCTAGTCCAACACCCCTGCCGAAGCAGGGTCACCTGCAGCAGACTGCACAGGACCTTGTCCAGGCGGGTCTTGAATATCTCCAGAGAAGGAGACTCCACAACCTCCCTGGGCAGCCTGTGCCAGGGCTCCGTCACCCTTAGAGGGAAGAAATTCTTCCTCATGTTCAGACAGAACTTCCTCTGCTTCAGTTTGTGCCCATTGCCCCTTTTCCTGTCACTGGGCACCACTGAAAAGAGCTTGGCCCCATCCTCCTGACACCCACCCTTCAGATATTTGTAATCATATATTAGGTCCCCTCTCAGCCTTCTCTTCTTCAGGCTGAACAAGCCCAGCTCCCTCAGC
>Ga0065711_1010611_pt1 | contig 18071 bp, 10 predicted proteins | sample Hoacrofraction12_FD_59098 | JGI IMG/M metagenome (GOLD analysis project Ga0065711, IMG submission 59098) | Hoatzin crop microbial communities from Cojedes, Venezuela - Epithelial fraction 12 v2 (version 2) | ecosystem: Host-associated > Birds > Digestive system > Esophagus > Crop | place... | reverse complement strand
TGTGCTGTGACGTTTTTCCCACCGGCTCTTCGAATCAGAATAGAGTCTCCAAATGTAAAAGTGAGAGGAAAGTTGTGCCTCCAGTAATCCTGAGGCTAGCAAAATGCTGCAGGAAACAAGGAGGGAAAGAGTGGCTGCTTGTTTAGGGAAGTTTCTAGGAAAATAACTTGGGGTACTTGTGGGCGGATTGAGAGGCAAGAGACCCTTCCCCTGGGCACATCCAGTAAGGGGATTTTCTTCAGGTGACCTACTGCCTCTTCTGGCAGCCACTCCAGTACGGATTGCTGCTAAAACTGGGGGGAACTGGTCAAACAGAGTTGCAGAGCCCACCAACCCAGCCCTTGCCCTCCATCACTGGTACCCATAGCCACTATTCCAGCCATCCAGGTAGGTGGAGAAGCATCTTTCCCTGCCTGGACTTTGCAGCTCTGGGTTTAGCCAGCTTTGAGAGAGATGTTTCTGCTGTAGCACGCTCAGGGGGCAGCTGGTCTAGGGGAATTGCGTGTGCATGTGTGTGCCTTCATCACTTACCCTCTTTGGTAGCAGCTGGTGGGGCCAGGTTCCCCACGCTGCTGTAGATATCAGAGCAGCACCACCTGACCACACGCACCCAGCTGCACCAGGGCTGATCTGAGCCTGTCCTCTGTCCCTTGCTTTCAGTAAACAGGTCTGTCTGTGTCAGCATTCCTCTCAGAAATATTTCTCCTGGTTCATTAAAGGCAGATAGGATCTGGCAATCAGCAGCTTTCCTTCCTAATGCCAGTAAGCCACTTTTCAGGTCATTATGCTTTAAGATAATTCGAAGCTCCTTCTTAACGCACTGAGGCAGGAAAGGCCAATAGCAACCCACGTAACGTAGCTGTGGATCATAATAACCGGGTTCTGATAAGCACTGGTCCCAGGTGCAGAAAACTGAGACAGGAGGGCTGGTGAACATCAGATTGCTTTTATCCACTCTCTGCTCCTTCTCTTCAACCTCCTCTGTCCTCTCCAGTCTCTTCCCACACCCGCACGGGTTAGAAAGCACAGGGCTGCGTGTGTTCCCTTTGCCCATCTGGTGGGAAGCACCCACAGCCGCGTTAGTGCAACGCCTGCTGCTTAGCTCAGCTCTCTGCTTTGCTTCCACGGAGATCATCCCTTGTTCCCTGTNAGCTGGGNTATGTCAGCNGCTGACCTGGGACACAATCCTGCATTGCCAAAACGATCCCTNATCAGCTGGGCGCTTAGCACCACTGAGCTATCGTAAATGCTGACTCTTGGTGCACAGCAAGATGGTGGCACATTTTTGGACCTTTAGCCAGAGATGAAAAAAGCAAATGGATCAGAGCAGAAACACTCCAGCTTCGCTCACCCATCAGCAATCCTCCTATGAGTAGCGTCAGCATGGAGGGCAGGCTGGGCTCTACGCTCACGCTTGCTGGTGGCTGAAGGTGGTGGGCTAGCAGTTAGCAACTACTGGAGAATCCTCACAGTGCCCCGGGAAATGCTTGCTGGAGATAACCCTAAGCTACCAGAGGAACCGTGCTTACATGGCAAACACAGCGCACGCTCCCCACCCTCTGCTATCAGACAAACTGCGCTTGTCATTTCTGGGCAAACAGCTTTATTGCAGCAAGGAGGAAAGTTTTCCACATCTCCGTCTCCACCTCCAGCAAACGTGCAGCTCCTGAACTCTGCGCAGCAAGGAAAGCTCTCCTCAGAGAAGGGAGGGCAGAGCTGAGCACTAGCAACACTGGGACAGGGAGATGTACGGAAGTAAAGTATGGGCAAGAGGATAAAAGCCTCCTTGGACATCATTTGTGCTTTGGTGTACACACAGACCCCAGCAGCCATACTTTGCTTTCTTTCTCTCTCAAGGGTTTGTCTGGAGTAATGGTAGCAGTGTGGAGACTGGCTAGTAGGAAAAGGCAGGATTATTCATTGGTTGTGTTTCTCTACCAGGAGACTTCTCTTGTTGCAATCCTGTGCTGTTGTGCTAAGCTGAGAAAGGGAGATAAACATCAGTGACCCAAGCTCCTTCTGCTCCATCCCTGTCTTGGACACGCTTGAGCTTTTAACTGGAAGTTAAGCACTCAACAGCCCATGCCTGCCCTGTCACTAGCCCTAAAATGAGAAAACCAGAAGCAGCACAAATTTTGTGCAGATAGAATAGAATGACCAGAATTATCAGAATGACAGATCAAATCCACACAGCCATATTCTCAGCCAGCGGAAATCAGCCCAGCTTTTGGTTACATGCTGGGGGAAGAGATTGGTTGATGGTAGGCATAAATCTAGACCAGAGCATCAAACACTTTACTCCCCACGCCACCTGGAAATGGAGTGCTTACTTTGCTAAACTGGGGCTTTATGGCAGGATCATAATTTAAGATGATACTGCTGAAAGATGAGGGAGGATCAAGGGAGGAGGGGTCCAACATGCTACGGTGCTGTCACCCATGAAGTCAATCCAGAGCTCAGCAGGCTTACTAGCTCAAGCCTGGACTCATAAGCCAAGAACAGCAGAGCTGACTTGCTCTCAGCAGCCCACCTCTGCTCTCAGGCTGCATCCTGACTCTTGGTGAAGCCTGAAAGATGTATTTTACCAGCAAAAGAGCCTGCTTGGCTCCTCATGAATGGAAAAAGATGATATGCAAAAGGGATGGCATCTGAGACGAGAGAGGAGCAGAGAAATGGCGGCGAGATCTGGCACTTGGAGGCAGTGCTGACCTCCACCTTCAGCAGTGATGATAAAAGGGACACCCTGAGCCCTGCTGGACAAGGGAAACAATGGGAAACAACATGCTGAGCCCACATCTGGCACCTCTGGAATGATACCTGTTGCTGCTAAAAGCCCAGAGAGCTGGAAATACCCAGGCATTTTGTGGGCAGGTCCTGGCAGGAGCCTTTCTTTTCCCTGACAGATAGGAGGCTAAAGAAGCACTGCACAATTAGTAGTTTTATGACACAGAAAAATTTATGACAAAGTCCTTCAGTAATGAACATGTGATCGGTCCTTGCTTACCAGTGATAGAGGAAACAGCAGCTTCTGAGCAGGTAAAGTCCTGGCTGCTGGCAGGACGAGGACCATGGTGGCACACGCCAACTGCTTGTGCTGGGAGCACAGAATCTGGCACAGCAGAGAGCAGAGCCAAGCCCTGAAACGAGCTCCTGGGTGCAATCATACGAGCAACTGCAGGGACAGGGTGACGTGCGCTGGTTTACGCCCTGCTGCTGGCATCAAACTCCTGACACCCTGAAGGGAACTGCCAAGCAGTCAATGCTGGTTTATTTACCCACCAAGAGGGGACGAACACTGAGCTGTGTAACTAAATCGCTACCACAAGGTGGACTGACTGCTTCAAAGTCAGTTCAGCTACATCTCTGCTGTACCTGCAGCCAGTTTGGGAAATGTGGTGTAAGGGGCCCCAGGGGGAACAGGCAGGAAGGTGCAGAGATGAGATGTGTTCCCACCCCCTGAAATCCTAAGTGATATTTCAAGGTCTCACTAAAAGGTTGAATTAGCTGTAAACTCTTCCGGCTTTAATCACTGCATTCAGACAAGCAGGACAGGCAACCTCCTCCTCCTGCATTCCAGTTTCCCCCCTGAGCAGGAAGATGGGCTTCATGTCAGCAAAGCAGCTGAGATGCCCCCATTCTTGGGGGGAGTGCAGGCCTGTTTCCATTATATGTCATTGGCATCTTCTGTCACTGCATCTGTGCGAGACATCTTGACTCTCACTTCTGCAGCTGGGAGCGATGAGCTCTCTGAGGCAAAGGACCCTCTCAGCCCTCTGTGATGATTGTCCTTGCCATAATCTTCCTCCTCCTCCTCCTCATTCTTCTGTAGATCTTGGTCACTGTCATCATCACCATCTGCTGCATTGTCCTCAATCACTTCAACCCTCTCTCCAGCATCTGGATCCACATCAGTCTTAAACCACACAGCTTTGTAGCCATCATCTGCCACATGCCTGTCTGTCTTGAGGATAGACTTCACTTCTTTCTCATGCTCAGTCTCTTCTTCCACTTCTTTCTCTTTCTGCTCCCTGTCAAAGATGGTGGTGGAAGCTACAGAAGCCTTTGGGAGGCTATCAATTTCTACTGCATTGGAAGAGGTCAAGGAAGGCGCTGGTTGCTCTAGCACACGTGCCATCGACCGGACATTGCTGTTTTCTGACATCTCATGCTGTTTGGTGCCCACATTTGGGTGTTCACCTTGCTCATAAGATTTGTTACGGTAACTCCCAGAGAATTCCTTGGAGAACTACAGGAGGAGAGACACCTTGTGATTGTTGCGAAATGAAAAGAAATGTGGGGGAGGAGGAGGGGAAGGAGTGGCTGAAGTGACTGAGCTACTGCTCAGGAGAGCTTCAGCTTGTTTTGCAGTTAGACCTGTTTAAAGTCTGGGAAAGATACAGCTCCCTAGAACAGCTATTCTTTGTTTATTTCTGGATTTTTTCAGATAAGCACAGGCATGTTTTTCAGAGGGCTGAGCACCAGCAATGTACGCTGATTTGTACCCATCCATTCGTGGTACTGCTCTGGAGCGGGGTTCACCTCACTTGAGGTGAAGGACTGTTGTTATTCACCTGAGCTATACGCTCTGGACTCCTGTTGTAGTCAGTAGAGTCCCAACAGTCCCATCCTAAGGCAGAGACCAACATCTGGTCAGATGTATTACACCCTAAACTTCAAGTAACCAGTCTGCCAGGGACTTGAGAGAGCCAAGTAAGTAAGTAGCTCAGGCGCAGACAACTGTCTAAGCCCAGGCTTTAGGATATGGAGGGACCTTTCTCTCTATTGACTATAGAGGGAGGATGAGCAGTAGTTTGTACCACAAACACATGTTTTTCAGAGACTACCTCTGATGTGTGTCACGTTCATCCTAGATTTTGTGCTCCACAGAGCTGTGGTCCTTTCCTTACCATGTCTGCTCATCATCTACCATACAGCTCCAGCCTCAGGGGGCAGACCAGAACGGCAGCAACCACCACAGTGATGCTACCTTTGCAAACATTGTCTCAGGAGTGATTCATCACCTTCGCACACATGTGTGTCATTTTTGGACAGCCCTTCACAACCTCCTCAGATCCCACTTTCTAACACCAAGAAATTCAGGTACAAACAAGGCACTTACCTTTTTCCTTATCAAGTATTTGACTGGTTTTCCATACTGTTTATATATCAACACTCCAAGGAAGACCAAGGCAATTAGCAGCAGTGCTGCTAACGTACCACCTAAGATAGCCATATCCCGAGCAGTGTGTGTCTTATTAGAGGAGGTTACAGCTACAAGAAAAACAAACCAGTGTTACAAAGCCTAAAAATGGCAGTTACCTTTTTTAACACAACACTTCATTGTGGGAGAAGATCCAACCCATTGTTGAAGGGCAAAGAAGCATCCTGAGCTGCAGAATGTGACCATGATATATTTAATATCACTGAAGGCCATTTGCTTGCTGTCCTAAAAGCAGAGGGTTTTTTTTAAGGTGACCATTCACAGAATATTATAACTTCCAACGAGTTACATGAAGTGAAAATAGCATCATTCACAGGACAATGACTTTTGCCCCACGATTTAACTAAGGTAATATATATGTGACTGTATTAGGCAAGCAGAGGTTACACAGAGTAAAGCTAGGTAGGTCTTTTACTGTCCCACTTCACCCATTTGTACCAAAATGAGGTATGTTTGTACATATGTGTGTGAAAATGCAAAGCTTCCTTTAATCCGGAACATCACCTCTGATACCGATGAGCACATTAAAATAAGAAATAAAAAAGCATAATAGGAAATAGGAAAAGCTTTAAAAGGTCCCCAGGACACAAAACCCTTTCCTGCCCTTGTGTAGCTGTAGCAATACACGCCAGCCTTCTCAGGAGCAGCTCGTGCTTTCAGCCACCAGTCCGTGTACGCATATTTGGATAGAGATCAACATTACAGTGGAAAGACAGTAACTTCCTCAGGGTTAATCATCTTTGCTTGTTGTTGTCGGTGGGATTCTTTATCTTTAATTTTTCCAGCTTCACTCTGTAGTGTAAATTAGTCTCTTTAAAGTTGAATGGTGTGAACTAACACAGTTTTGTTCTCCTGCTGACCCGTTTATGACGAAGGACTTTGAATACTCCCTCTGCATTTGACTGCACCCTCTGTTTATCATTAATATGTTGGTGACTGTTTAGGTCAGTGAATTTTTGCTTTTTAATCATGTCTCCTGGGGAGTCACAGCCCACAGACTTGATATGAGACTCCACCACCCTTAACTCCTCGTGTGCTGCGCAGCACACAGTGCCTCTGTGAAAGCTAGCTCAGCTCGGTGGAGTGACCCACCTAGAGACTGGTGTGAGCTGGCTCTGGCACCAGCGTCTCGGAAACCAGAGGCCAATGTACAGTTACCACCTCCCAGAAAGAGAGCGTATTAAATATGACTCCAGTTTCTTCCTGGATATTGGAACGCTAAGTAAAGTGCTCTCCAACCATTGAATGCACATTGCTGAACACCACTTCTTAGAGCTGAGGGTTAAATATCCTACAGATTGGGCAGGCAAATGGTAATCTCAGCTCTGTTTAGGCCATTTCTGGGTGCTGGCTACAGTACAGAATAAAGCACAATTCCTCTCATGGGCTCTGAGCCATTCAGTGTCATTTCAATCTACTTTGTTGCATAGTTACCAGCATCATTATTTGGTGCTGTTTAAATAGCAAGGGCAACATTTAAAAGTTGCATAGAAGCGTTGGTACATCTGTTTGGAGTGTTTGCAGGTCTGTGTACTGACACCTGAACTAGCTCTCTGCTGAGCTGAACTGTGCGCTTAAATTGAGTTTAGGTGTTTTTTTTCCAGCCAGTGTTTTCAGCTGTAAAGTGACACTGCCTTCAGGGAATCCAAATTTACACCCAGGCACCCACGAGAAATCCCCACGGTGGTGGTGATTCAGAGGGTGAAGTAATGGAAGAGCCAAACAAAGAACTTCAATCACACATCATCATGTAGAAACCAATGGAGTCCGGGCACAATCTGTCTATCCTGGTGTGAAAATGTGTGATGTTGGTTCATCTTAATCCAAAGGATAAGAAACTTCGTAAGCTTCAAATCTCACTGATTTATAAGATCTACTGAAGAGCCATTTCTACGAAGCATGGAAGTGTAAGCTATTTATACGTCAACAAAGCCAAATGATAGGAGGAGGGTTATGCATGTAGCCTCATGCCTATCTTGCTTCTCTTGGGTCATTTCTCCTGGTAAGACCTTAAAATCTTGGAATATTAGAACTTGACCTGAGCAGAAAATGCCTTGGCTCATGAGGAAGCCTGGCTCTGTGGGAACGTGCCAACTTCAGTCCGCTCTGCGTAAGACAGGAAATAATGTTGCAGTTTTCTCTATTTTTGGCTAAAAGGGAACAATGATGTACCAAGGCACCTGCCATGATGAGACTTCCTGGGTTATTTCTGGCCCACAAACCAGCATGAAGCAACCCTAGATTTAGCTTTGGAATAGCAAGAAAAGACACTGCAATACACAGGGCTACTTAAAGTCTCAGGAGGCGGTTTGAGGCATGTAGTGACCAGATCATAAGGATGTCATTGGAGTGTTTTCTCTCTTATAGCCACCGTAGAACTGCCTGTAAGTATGGGGTTGGCCTCAGCCCAGGTCCCCAGACTTCAGTGGGTGACCTGTCATTGTCAGTTTGCCCACAGAAGTGGAAAAGACTCCCCAGTCAACTCCACAAAGCAGAAAACAGAGACACGCAGCTCACCTGTGGCAAGGAGGACCTCCACCACGATTACAGTGCTCGCCTCCTGCAGGCTCAGCGTATCTTTTCCAACAGCCTATGTGAACATGGAAAAGAGATAGCTTAGAGACTTCCTAAATCTCCAACTGACTCTCAAGGTCTGTGGTGGGTCCTTTGTGGACAAAGTACCTTGTCCGTATCCCCACAATATCCCTGCATTGTAGCTGGACAATCTGGTCACGCAGGAAGAAGAGCTCTGAAGAGTCCTCGTCCTGGACTGGAACCTGGTGCACTGTCTGTGTGCAGCTTTGCAGCACAGTGCTGTACACAGACAACGAGGTAGCGTGGGGCAGGCAGCAGCGTGTGCCACCTCTCTCTGCCCTGCCCGTGTAGCTAAGACAGTGCTACAGCCAAGCTGGTTCAGTTAGCTCCACAGGGCACGGCATTGTGCTAGTCAAGTCTTAGGGAGCCAGTTGTCACTGGCAGGCAGATGGACAAAGGGAACACCCAGCTTCTTAGAAAGTCTAAGGCTATTAACTGCTTCCTTTGACCAAAGGCTGCAGCCTTTGGAGCTGGGGTATATGGCAGCAACCATACCCTACCCCTGCCTACACATCAACCTCCAACCCCCTTGTTCGCCATCCTTTTTTTGTTAATCAGACTCAGAGTGTGGGAGGAGGGCTCCTAAAATGTCCCCAGTGACTTTTTGTTTGTCTCCAGTGATATTTTCCACAGGACTGGAGAAACAGTTTTACAGCTAGCACCAGATATAGCCTGTAGTACACAGAGTAAATCTGCAATCACTTCATCTCCCTCCATCCTTATACATTTATGATGCAAATGGTTAGGGCAAGGACTGTCCTTTCATTATATCCCTTACCTAATGGAATTCCACCCTTGGTACTTCTCTGCTAGAAACTACCCCTTCCTTCCACGACCCTGGCAAGATAATGGAGAAAGTTGCCCTACCTCAATGGTTACAGTTCCTGGTGACTGCAGCATCACATTTGTCAGGATGAATCCATCTCTAGTTGCGATGAAATCAGTGCTGTTTTTTATGTAGTACTCAATGTTTGGGTTGACTTTCTGAAAAGCCAGAAGAGTGAATGATTAAACCCCACTGTTTGTGCTTTGCGTGCATCTTCGTAACAACCCGTTGGCAGGACTTGTCAAACACACCCGAAGTACGAGCAGGTCTGTAGAGCAATAAATCAATCGGGACTGAGGAGGCGAGAAAGGCTGAACTCAAATGTGTTCACCCTGTTGCTCAGAGTTCAAGAATGTACCCTAAAAGTGTTGCCTCCAAAAAAATCCCATCTTACCCAGCTTGTGTTGTTATCTTCAGTATTTGCCAACCAAAACACATCTATGCAAGGGACCTTGTAAATTTGATCAGTTCTGCCTTTAATACAGTGCCAAAGGGGGACGGACATGGAGAATAATACTTGTGCTGAGGTCTGCACAATTTTTTCCTTTGTGTCTAAGCTGCTATTCCTTTACTAGGTCCCCAATCTTGTTAAGGAAGCCTTAGCATCAATAAAACTAGCACTTCTCTATTTAATAGGGTGGGATGGGAATGGCTGGTCAGTAAATCTCTTCCCCTTTCCTTCTGCCAGTACGTTGTTCAAGAATGGCGCTCTCAAAATGCGTCCTTACAGGGAGAAGGTTAACAATTTCCAGCCCAGGACTGCAGGTCCTTGCTAGTCTCTTGTCGTTGGACTGGCTCCTCTTCCCAGGCCAGTCCACAAATATCTTTCCTTGACCTGGCAGAGAGAGGACACCTCTGCCTAGGACCCTGACACCCTGAATTCTTTACGGAAACACTTCACTCAGCCCTAATTCGGTTCTGGACCCGTTCACAGTATTTGCTAACTCCGGGCTCTACTCAGCATGAGGCTTTGCAGTGGATCAGCTCACCCACATAGGTCTGGGTGGGACTGGCTCTTGGAAGAGAGGAGTCCAGCAGCTTCTCCACATTACAACACACCGTAAGTGGTTCTGATCTATGTGAAATTTTCAGGGAAATACAATATGGGACACTAGAGGAAAACGTGTGTTTGCCTCTCCCCACCTCCCCTTGCTCACGTTTCTGATCCTGCTTTAAACCTGAAGCAGTGAGAAAGAATGCAGGGCATGTTCAGTTTCTTACATCAGGGAAATCATCATCTGCAGCTGTTATCATCAGGGGGCTTGAAGGATCACCAGCTTGGAAGACAAAGCTTCTCGGGGCCAGACCAGCAGATACAATCCCGTTGTAGCTCTTGCTCTCAAAGTACGGTGCATAATCACTTTTATTGATGACCTTAATCTCTACAATGGCTATGGAGTATTTCTGTATGTTGTTGACCTGGGTGGCCTGGAGAGAAAGAGAGAGAGAGAGAGAGACGCAGATGCTAGCTTTTTCCTATTAGTGATGAGACATAAAAGGATAGGCGTGATCTGAAGCCCATTACAAGTCGTGGGGTTCTTTCCATCACTTTCAGTGAGCTTTGAGGCAGGCCTGTCACAGGAGGTCTTATGGTTTGGAGTCTTGTGTTTTAGCTTGCTTCTGCTGTTGGCCCTCCCCACAGTCTTGGTTTAGCCCCAAAATCTAGATGTGGCCCTCCATAAGAGCCACATCTGGACAAATTGCCATGCTCCAGTACAAAGCAGTGAGATTCCAGCACCAGCAGGCACAGCCTGCTCATCTTTGTGAGGGTTTGGGTCAGTTCAGTTACTGCCCGAGAGTCTGCACCTTCCCAGGTATGTACGTGCAGGGAGCGCTTTCCAACTCCCTCCTTTCCTCTTGAGCTGTAGCCAGAAGACGAGCTTGTCTGTAGGGTTGAGTTACATGAACTACCATAACACAAGCTCCAGTCATGCCTGAAGAAAGCCTTCCAGTCATGCTGCTCCGTACTTTCAGCTCAGTAGGATCTCCCATTCAATTAATTTGCTTTCATGTTGCAACACACACAACAGGGAAAAATGCATCTTCACTTCTGCAGGAGCTTTGCATGCAAGTTGGTATAAGACATTGGTCAAATACTAGGCCCTTCCAAAAGAAAGGGTGTAACTGAGTTAGATTCAATTATTAGTGTAATTGAGTCCTGCCACATCAAGCCTGCTGCTTCTTAGAAAGCCAGCGATGCCGGGTTGTTGTCTGCAATGTCATCAGACTTACCATGACTTGCAGTAGGTACGAGTCTGTGAAAGTTGCTGCTTTGTTCATCGTTAGATTCCCTGTGTCTGCATCCACAGCAAATACTTCATCCGCATCCCCTAAAGAAAATGGAAAGACTATTCAATCATCAGCCAGATACCTTAGTGGAGTGACCTGGTGCTCACCGACTCATTTTTTTGCATCTTAGTGACAATACCGCCAGGGCATAACGCTGTTTTCCTTGCCTGCCTGGCTGCTCCAAGGGCTGGCAGTGCTGGCCAGGCATTCAGAGGGACTCAGACCAAAAGTACCGAGAAGAGGTGTGTGAACCCAGCTAGATGAGGTAGGCCAGCAAGGCTCTGCATTTCCACTGCCTAGGCCCAGATGCAGCCAGCTTAAACTCTGCTAAATGCCTAGAGACTTTGGTGCAATTTGAGGACTGAAGGTCTCCAGTTCCCTAACCCTAACTGAACCCAAACTGCACTTCAGGACAGAGAAGGGAAGGATTATTCCTATTTTAAAGGGAAGAAACCAATCTACATTAGGGAAGGATTATTCCTATTTTAAAGGCAAGAAACCAATCTACAAAGCATAGTTGAGTGGGGATTCATCTCAAATAGCTCTAGGCATCTAAAGGTAAGACGTGTCGGCCTGACCTTGTTACCTGTATCGTGAACCTATATAGGTTCTTTCATGTATTTATTATCAGGAGGATATTCACAGATGTGGTGCTGTGTGGCATAGGTAAAGGGAGATGAACAAGTGATTGCTCCACCCGACCAATATGATCTACGTTTGCCTTGACAGTTATTCAAAACCCCACTATTGTTTAAAAAAAAAATCCTTTGAATGAAATAAATGGCCCAATCAATGCCTGAGCAATCAGTTGACAGCATTCAAGTAATCTTTTTGAAATCAAGACTTCAACGGGGCAGATTAGATAGCAGCAATGTGATGGGGAATAAAATCATAATTCTTGGCAATGAATGAAAATTATGCTGCTGATGTGGGAATTTCAGGTTCAGCTCAAAGACTGAATGAAAGTGGTGTGACCAGACTGGCAAAATCAAATCTAAGAAGATAAAACTTGTCTCATCTCCCAAAAAAATTAAGTCCTTTTGAAACAGATTTCATTGAGATTGGTTCGTGGGACTGTAACTCTCTTTTTTGTCCTCTCCGTACAGTCCGTTTCTTCTGCAATGGTGCATTTAGTTATGTTTCTGTGGCACAAACAGAGGGGCAAATTCCCAGGCCCCCAACTCTCCAGTGCTGTGGAGGATATCTCCTCTTGGCGGGGAACGTAGGGGACATGAGCAACGCAGTGTGTGGAAGGTGACAACTTCTACTCACCGCTGACGATACTGTACACGATTTTTTCATTTAAAGTGTAGTCAGGATCAATAGCATAGATAGGCCCTGGCTCTAGGATGAGTGGTTCCGTCTGCAACAACAAAGAAAACCATTATATAGCACATTACAGCACCAGATCAGCTTTTGCAGCATTCCCCCATCACAGCGGGGCTCTGGTGGTTTTGTCTGGGCAGAATGGCACTTATTGCTGGGAAATGGCTGTAACAGGGCAGAGGTGAGACAGCCTGGAGCAAACGGTTTTCCAGCTCTCACCTCTCCTGTGTCGTGCTGCAGGAACAAGGGCAAGCAGTGCTGCTTGGGGGGGACGGGGACCTCCACTTTCCAGGATGATGGAGGCTCCCTGTCATGCTAAGGCACCTGCTTTATGACTGCAGATCAGCATGAGCTCATCAAAATTATTAGGCACTACCCACTGGGAATAGCACCTGGATATTGTCTGAGAATAACATCAAGGATACTGTTGGATCATGCCAGCTTACCGAAATCTCAGAGATGTTGACCCTCCCAGTATAGGGGCTGCTGATGCAAATGCTGTTGTCCGTGTTAATGAAGGTACAGGGTAGGAACCAGGGTGGTCTGGTGTCAGTTTGTTCAATAAATATGTTGATTGTTGCATTAGCTGTGTTGGTGGTGTCAGAGCTGCCCACAGGCCTGTCCTGTACCCAAAGGCAAAGCATACTCGTGAGATGCAAGTTTTATGCCAAAAGAAGAATCCATCTGCAAAAGCCAGTGGCCCAGGGTCTTTTACCTGTTGCAGCTCCCTTCTGTCTAAGGCTTAGCAGTTTATGTGAGATTAGCTAAAGCAGTGAATTATCTCATTCTGCTGACAAAGGTGGACTGAATGCAAGGCTGGACACAGTCCTTGTGTAATTACTGAGGGTGGAAGCCTGCTCCCAAATCGCTGCCCCCCGTATCCACCCTCCCTCCTGCCATCCCAGAGATCTCCCCTTCAGAGTTACCCTTCAGTTAAGAGAGACTGGGGCAAACAAGGCATTTTGTTCCTCCTGAAGGACTTACCCTTGCACACAAGACCAATATTGTCCATTTAATTTTCTCATAGTCCAATGCTTTTTGTAAATAAATTTCTGGGTTATTAACTCCTTTTATGGCAAAATAACCATCTGTGCCCTGGAGGGGAAAAAAAAAAAAAGGAAAAACCCTACTAGCAGACTCAACCACAGACATGTTCAAAATACTGCTCTCTGCTGTGTTTGTCATCCCAGTCAGACCTGTAAGCCTGGGGACCTGGGGGACGGGCAGTGTGAGGATGATAGATCTGTTTAGTCTTTGGTATTGCACACTGGAGCCGCCTGGCTTGTCAGAAAGGTTTGTTCATGTTCCTATGAGCTTTCCTCTCCAAGATCCCCTGCTTTGCCTGCCTACCTGCTCAGCAGGTACTGGATGAAATCTTTTACCTCATTTCTTTCCTACACTCCGCGGGTTGCCAGCAATCCTTGATTCTGGGTCTGTGACAGCCAAGCAGTCTCACTTCCATGCACAAAACAGATCAAAGACGACTCAGCCTCCGAGAGCTGGCAAGACCACTTGCCTTAGTCTAGCACAGCTGAACTTTGGAAGCTACTGTAAAGCTAGATTGAAACAACATAAGTTGCATTTTACTCTGTAACTTTCTGCACTTGCTTTAGTTCTCCTTTAATCTTATGTCTTGACTAGAACTCTGGATTTCTAAATGGTCCCATAGCTGAAATTCAAAAACTTGTGGTTTCTGTTCACAACCCTTAAAATCCCTGGGGTTATGGAGGTAGTGGAGGCAGAATGTCAGACACTCTGGTCCCTCCACAATAATTTTAAAAAATTTAAACATACATTTCGTTTTTCTCTTGAATTTACTGTTTTTTGTTTTTTAGTTTCTAGCCCTTGCATTCTAGGCTGGCATCAATTTAACTGTGCGTACGACTAACTTCCCATGTTATCAAGCAAACCTCTAAAGAGCAAATAACCTAAGGCTCTAAACTGGGGCCTGGAGAAAGTGGAGCCTGCTTTCGGCTTTGCCAAAGGCTCTCTGTGTGATCTTCGGCAGCTCGTGTTCTCTCCGCCCTGCACTGACGCTGTGGCAATCAGGACAATAACTCCTCCTTTCCCTGTCCGACTCGGGCAGCTCTGAACTCTGTGAGGTACAAAGGTCTCTCCCGATATGTTTACAGACCATCCCAACAAGGCTTCCCTAGATCATACGGCTCACAATATCCTAGATGAGAGTTTAATCTGAACAGTGGAATAAAAGCACGAGCAGTAAAAGAATTCAACACCCGCAACGTCCGCTGCTCAGTTCTGCTAACCAAACCAAGGCTTGGTTTTTCCAAAAGACGTACCTCTTCCAGAAGCTGGCCGAGAACTAAATGCGATACAGTGACCTAAGCCTCAGAGTTGGGGCTTTTCTGAATTAAACACAAAGACTTCTCCAGAGCGACCATTTTCTCCCCAAAGAACAAAGGTGCTCACCGGCACGACTGTCGTGAGTTCGTAATATATGGTGTCCAGGTCAGCATCGCTAGCGCTTAAATCTTCACGGGCTACAACGGTTGCATTCACTTTTGTATCCTGAAACAAAGTTGCTGCAGTTATTCTCTCTGTGAAACGGGCTGAGGACTTCTCCCTGCTAACCCTTGCTTAGCCCCACAGCTCTGGGTGAGCCAGTGCCCTCTTCGCTCCCACAAAACGCTCACCTCAGGAACAACCGCGGTGAGATTCGTTTGCTCGAACTCTGGGCTGTTATCATTCACGTTGAGAATGGTCACAATGATTTCCAGAGAATCGCTCTGCAGCAAGGGTAAAGCGAGAGCATCAAAGGCAGAGGTAAGACTGTTAGGGGCTGCTCCTGCTCTGCAGAGCGGGCAGAGGAGATGGCGTGAGGAGCACAGCTGGATGGGCAGGGGTTTGCAGGGTGTGGGGTTTGTTCCCATTCGCAGAGCCTCGGCCGCTCTCTCCAGCTGTGAGAGGAGTGTGCATCTCCGCAAAGAAAAGTACAGCTGCTCACGCCGGTCTGCGGACTAGGAGGAGCAGGGGGAAGGACACGCTGCCCTGCAGCACCTTGTAACCGGGCTGAGTGTTTGGAAAAGCACTCACCTGCCCAGCAGAGTCCTGGCAAATCAGGTACACCAGCAGCACGGTGTCTGTCTGCACGCAAAAACAAAAACTCAGCCATTGCAGACACAAGGCAAAATGTGCTAACTCTTCCTGAAGTAAATGAGACGGAGAAACGTATCGCTGAATCAGAAACGCTGCTGGGCTTTATCTTCTTTCCAGGCATATCTAACTTTTCCTTTCTTTCCTTTACACCCATCGACCAGCGCCGGAACCTTGTTTATAATGGAGTCAGAGCAAACCAACCTTCCAGCTTCTCGGCCTGCGATTCCTATAACATGTCGGCAGAGCTAAGCGGCCATTTTCTCGCACTTTGGGTGAATTCAGAGATTTCTTTTTAAATTGAACGAAACAGAAATGTACCATGCAGCAAGTGCTGTATCGTCTGCAGGGTGTTAACTCTGTCTGTTGTTCTACACTCAAATAAATGTGGGTTTTTACATTAGGGAAATGCAGCTTAAGGATGTTTGTGGCTGCGTACAGGGTGCTCCAGGAAGGTAAAATAATTTAGCAGCAATCTAACTGAACACACTGACCTTTTATACTGCCTTTACGCTTCACACAAGATCACCTCACTGCTCAGAGCTGTGTTTTCTATAGGCAAACAGGGATCATTTTACATGAGTCCTGGAGAGCTCTGAACACTACAGTTGTCACATTTTTGGTTTTAAAACTTCCCCTTGCTTTAATTCAAACAGTTTCACTGAAGGAAGAGGACAGCAGGCACACCATGCATCCCCCTCCTCCCTATACTCAGCTTGTCGAAGGGCTGACCACCCAAGAAGTGAGCTCAAACCCAACTGAAACAGGATTATTTTTCAAAGTTATTTCCTAGATCCTTTAGAAATGGGTTACGAACCCCTGGAAGTCCAAGACCCCAGACTGAAACTCCTTGCATCCCAGCATTACCCATCCCATCCTTACAGCCTGCCAGCTAAAGGCTTACCTCGTAGTCCACGCTTCGGTTCAGCTGCAGCTCGGACCCCTGTATGATGAAAAAACTGGCATCGTGGGAAGTAGGATCAATCATTACAGTGAAGCCTGGTTCCACATGGATAGTGGTCAACACGTAGCCAAGAGGGTTATTTTCATAAACACTCGGCTTGCTATTTTCGACAGAACATCCTGGAAAAACACACAAACGAGACAGAAAATTGCCCAGGGATTCACATTGTGGCAGAGCTGGGTGAGATATGAGGCCCGAGACCCCTCTGGTTACCATTGGAGAGAAGGTTGTTGAAAAAAGCTGTCTCGGAGTAAGAGTGTGAACATCTCCCACCTATAATGGTGCAACCTGCTGCCCTGGGGGTTATTCCTCTGTGGTCGTGGACCTCCTGCAAGGGCTTACCTTGTTGCTGTGCCGAAACCTGTGTTGTGCAGAGCAGCAGCAAGAGCACAGAAGCGAGGAGCCAGTGAGAAACAGCCATGGTTAGCTGCCAGTTGGTGAACAAATCCCTGTTTCTGATTAAGCTGATCCTCTTCTCTCCCTGTTTCTCCCAGTGCCGTCTTCTGTGTTCACTGCTTCACGAAGGCAAAAAATAGCAGCTGGCTGGAGCGGATTGCTGCAGGTCAACCTTTGCCTCTTTGCCTCATTGGATGACTTATTGAAAGACAATTACCAGTCACGGAACATGATAACGCATAAATTCCTGTCTCTACTTTGTTCCTGGGTCTTTCCCATCCCAAACTCACTGTAGCAACAAGGATATATTTGAAGCATTTCAGAATTCAGAGCCAGACCCCCCCGAGATGAGCATGAAGGAGGACAAGGGCTGACACTGGGGAAGCTCTCTGCATACTCCAGGCTCTCCCAGAGGGGAGGAAGCGGGCAGGTTTGCATTTCTGATGTGTCAGAGGTAAGGTCTGTTTTGGTCAGATCATTTCCTGGAAAAAGGCGTAATGATGCTACCATAGCCCTTATATCTTGTTTGTTTTAGCCAGGCTTTTTCTGCACGGCCCACATTCCCCTTTATCATGGTTTTGGCTCTCCAGCCCGTAACTTACGGTTTCTCTCTTCTAGTTGCAGTCTGTCATGTTGTTCCTGAAAAACAAATATTTTTCTTTTAGGAAAAAAAATTTAAAAGCTAGCTCTCAAATGTCTTACCTTTATTTCTGGAAAAGGCAAAGGTTTCAGTGAAGACAAAGCCATTGTGGCTGCTCTTTTGTTTGGATGGAAAAGGAAGGAGCTAGGCCTTGGGTAAATTCTTGGGTTGAGATAATCCGTTATGTTTCAGAGACAATCTTGTTATTCCCAGCCAGTACCCTTGCAAGGTGAGCAGAGCAGATCCAGAGACAGCGACTGGGCTCAGCTGCAGCCCAGTGATTACCCAGCAACTTCGCAGGAACAACGCATGTCCCCTTCTACCAGTTGCCAGCAGGGGCTCTTTGTAGGGATGCTCCCCAGAATCTCCATCCAGGCTCTAATTAGTGACATCTCAGCAGCTTCCTGAAGCCTCAACGGCATGCTATTCTGCTGTCTTGTCCTGTCTTTTCCTGAGCCTGTGTAAATTTTTCCAAACCAAATATCATGTGGCAAGGCACTTGGCCACTCACGCAAAGAAGCAGCACTGTTTCAGCTCACCTATTGTGTAGGAGGAAAAGGGGACAGCTGCTCTCACTGCTCCTTTTAAAACCCCAGTTGATTTCAGAAAGCTCTCACATGCTGCATTTTAGCCAGGTGGCCGTTAGTGGCTTAACAAAATCCAGCCTGTCACCACTCCTTCCAAAAGTCCTCCAAAAGGT
>Ga0065711_1039159_pt1 | contig 18072 bp, 7 predicted proteins | sample Hoacrofraction12_FD_59098 | JGI IMG/M metagenome (GOLD analysis project Ga0065711, IMG submission 59098) | Hoatzin crop microbial communities from Cojedes, Venezuela - Epithelial fraction 12 v2 (version 2) | ecosystem: Host-associated > Birds > Digestive system > Esophagus > Crop | place... | reverse complement strand
CCCCATATGCACAGCCCTCACACAACCAAGGGCAGAACCCTTTTAGGGTCTACCACAGTACGAACAAAAGAAGACAAGTCTCGAGTCAGCTCTCACTTAGACACAACCTACCTTTGACAATGGAGGTTATATAATACCTGGGCACAGATCGTGGAGTTTGGCACTGCTCTGTTGTTACTCTCTTTCTGGACTCAAGACAACTTTAAAGAAATCAAGCCACACACATAAACTAGGAAGCTTAGCCCCAGGTGTCTTCCTCTGCATGAACTTAATCCACTACCACATGATAATACAGTCTCCAGAGTAATGCCCAAAAAGAAAACAAATCTCTTTTCAAAACTTTAGAAGAAATGCAAATTTTTCATAACTATTCTAAATGTAAAGTTTTTTTGTTGTTTCTTTCAAAATCCAGTCTCAGTAATGGATCTCTACATTTTTCAAGGTTCTACTGTTTTATCCATAGGTCATACCAGGCAAGAAAACTTTTCCCTGGGAATATGTCCTCCAGTTCTCTGACTCATTGCAGTTTTCCTCATACACTGCAGTGGCATATAACCATTTCCAATCAGCAGTATATTTTTCTGAACTGACATTTTATCTGAAGAACATATTTTTGCCATCATCTATGCAAGTGCTTATTGCCCTGGGTATAGTAATGCAGATACAAAAGCAGTTGTACATCTATTCCCACTAATCCATGACTTCACATTACAGTATTAATTCTGCTTTTAGTAAAGATTAAGTTCCTGAATCCTGACCCTTAAAGGGGAGAATCTCATGTGAAGAAAATACATTTATTTGCAGGAAAGTCATATTTACCTACCAATACCAAATAAATGTGCTTTCTTGCACTAGCCTACATTGTTCTTTCCCATCAGAATCAAGGAAACATGTATGTAGAATATTTATTATATTCAAAGGTTAGTAGTCAGTTTGTACATTTATCCAAGTGTAAAGAAAAAAAAAGTGTTTGATAGCATCTGGGGAAAATTTTGAAATGCTTCTAAAAAGCCCAGATCTGTTGCTGTTCTACTGCTGAAAGTACTCATGCACCTTAAAATAGATATGATACTTGGTTTTTTTGGTGTCCATATCTCCCTGTCATTAGATAGTGCTGTGAAAATTCTGCATCATTTGTAGACGTAGAGAAAGCTTTAAATGCAGATCCTACAAGATCTGTAATTTTGCTGTATCGACACAGAGGATGTGAGGATATGATCATAAGCAACAAGAGATTTCACCAGGTCTCCTTACGTCTTCTACCAGGCATTTGGCACACAATCGCAAGACACTGTCAAGAAGAGGTCATTAGACTGAGTTTGCCCCGTAGCAGTGTCCTGTAGTGAGCTGAGACAATTGCTAATATCATTCTTATAACATGCAAGTCCCTTTGTAAGAATAGTTGCATAACAAAAGAGAGAATCAAAATAGAGAATGCAAGCCTCCTCACTGATTTCAATAAACTTTGTATCAAGTTTTGATGTTCCGTTTCAATGGCCATCTTTACATACACTTTTATTGGATCTGGTGGAATTAGCACAGATATTTCTTATTCTGAATAAGTTCCGAAAATTGACTGCTGTTTGAGGTCTTCCACAAATCCTTATCTTCCTTCATCTTACTACATTTCTTCTCAAATTTGAAGTTGAATTCAGAAAGACTACTTCAGCTAACCCTGTCGGTAAGAGGAGGGACCACGTCATATGCCTTAATCCAAGTTATACTAGCTTTGAACTTTAAACCTTTACCTATCATGAATCTTATCAGAGACAGCCTTCTCCTAGTAATCAAGTGCCTTTGCTTACTTTCATTGTAACTGTCTCTCCTCATTGCCAATGTATTCATTTAAGATGGTCTTAGAAAGAGGTGCCTTTAAAATGCAAATGAAAAATTTACTCTGCCTTGGGTTGTGGTGGTTATAATATATGAAAATTACTGTACTAATTGGAGTTTAAATTTTGTAGGGATTTAAATACAACAGACTCAAAGTCCATTGGATAAAGACAGATTGTCACTGGTGAAGCAAATAGAGAATTAAATCCTAATATTTTACATAGGAAAAAAAAAGAAGAGAGAATGGAAGAGAAAAGATATCCTCAGCTGTGTGGTAGGTGCAATTTATTGAAGCTTTGCCAAAATCAGGGCATGCTAGCACAAAACATTTGGTATAGCAAATAAAACTGAGCACAAGAATCCCAGGAGATTAAAATTTCAAATTTCATATTTTTATTAAGGGACGTCTTTATTAAAAAAAAATAAAAAACAGCTTATGGAGGTAGACTAAAACATTATAGTCACAGAATGTCTTCTTTACTGATAAACATCTGCAAGAGCAGAATTACCCTGAGCTATGCAACAAAGCACACAGTCACAATGTGTCCACCTGGTGTTCCAATACATCCGGGGGCTGATTAATCTCACCAGATACAAAAAGGTTGTAATCTTGTATCCATATTGTTTCACATTCCTCTAGGTGCTGCCAGGGCCGTCATCACAGCAGTTTCCCATGGCCAAAATGTGTTTTCCCAACCAAACTAGAGGAGCAGCCACAGCACTTCTGGTTCTTAGTATTAATATACCAAGTCAAGCAGACTTGATTATACACAGATGTTTTATTCATTGTTTTCACAGACCCTGAACCTGTTGCTTTGAACTCAACAGCAATTTTACTATCAACTTGAGAAGAAATGAGTACAGAATAAAGAAGAAACAGGCCAGTATGATCATCTGCTGGTCTCATCACTTGTTAGAAAAAGAAGAAACTTCTTTAAAAGAAAGGAAAAGAAAAAAAAAAAGAGTTTGTGGACAAGGAAGTGTAAACAAATGCAATATTATCGGCTCATTGATACTGCATTATGTGTTTAGAGTTAGCTACCATGGCTAGCTGACTCTGTTTATTATCAACAATTAGTTTTTTAGAACTTACCAAAAAACAACCAGACATCATGCTTTGTCTAATGATAGGAAGCCAGGTGGAAAAGAGTTATGATAACAAGCATCTTATGATTTCATTACAAAGAACAAACCCCCAGTTGAAAGTTTGTGCTCCTTAGTCAAATGGATTCTCATGAGTCAAACAGGCTCAGGAACAGCAATTGAATGTCATCAAAGCTTTCCTTTTTAATTGTCATAGACAGATCATTTTTCAGCGTCTCTTAAAATAAGGCTTCTCAACATTCTTATGAAAGTTCTTGGCAGTAATTTGGGCTGATGATAAACAAGCCTCTGCTAACTACATTTACAAGACAGAAGAAAAGTCTTCACACACTAAATTAGATATGCTTAAATAGGATGAAGGAATGTAGCAATAAAACACAACCACTACACTATTTCTTTCTTACAAATGGGTTTCCAGCAGAGTTTCTTGGTATACAGAATCTTGTTGACCTTCTATATAGAAACTAGTGAGTCATTTTTTAATTATTTATGAAAGCTTCGTCGACAGTTTTGTTTCATTACATAATAAGCTATGCTTGAACTGAATACATTCAACTTGAGAAGAAACACTACAAACCTAATTTTTCCTTGACGAGTCATTACACTCACATCCAGCATGGCAATAATCAGCACTCTGACTACTCATTCCACCTGGAAAGAATTAATTTATCTGCTGCTGTGTGGAGTTATTACTGGTAAAAGAAACACCAATGACAAAACAGTCTTTAAGAGACCTTAAATGCACAAGAGCCTCCTGTAGCAGAAGGAAGAAAGTAATGGAACATATGAAGAAATTCTGTTTACCTATGGGCTTGTTTGAAATCTCACCAGTGTGAAGTATTCATAGTCATAAAAATAGATTTTACTGAGATGTTTGACTTTCTATGATCTTACTGAATATCTAAAAAGAAGGGAAGCTGACCCTACCTATGGCAAATGAAACTATTAATGCAGTATAGCCTTGTTTTCATAGCTAAAGAAAAAAGCTAATATTTTTCACCTGAACAAACCACCAGGAGAACAAGACAGGCAAGTTTTATGATGAGGTAAACTAACAAATGGTAGCCCCAAGTAAAATAAAAGTTGTGAGTCCTATTTGCTTCCTGTGCATAGGAATTTGGAAAAGGTGAAGAAACAGTCAGATGAGACTCAGTGAATGCACTATCGCCCCCTTCAGATCAACAGCATATAAATTTACACCACATTTTATTTTAGTCTTACTTGTCATGATCCATAAGCTAACAAAGTTTGGTCAACTTTGGCCTCTAGGCTTTAAAGCCTATGACAGGTAAAGTCTGGTTGAGATCTTGTAGTCCAGTTTCAAACACTGCATTCCACAAGGCAACACATTATCCAGCCCCTGGAGACGCAGCCATGATGACCACGTATTGACAGAGTTGATCGGTCTTAACCTTATGTGTAACACACTCCAGTATTGTTCTAGGAACCACAATGATACAGCTTAGCTTACAGCCCCTCTACAGCTGTTGGCAAAATTTTAACAGAAGAGAAAAAATTAATTGGCACTAGATTCCACCTCACAATTATACAAAGTCCATCTGTATCTTGTAACATGACTGCTCAAAACACTGCAGGAGCCTCATTCCCAATTTAATGGAGTACAGGCAAGCAAGGCCTTTGTTTATTCAGCAAATGCCCAAGCTAAGCAGAAAGATGAAACTTTTTCTGCAGGATTCAGAGGATGATATCCAGAGGATAAATAGGTAGGGACATCTTCTTCTTGTCACCACAGCTGTCAATTTTAACATAGACTGAACGCAAAAAATGACCAAGACCCTCAGAGAAGCCACAGGGGGTAAAAGAAGTCATGCTCATCTCTTTGTCAGCATACCACTTTTTCACATTTACTGCTGGCCTTTTCTGCAGCAACTACCTTGCACTTGCACCAGTGCTCTGGCATCTAAGTTGACACAGCAAAGTAAAAAGTTCACAGATTTCTGACACTTCTTTTTTGCCTGCTCTTTGAATACTGTAGCTGAAATTCTGTATGCCTGAAACCAAGATTCAAACAGCTTGTGTGATTTATAGGTGTGCACAATCCAAGTCACAACCTGGCCCTCAAACAGTATTAAGTAGTCTCTGAAGCAGTGCTCCTTTGTATGAGACATTTAAAGCTGAATGAGACATGTCACTGGAGAGCATATTGTAGAACAAACTTGTGTCCTGACTGGGTTGGGGAGGAAGGAAGAAAAATGAATGTCCCAGTTAGAAAGAATGTACAATGTGTTGCTGTTACAAATAAATTTGGAAAAATGAAATGAACAAAAGTAAGAAATTCCCCAGGGGAATGGAGGGGAGGCACAGATTCGAACAGTGCCCCAGTAGAGAGAAGGCAGTGGCTGTCACACAGCATGCATGATGGACACACAATACTCCAGTGAATTACCGCGTAACATGTTTTGTTTCTGCTCAGCATTTTTCACATGCCCTTCATGAAAACAAAAAAAGCACTGCTCAGTCCACCACTGGAAGCCAATGAAAACAGGCAAAAGTTGAATCCTGTCATCCGTGTGGAGATGCATTACAACATGACAAGAATCCACAAGCAATAAATTTGTAATGCAAAAGGGAATAATAATTCAAGGCCAGCCCCAGTGTATTTCAGGTTAGAGCTTGAAACTGTCAGAAAGCCAATGGTTCAAAATTTTTCAGCACAGAAAAAAACAATTTTGAAATGGGGTCATAGGTATAGACAGGGCTGAGATGATGTGTTGCTCAGCTGTGAGCAGCACCTTTCACCTTAGTTTCAGAGATTTAATTGGCGTGGAAGATGAAGAGCAAATGCAAGAAGAGTGATCTGTGAATGAAAAGAGAAAGATTGAATAAAGGTTAGTTGTGACATTCTTCTCAGGTTAAGGCCTTATACAAAGACAAGCTAGTGTGGTGTTGAACGACATGTTCTGGGCTGAAAGACAGGCAAAATATTGCCTGTGGTTTGCTGTGCAAGCATCATGCACAAACCTGCAGTTGCTTTTGTCAATGCAGAGCTCATCTCAAGTGAAATGCCTTTCAAAAGAAAATCACAAAACATACAGAACACTTCCATAACTGCGCTTCTTATCCACAAGAAAACATGAACTATCATCAGGAAGGGCATAAAGCACAAAATAAAAAGTTCTTCAGCTGTTTGCAAAACCATTAACATTTTTTCCGATCATAAATTAGTACAAGCAAAACTAAAAATTGGAATGGCAACTTACAGAAAAAGAAGGATAGATACAAACCCTTCCAATCTCCAGTTAAACATTGCCCTGACAGCAAGGTCACTGAGGCGTCTCCAGTTGAATTGAGATTGGAGACTCATAAAAAGTGTATTCTCTAGAGTGATTACTAGTTTTAGAAAGTTTCCCATTTTTAATTCAGCTAATATTATATAAGCATTTTTAATTCAGCTTATATTATATAAGCATTATATTATCTGTTATTATTATTATACATACTATTTTACATACTATATATTAATATATATTCATAACATAATGATTCTGCAAAGAGTTCTTGAAGTGAACCCAATGATCTGATGACTTCTACTCTGCATGATTAGAAACTATTCATTGCTTACAGATCTTTCGAGCAACAGAAAAACAAGATAAATACATAGGACTACGGTGAAGCTATGATCCCTAAAGTATGATTTCTGTGAAGAAAAGATTCTAAGAACATCTTTGTGGGTTTCTGTCACAAATCCTGAATGAGGATCCTCTGACTATGCCAATTTGCCGTGAAAGGGCAATTTAGACCACTTAAAGAACCACTGTCAAAGGTATCGGCAAAAGGGGTTTTATTGAAATATGTTATAAAAGTGCAGCTTACCAATGTTCAGTGTCAAGGTTCACTCTATTACTGGACTGCACAAAGGATATAACAATGATTCAAAACTACAAAGACTGAACCAAAGTTACCAAGACAAAATCTAAGTGCACTATAATATGAGGTTATGCGTAATATCAGCCACTTACCAAAGATCTGCGGTTGGTAAGAGGTGTCTCTGTCTCAAGGAGCAACCTTGAGAGGTGTCCCAGTTCAAGGGGAGATCACCACCATGCAGCCAAGCTGCTTATCATGGAGAGCTCAAAGAAGCCTCACTTAGGCTGTCATATTTATGGAATAAAGTGGTTGGCTTGTAGTCAAATTACACACAATTGGAAAGGTATGCATGAGGCTCCTTGTATTCACAACTTTCTTTGTTCCTTGATAAATAAGTCTCGGAAAAGCCACCCACTATTCACGTGTTAATCACATGATTGGTGTTCCAAGTATATATGCATCGATGCTCACTGTGTCACTCTGTTCCTTTATGGGTTTTCAGGGAACAGACTGGAACTAGAGAAGTTCTTGGCCCGATTACATCTTAGGCCTTTACCTCCTTTGGAGCCTGAACCAAACTACCAGTAGTTTGGTTAAGGGGTTGAGTACATCCATCACAGCTTCTAGGCTTATTCTTCCAACACATTCCAGATGGCGTACAAACCTCTCCCTACTAAAGTCATTAGCAGTTTCATTATTAAGTACAGTCATGCAAGATTTTTAATGAAATTATATAGGAAGGAACATTTCCTAATTTTTATATTTGATTTCTTGATTATTCAGCCTGCCATCTGAAGTAAGTTATTCCTAACATTTAATAAAAAGGAAGGTCCTATAAGAAGTACTTCATGGCCATTCTGCTGACAATGGAAGAAGCCAAAAAAAAAAAAAAACAACCCAGTTAACTCTCAAAGACTGGAGTGCTGCAAAGTGCAAAGTGTTAAACACCTGGGAGTGTGGGTGTGTGTGGGCAGGCAAGAGTAGGTTATGCTAAGGAGGTTCAATTTTGAATGCCCATAAAAGTGCTTTGTTGGGTAAAAAAAGCAGCTGAGTTTTCACAAATACTTTTTCTAGTAGATTCTGATAACACTTTCCCCCCCCCACCAAGAACTATTGTAAAGTATATCTGTATTTGAGCATGGGGAAGTATACTATATCTGTTAAAAACAATCCTCATAGCTACATTCAGAAATAATGCTCCTGTCCACTGCTATAAGAGGGTGGCCTGATATTAGCTCCAGATCAATTGGTGTACATGTAATTATTGAAACAGTGTATATTTTAATACACATATTAACTCCCTACTACAAACCCTTTTATCCACAGCTAGCAAAGTGTTTTGTCTGTACTGGGTAAGACCACCTTACCTTCCCTCTGCCTCAAGCCACTGTTTCTTTACATGTGGAGAGTGGTGACAGCGGGTCAGACCTGCTCTACTGCACAAGAATCCTCTCCTTTCTTTTCTGATTTTGCTTTCACCATCCTCCTTTCTTCCTAACGCCTCTCTCCATTGTTTTGTTTTCTAAGGGTTCATAGATCTTAAGGAAGATCTAAGACTGTAATTGGTGATATACAAGTGTGAAACAACCCTCTGTCCCCTTCCCTGATCCCAGAGCGCTCTTAAGACGGTAGGGTATGAAGGACTCACCTCAGGAGGGCCAGCCATTACAACAAGTGAGCCTTCTGCCCCCTGCCTAGAGGAGAAGATTGAGATCAAGCAGGAAACCCCCTGGCAAAACCACAAACCTGAGGGGGATGAGGAACTGTGAAGATGATCCTACATCAGGTGCCTGGCTAAGGGAGCTCCAGGCCTCTTAACGGCCCTTGTAAATCTGTACCCACATGGGTTATGGGAATAGCAGCATATGCAGTTGTTCAGTAAATGGCACTGAGAAACCAAAATAGCAATGCAAGGCAGCTGGGAAGGTTATCTCCCTCAAAAAATTATTCCTTTTGAAGGATATTCTTGGGTGGTGAAGAATGTTTTCCTCAACAGATTTCTGGCAGCCTTCAGAGCAAGACTATATAAGTAGGGCATAGGCTGAAGCACTCTTGTGTCCCAGTAACTCTCAACTGCTAGAAAAGGCCCCTGGGCAATGGGCAGTTGCTTGCTTACAACAAATTGAGCCTTCACTCTTCCCTTGTACTCAGAAGAACCTGACTAAATGACTATTCTCTTTTCATCCATTAGTCTATTATTATCCCCATAAGGGCAGATTCTTTTTTTCCTTTGGAATTATTCCTGCTTGTGACGCCCTTTGCCCATGCTTCTTCAACAATAAGCCAGAGGAGTAAATTTTATTAAATTAGTGCTATCTCAGAAAAATATTGACAAAACTTCCCTGGAAAAGGCCCATTTAAGCAATAACAACAGTATGAATGTACATGCTTTATGAGCTGTTAATGCACACTGTGAATGGACTGAAGCCTCCAAGCTAAAATATGCATGTGCTTATCTGCTGGAGGTAGGTATCAATTGATTATAAAAGATGTCAAAACATCTCATATAAATTTTATTATCTTGTTTTAAACTTTAATTTGTTAAAGCCTTTTGAAAAACATCATTTCTACTTCACTGAATCTTTCTATTTCTTTAAGTTGTTACAGAAGAAAATAGCAGGAAAACTGCCATCCTCTGCTCCTCCTCCAGAGACTTTCCCCCACAGGAATGGGAAACTCAGCACGGTGGCATTACAGGCCTTCATGCAGTACCTCAGGTCAGCCAGCTGAATGAAACCAGTTTCTCCTCTGCTTTTGAATACTGGCTTACGCTATGCTTACGCAAATGAAAAGGGTTCAAGAACACTAAAAGACAATGAGGTTGCTATTAATTTTACACAAATAAATTTAAATTTTGCTGCTCTAGTACAGTATAAAGTAAGAATCATTACATTACATTAGACAAAAAATAAATTGTAAACAGACAAGTAATACAGTCGGAAGAGAAAGAAAACCCTTCCACAACAATTAAGCCACACAGAAGAATAAATGTCCTTGCATCCTGGATAAGGTCTTTAACCTTTGAGAGCTTGACCCAGGACTTATGATCTAGTCTAGGACAAACAGGAGGATCTAGGAGGATCCAGAATTAGAGCCTCTGTTCCATGTTATCATTGCTGCATATCAGGGCATAATACCAACATGGGAAAGGATGATCCTGTGGCTGAAGTAAAAGACTAGGAGTGAAAAACATTGAAACTTCACAGCTCTGATGCAAACTTAGTAACGGGGCTTTGGGCAGAGAAGATAGTCTCCATGTTCCCACTTTCCACCTTTATGAAAAAGTGATAACTCCCTTCCTTTCCCTTCAAAGTCGTATCCACATACAGCTTTATGCACCTGAGGGCTCCATCTGCTCTGTAACATGCTAGTGTTCACATCTAAGTCACTCTAAAATGCAGGGTGTCTTTTAAATCAATGAACATCATTTACTACAGGTTGATCTTTGTAAACAGTTTATAGTTTTGCTGCAAAAACTGAGATGAAATTTCTTCCCGTTGACATATCCCTGGCTGAATGGATAGAGTGTGACTCTTACAGAGCATGGGAGTGATAGACCCTGTCTCTGACCCATTGAATGTTTACTCACATACTTCACACAAAATGCAATGAAGCAAACTCTAGGGAGTGAGGGAGATCCAAGTCAATATATCTTCTATTATGATGATTACGGAGAGGAAAAGCACTCTTTTCTACATCAGTTTTGACAAAAACAGCACATTAAAACTAGATCTAAGAATCAGGGAAGGGAAGAGAAGGGGGAAAGGGAAAGGAAACGAGCAGCATAGGAGAGGGTGTGTGAGTAGTTGAATTCTGGAGGAAGAGAGGAGAAAGAGTAAAACAAAGAATCCAATGCAATCTGAATTTCTGTTATGATACTGCAACTGAAGCTTGGAACACCAAAGAGTTAAGAAGTTGGTGAACCACTGTTAAAAAACCTGTCTGGTTTCCAAAAGTGTTTAGACTCAAGAAGCTTTTCCATACCCATTTTTTCCCTTCTCCAGTTATCAACAGCAAAGTCACACTGTGAAGGACAACAAAGCTCCTGCTATAGTACTGTTCAAACCAGCTTTTTTGTAAGAATAAAAATAACACAGTTACCTAAAGGAACTCATAAACACTGTAATGACCCTAAGCTGGGACTGCTTCACCCTTCCACTGACAATCTTGTACTTAGCTAAAATTGGAAGAGGAGAAAGAAATACATTCACATGCACATCTTTATTTCTAGCATGTATTTTCACTACCTGCTTGCAATAGCCACTTCCTGTCTTGATCTTGGACTTTGATTATAAGTTCACCATGGCAAGAACTGTTTTCATTCCCTGCTACAGTATATGTAAATAGCAAACAGGTATTTAGGATTGGTCAATATGATCATATTCATGCTTAGAACTGTCATTATCTCTTTGTAGATGCTATTTTCTCCATGCTACTTGGAGACTTCATTGTGGAGGGTCATGCAAGCTCTGGCATTGCACAGCAAGGTACCACTTCTGAGAAAGACATATAAGGAAGAAGAAGAAGCAAAGAGGTGATTAACTTTCAAGCAGGTAGATGTTAATCCACAGGGCATGTACTCCCACTTATACGACTGCACATGGCAGCCTGGAAATGTTAAAGAGCTTCAAGTCTCAGCCCAGTCTTAGGCTGAAACTTGGAAGCTCCAGAGGGAAGTCAGGACATGGCCAGATGGGAAGAGAAGTGAGACAGAGCCAAGAGTCCAGAGAGAGGGGAGCTGGCAGCCAGGAAACAAAACCTTGGTTTAACTACATAAAAAGAATCCTGTAATATTTCCATCTGTCTTTGTCACTGTTTTGCAATTTTTCCATGTTAATCATACCACCCAGAAGAGGGCAACACTGTACCTCAGAGATGAAGTCTGGTGTTCAGCAGTCCTGCAGAGAACCAAATGAAAAGAACCAGAAGGTTTGGTGACTTGGGCATGGCTTAGCAATGGTAGAAAGCTCAGAGCTTAATTCAGTTATTGCTTCCTTGAAAAAAGGAAAAAAAAAAAACCACTTCAGGTGTTTACCTCTGCACCCTAGTGTTCCGTTCCTTCTTATTTCATGTATTTCAGTTTGCTCTCAGGCTTGTTCAGGACTGAGCTTACTAGTCTCCTCCAAGTTGCAGTCCAGTGTTGGTTCACTCTAGCTAGGGACCACTCTGTCTGGACAGTATGCACAATATTTTGTAACAATTTGGTTCACCACCAGTCATAAAACACTGCATGCCCATGGAAGCACCAGTATGGGAGTCAGTCACAGCCAATAGGAGGCAATTTGGACTGAAGGAAAAAAATTCTCATGTCTTAAGACCATCCAGCGCTTGTATCCTGGCCAGAAGACAATCCAGCCGTGGTCAATGCTGTGAGAAGAGGCCTAGTTGGTCCTAGAAAAAATTTGCCACAAGCAATCTATTCTACCTCTCCCTTTTTATTGGTATAGCTACAGACACATTTGTTAAGCTCCTGCTATCAGTTGTCATCTGGAGGAACTTCCCATTCCACTGACGGATTATAGAGGAAGTTTAAGGAGACGAGTCTCCTAACTTAATCATCTGAATGAATTGCCTGAAGAACAAGGTTGTGAATACTTCCTCTGTGTGACTAAATTCAAGGCATTTATTCCAACTGAAACGAACACGAGAAATCCAGACAGGATTTTGCCCTGGAACGCAACCAGGACATTACCTGAAAGAACAGCTGAAAAACACACGATGTAGAATTACAGTATCTTTTTTTTTTTTGTATTGGACATCATTAACCATACACTTCATGGAGGACTTTCACAGCAGAATCTACAAGTATTTAGGAACCAAACCTTTGAACATTTGATAGCTGAAGACAGTATTACTGTTTTACCTAGCACATGGCAAGCCAAAGAGCGCTAAGCACATTTCAGGCTACACAGAGAACGAGCTCTAATTCTCCTGACTTCCAAACACTCTGTTTGGGTATGAAGCCCTAGTTTCTCTCTGATAAATAAAACCAATGTAAAATGTGGAACAGATAACATATGCTCTTCTCTCTGTCAAAAGATTCATGGGTAAATGAAAAGCCTTTAACACACAGCTTTTACCAGGAAAAGTAAAATTCCTGGTAAATTACAAATTTTTAAGCATCATATCTTGGCTTAGTCATGGATATATTAGGAGAGCATGTCTAGCAAATTTCATCAGTCACATAGGCAGTTCTGAAAATATTTCTGAATAACAGATTTTTTTTTTTTTCCCAAAAAGAGTCTGCATCCTGTGGAATGACACTAATTCTTTCAGTAGTGATTAGACAAAGATGTATTTATATTAAGATAGCAGACCTGGAAAAAAGAATCAAAACAACACTGTAGTTCACTGAATATAACAGCATATATAGTTTATACTTCACCCTGGGAATATCTGTCAGCATACAGACTTTGCAAGTGTCACAGTTAGACCAAAACATTATGATCACTTGTCTCAAGAACAGTGTTGAAGAGAGCTTCTGAGAGCACAGAGAGAAAGGCTAAGAAGACACAAGGCACTGAAAGAGGATTAAGGCACAGCAGAACCACAAGAACCTGACATTTTGGAAAGATCCAACTTTGGTAGACAGTCGTCAGAACCACAATAACATGTAGCTTTACAGAGTTTGATGCAAAGACAGGAATAAAACTCTGAAAGAAAAACTAAAAGGAAAAGGGCCATTTCAGAAGAGTGCAAGTATTCTGAAACAGATGGTCCTTGGAAAGAGAGACAAGACTAGGAAAAAAGAGGATGAGCAGATGTTATCAATGCTTCATCTGAATGATTGGTAGTACTAAATTCTACACCAAAACTAGGACTGATAGGAAAAATTACATCACCCCCAAGGGAAGGTATGCGTCATTACCAGAGCACGCTCACATGTCTAGACATGCACTTGGATAGCCAGAGCCAAAGACAAATTTGGAAGTCAGATGGAATGCAGAGGAGTCAAAATAAATGAAGCGGAGCCAGCCATATGAAAGCAGATGGTTTAGGATGCTGCTGGACAGACCTGACTCCTGCCTCAATGTCATTGCAAGAGTAGTGCTGTGGGGATGCAGAAAGTGACTAAATGGAACACTTCTCTGCAAGCAGACTTTCTGACCTTCCCTGATGCTTCATTTCCAGTGGGAACAGTAAGTCTTAAGCACATGGTTGGGATTCACTGTAAGGAGTTTTCAAGGAAAGGCGCCGTTTTAGTCCATTTTGTTTCAAATTTACACAAACACACTAAAATCTTCATTCTGCCAGGGACAAGACACTGAGAATTCCTTTCTCCTTTTTGTTTTTCAGGGTCCTTCTCTCCTCAGCTTCCTCTTTTCCAAAGAACAAATTGCTCTGAAAGCTTCAGTGACTTGTTCCGCACTGAATTAGGTACTATTGAAAGCTCAAGTGCGAACACATCCAGTGGTCTTGAAGTAACAAACACAAGCAGGACTGTTAGAAACTGTCATGCTTGGAACTCCCCTACTCTCTTTAAGCTTAATGAGCCTCACTATTCCAAAGCAATTACTGACTGAACAACCTGACCTCCATCCATTACCCTGCTTCTGGCCACGAAGAACAGCATGTGAAGCGTACGCAGACTTTCAGTCCAGTAAGATTCCATAAGAAGAAAACCCGTATTAGCAGTATCCACCTCCTTTGTCTGGTTTGAGTTCAGGTCACAACCGTGAGCATGGAAACACGCATGCTCTGTAATTCCAGTTCTCTTTGACAAGCGTGTTCTCCCTCCACCAAGGCTTCAATTGGTTAAAGCAGAAAATATCTTTTATTCTTCCAGAAAATCTTTCGATTAGTTAGTCCCTGAAATCAACACACTTCTCTCATTAATCTTTTGTTAATTCAGGAAAAATGTCAATATGACTCCAAAAGGTACACAACAATAGTTTCCACCCACACTAGAATATTTTCACAACCTGTGTTCATTCTTTTTTAATTTGAATCGTGCTTACAGAGGGCTAGAATTCTAGGACCCTTGGGAAATAACAGCTACAGGCACTGGCTGGATTTTTTAGGCAGAATAGTATTCACAGTAAGGTAGAGACTAGCAAAATCCCTATTTTAAAGACAATTTCTGCTTTTTTCACTTTTTTTTTCTGAGAGCCTGATCTGAAGGATCTGACACCTACAGCAGTTCTCCTTACTTGCCAAGAATCTTTGCTGCAGGACCAGGACATCACCTTATGACTATCCACTATTCAGACCTTCCCTCCAAGTTCCTATCGCTCTTTAGCAAAAGGATGTGTGAGAAACAATAAAGTAGTAGCCCTGTTATGAAAGACCACTATACCAAATCTTATCACATCAGATGACTGGTCCTAACGTCGTCATCGTGGGCCTGAAGAAAGCAGATATAAATGACTGGTGGTTAGAGTAGGCGAGTCTAGCACAGGACCACATACACATCTGTTTGGGTTGTTAGCAGTCATATCACTGTCTCAACTGAACTAACATTATTTAAGAGACAAATTACTATTTCACTAGCTAATACCGACAACAGGCTGCAAGGTAGGCAGACGCTCAGCATTCGCTATGTATAACTGTGGGTTGAAAAGCCCTCTCAGACTCTGCTTGCCTCTCCGGGATTGAATTGGTCCCAGATAATTTCCTAGTCTTGTGGGATATTTTTAATGACTGTGATGTGCTCTTGCTTGAAAACAACGGAACGAAGAGTAAACAATCAAAAATTCTTAGAGAGATATCTCAGCCCATCTAAAGGCAATGGGAGCTTTGCAGTGGCCTTTAAATAAGGGCAAGATTTCACCTCGAAAATCCTTTCATTATTTATTTATTTCCACTGGGGGAAGAGGAAAATAACAGTCAGCTAAGAAACCCGAATTATCCAAATGTATGAAGTTACCTGTTTCTGTCATAGGGAATCTTGGCTCTTGAAGTCTGCTTATAGGGACACTTCTACTTCTTGAAATGAAAGCCAGGGAACAGAAAAAAGAACACAGCCTCTCAATCAAATGTGGAGGCTTCCAGGGTTAGTTTCCTCAGGTGTGATATCTAAGCTGCAAGAGAGTAGAAATTATGTGAAACTTCTGCATATTTCTTCAGGACCTTTACTTCAGACCAAAAAGATTGGTGTGAAATTTACTTTGGATGATAAACACACCGTAAGAAAGAGCAGCCCAAGCAAACACTTTAAAGAAAGAGAAATGGAGCAACTGTGAGAAAACAAGTTATGCATCCTCCCAGATGATCTCCCTTCCTTTCCACACATTCACAGAGAGAGAACATAACTCATAAAAATGTAACACTTTCATGACAGTACAAATCACAGTCTCATCAAAAAAGTAGGTGGAAGACAATAATTATTTGGACTTTCTGAATCCAGCAATGAGAAGGGAAGGGAAGGGAAGGGAAGGGAAGGGAAGGCAAGGCAAGGCAAGGCAAGGCAAGGCAAGGCAAGGCAAGGCAAGGCAAGGCAAGGCAAGGCAAAAAGTAAAAAGTGAAAAGGAAGCCTTCAAGCTGGGCTTTCCAGAAGAGGTTAAAAAAATTGGTGTTGTCAGTTCACACAGAATTTCAGTGAGAGGGGGCTCCCTAACTCTCTGACATTCTACTGCAAGTCCAATCTGAAAAAGAAACTCTGAAACACCTAATGATTTTTATTTTCATCTAAATCTAAGAAGGAATCTTTAAATTCTGTAAGGGCAGGGATAAGCCTCTTCTCTCCTCCTTGTCCCTCCCCAGCTTTATCTCTCTGAGAATTTTCATATTAGTATTTGTGAGACTGTTTCACTCACAGTTTGAGAGGGCAGCATGAAAAATAGCAGTATGGCTATTTTTAAACTTTCCCTTAAAGTTGAAAAGATTTTGAAAATTTATAGTGTTTGGGAATATCTTTATCTGTTACGTCAGATTGAGACAGCCTTTCTCTGTGTTCTCTTGTAGACCAGTAGCACTACCTAAGACCAAAACAAACAGCTCTTCCAAAAAAATTAGTTTTTAAGTGTCTTCATGTGACTGTAAATGAAATTCTTCAGGTATGTCTAAACTTCTCTGAATTCAGACCCACAATAAAGGTTTATAGTCCTGATAGAAGAGTAGTCAGCTACAAAGACCTCTGAAAACAAATGAGCATGCTAGACAACAAATAAAATGAGATTTTGCTCTGATGTGTAAACCTCTCCTGTCTCTGTTCTTATATGGGAAGCATTAAGATTGACTTGGCTTGAGGCACCAGACCTAAAGAGTTGCCATAACTACTGCTCTGGAAATTCTCCCTGGAAAGTCACAAAGGAATGAAAGGTAAAATCAAGTTTTAAACCTGGTGAGAAAACAGAAGTCTGAGTATGAGAACAAATCTAGAGATTTTAAAAAAAAAGAGATATTATATGGCACACTGCCTGAATGACAAACATATTTACACTAACACTGCCAGAAATACATGCATTAAAGTAGTTGGACTTCATAAAGTAATTGGTATTAAGGTGACCTGGTTTATACTACGGAGTGGCACAAACTCTAAATAAACGTTTTAACCTTTCAGCATAAATCACTTATACTTCATGTGTAAAAAAAGGTGGGGAAAGACAAATTTAATTGATAAATAATCAGTTGAAAAATCTGATGACTCATTAAGGAGCTAGCTACACAGACCTTCATCAGGAAAGAGGAACAAATTTCACTGGGCTTTTTTTGTTTGGCTTTTTTAAATAAGAGAATAAAGTCATGCAAGGACATAACTTTGGTTATGAGTTTCAGTTTGCTTAATATGTACTGGGAAAGCTTTCAAGGAGGAAGCAGAAATAATCCCAAGTGTCAGAATACTGAGTAGGAGGCAAGTGGCAATTTGGAGCTAAAATAACCCTTTTTTTAGACACAGTAGGCATGTTTCCTTGTGGTTCCAAAAAAGGGCTATTGTGGAATACTGACTTTTACTGAGTTGATATAAGTCTTGCTCTTTATCTGAAAGCACAGCATTCGAATGCCATACTGGAAGCCACGGAGTCTCTTCAGCTTAAGCACAATTTCTTTAAAATGAGTGTATCAGTACAGGCTTGGGGCGGACCTGCTGGAGAGCAGCTCTGCGGAGAGGGACCTGGGTGTCCTGGTGGACGACAGGTTAACCATCAGCCAGCAGTGTGCCCTGGCTGCCAAGAAGGCCAATGGCATCCTGGGGTGCATTAGGAGGAGTGTGGCCAGCAGGTCGAGGGAGGTTCTCCTTCCCCTCTACTCTACCCTTGTGAGGCCTCATCTGGAGTACTCTGTCCAGTTCTGGGCTCCCCAGTTCAAGAAAGATGAAGAGCTACTGGAGAGAGTCCAGCAGAGGGCTACAAGGATGATGAGGGGACT
>Ga0065711_1039158_pt1 | contig 18072 bp, 9 predicted proteins | sample Hoacrofraction12_FD_59098 | JGI IMG/M metagenome (GOLD analysis project Ga0065711, IMG submission 59098) | Hoatzin crop microbial communities from Cojedes, Venezuela - Epithelial fraction 12 v2 (version 2) | ecosystem: Host-associated > Birds > Digestive system > Esophagus > Crop | place... | reverse complement strand
GGCAGCCGAAACCAAAACAACCTGTTCTTCCCAGAGATAGAGTCACTGATCAATTTTTAGAGAATTAGTATGTAGATGCTTATAAAACCAGTGATTCTTCTCCTCTTACTATATGCTGAACTGCCTTGGTATAAAAGCAGGGGAGGAGGGACAGACATTTTAAAAATCAGCCTTCAGGGTCTTTACAGCTAAATTAGCTTGATACAATTTATTTCTGAAGAAGAAGCTACCAATAACTTACCACTTTATTTTCCTCTAGGAGCTTTAAAAACAAAGTCTATTAATCTTTCTAGCAATTTAGGAGATATTAAGTGCACTGATCTGAATTTCTCTCGTCTTCCTCCTATTATAAACATCGGTCTGCTTTTTTTACAAGTGTTTGCCCTTTTCCAGGCCCCCAGGCCTCACCTGTCCTTGATGAGTTCAGAAGCGTCATTACCATTGACTCCAACAGTTCCACCACACTGTAGGGAGTTTCCAGTACTCCCATGGATCCAGAGATGCTCAACTGATACAGGTTTTCTTTCCTTTAGCCTGTTCCACCCCAGTTCTCCCATATGACCTCTATGTTTTCTAATTACAGGCAGTTGACTAGCACCACCAAGAACAAATGAAATCATTACAGGGCTGAGACTGTTCAGAATTGTAGCAGTAGATTTAATTGATGCAAGAAGCATCATGTTATGATTCAGAGTTTGTTTACTAAAAACAGAGTTTATGCTTTTCCTGCTCTGCCATTGCATACACAAGAAGTTTGGATAGTGCTGTCAGGGTTGATCCTGCATACAGTAGCTATGATAGTGACTGGGGTACCGGCTGCTTCACTGGAGTGGGGCATAACAGAAGCTCTCTTCATAGTCCAACCATCCTGGTCATCTAATCTGACCTTCTGCTTAATCTAACCCCTCATTTAACAATTCTGTAATTTTTTATAATACTTGAACGAGTGAGTAATCCTGTTTTTCATTCTTTGTAAAATATATTCTAAGAAAAACTTACAAAATTCAAGGGAAAGAAAAGAATAAAGTGATACACTGTTTTCTTGCAATCTTGAAGGAGCTGACAGAATTTGTGTTTGGTATCTCCTCCCCCACAGGTGGTATAGTTATAAGTGATGCATAGGCAGGTAAGATGAGAGTTATGAATTTCAAATGTTTATTTATGTGGAAATCAGAATGTTTCATATTTCTTCTGTGGCTTGACGTATGCAGAAATAGCACAACCGGAAAGTATATTTTCTGAGAAATGTTGGCCAAGTAGTAAGTATATTTAGATAAGGTACTGTAGCTTTTGTTCTCTTCCACTAGGACTGAAAAATGTCATTGCTACTTAAGTTTCAGCATCCTGATGCAAAACACAGAGAAGGTGCTTCACACATCAGCACAATAAAGCAGGAAGCAATGCCAGTGCTTTCTCGTTAGAGCAATTCAAAAAACAGTGTTATATTTTCAGCTCAGTTAGCAAAACTGCACTTAAAAAGGACAGTTTTATTGGCACAGGCAAGAATAAAGCTCTATGCTGTTGTCACATTTTTCTGCACTTCTGACTGAGGTTTTAGAGTGGTTTGCGATGCAGTTCTCCTAAAAGCCCATTCCTCATTTGAACAGAACAAGTAACCAAAATCAGCATACTTTTGCTTAGTATCAAAACTGTCATGTAACTATATCTGTTAAAAAAAAGTCTTGCCAACATTTCTACTAATGGCATCAAATTAGGTTTAAATTACAGAATTTAAATTGCTTGTAACATAAAATTAGGATTCTCACAAATTATGGAATGGATGCATAGCATAGCATGCATTTCTTGCAGTAAGTCTGATAAAGCCATTCTGCTTCAGCTTTTGTTTCAGGTTGTTTGCTAAAGCTAAGGAAACCTCCCCACTACCTGTGAGCCAGATGGGTGTGTTTATTGAATGAGGTCCTTGTAGCAAAACCTGATCCTTTGGAAATAGGCTTAATTTTCTTACAATCACTTTTGGGCCAGATTCTGTAACATTTTACTCTTGTGAATAAATGCATAATACTGAATGAGAGTATTTTTCATTAATAGAGTAGAGGAGATAGAAAGTGGGATGCATAAACTGTATCCTACAAGATCTGGGCAGCAAATAAATATAATTTAATGTGAATTGATATTTTCAAAGTGTTTGTATAGTACTGAGTCTAACCACAATAATGAATGAATACATTTCACAAAAATACAGCTACTACCTATTTTAACAACCAGAAAGAGGTGGTTGCATATAAAGTTGTACATTGGAAGTTTTGTTAATACTTGTCATATCCTGTCTACTGTACTAACAAAATCATCTTTTGGGGAAGCGGCTTCTCAGAAGTTCTTATTTATTTTTCTCTTACCAGCAATAGCTTCGGCACTTGCACTTTAAGTCATTCATCCTGTAGTTAAAAACCTTTTCAAAACCTTGGCATATTTTATGCATGTGTAGAAACTTCAGGTTGACATTGCCATGGAGTATTGCCATTGTTTGAATATGGGAAGCCATTACTGTCAGTAATCATTGTTGTGCATGGCCCTGTCACTGCCATTGTTCCCCTGCCATGCCAAGATATGAAATCAGCCTTAACAGGGAAAAGAAGTTCAGGCTTTTAAGAAAGAAAATTATTAGACCAGTCTTGGTGTTCTTAATCACCTTTATTCTACAAATGACAAACAAGTGGTCAGTAAGTAACTTTGTGTACTAAAGCACTAAATGCCCTTGTTCATTAAAACACAAATACATTGCAAATTCTTCGTTATCATTACAGTCGCAAGAGCTACCTGGAAATTTTCTGAAACAAAAATATCCCATACGATTACTTTTTTCAGAAAGTCTTTCACATCTAAGATGAATTTCTGACCAAAAAGAGGCAATACTATTCTAGAGCAGCCAATAACCAAACAGCTTAGGTAAACTTACATTCCAATGCTTATATATCTACTAATCAATAAATTTCCAGCTATCTAAATAGAGCACAGGCAATTAACAGCTCTCACCCCGGGGCAGCCACGAGCCTGAGTTAAAAAAGTTGTTTTCGTGCAGGTTATAATTCAAATTCCTGATCGAGGACCATAACATCACCACTGCAATCTTCTTTAGTCCAAATCAGTACTCAAAATTTACAGTATTTTTTTCCTCACAGTTGAAGTTTTCAACTGAGTTATTCCACTTTTACTTTACAAAATCCCTTCCTGTGAAATATTTTTAACTCTCATTGAATTTTCAACTTGTTTATGGTTTTTGTAGACTGCTGTGCCACCTGCAAAAATATTATAGCTGAAACCTCAACTTGCCGAGACTGCCAGACTAATTGCTGCCCATGTCATTAAGCTTTATATGCAGCAGCAATTTTATATATGGATTCAGCAAAATACTTATGAAATTCAGTTAAAGATAAGCACACATGTCAGTAATTTTTGGACTTAGCTCAAATATTTTGTGTTTTTAGGTATTGTCATAGCTGACAGTATTTTAACAATCAACTATTATTAACAGGAATGTTAAAATCCTATCACAAGCAAAAATCTCACCAGTTTCAAGTTTTCCCCCCAAACCAAGCTCTGTCTCGTCACTCCCATGTAGAAGCTTCAAAGACTAAAACAGAAAAGACTGGAAAGGATTCAGAAGAACTTAAACTGTCCTTTTCTAGGAACATCAGCATGTATAATGGCTTCTAACATATTTTAAAATTTTTTAGTAGTCATAGAGACACGTATAATGTATGTATCTGAATCTGACTGCAAGATAGGCATAAAGAACCATTGGTGTCAACTGATGAATGAATACTGGCAAATCATTTTAAGCATTCCTTTCCCATGGTTCGACATAATCCAAGCCAAGATGTGCAAAGATTTCTTCCTCACTTCCAGCTTTGAGAAAGATCCTCTGTGAAAGAATTAAAAAAAAAGAAGGGAGTCAATAAAGATGGAAATTTCAATTGATGTTTTTTTGCTGTTTAAAAAGAGTTAATTTTTGACAGTTCTACCCGTTGTACCCTCTACAGAATACACTGTCTTTAGCTTGCTGACCTTGAAATTCCAATGCTGCTTGATGCTTTCAGTTCTAATGACTAGTTTGCAACTCTTTGTTTTTATTTATTTTTTCAAGACTGTGTGCACAAGTACAAGGACTAGAACTCAAATAAAGCCTACATTTCCCTTTGATGAGGGTCAATAGATGACTTTCTTAATAAAATAATCAAAGTTTTTTAAATTAATATAGTAATATTCTCTATAAATGCATTCAAGCTGATTTAATGGTTACACTGATTATGTACAGCCAAGCATTAAAAGCGTCAATGCTTTCCAAATTTCTAATACTTACAGAAGGCTTATCTGAAAAGGCAAAATATTCCACCCGGAAAACCAAGCTGAAAATGGGGAGTCAACAACTGCAGTTGGGTTTTTTTACACAAACACTCCTAATGAATGTTTTACAGTAAAAATCAGGGGGTTTTTTCATATATGGGCTTTTGATAACACACGATAGTATTCTCGGAAAGGAACCACCCACAAGCCTTACCTCCCCTAAGATGACTGATACAGTAAGGTGCATAGCCTTATGCATTTCTTTCATCACTGAAGCATAATATTAATTTTAAAAACGGCTACATTAATTACATTAACTACATTAATATTAAAACACTGAAACCTCACTGTTTAGAGGAATTTGGAAGCAAGAAAGGACTCATTTCTATTGAAAAAGAATACTTAATATTTCAGCAATTCCTGAATCGTTTGAAGTTTAGTCACAATCAGTGTTCAGCTCTGAACAAGCTCAAACTCCAGCGTAATGAAAACTTCAGGGTTAAGGTTTAATAATCTTCTAGATTTACTTTCTACTGTGAAAGAGGAGAAGCTGTCTAGAGAACTACTCATTGATGAATTCCACATAGGGAATCTTGGGAAAATCTCTGACTACCATAAACTTTAGGAAGAGTTGTGCCAGCACTTTGCTTTCTCAGCTGCCAAGCACTGCCTCCAGGAGGGCTATGCTGCCCAGCATACCCATGGGAAAGGGTCAAGAAGAGAAGTCCGTAACTAGATCAAAGCAGGCCCATGGTATGGTGGAACAACTTCCGGCACCAAAGATTCACATCTCCTTCTTTTTCCTCTGTGTTCTCTCTTTCTCGCTCTCCTTCACTCCCTAATCTGGATGCTGCTTCCCTGTCTCTTACTCCCATTGAGATCAGATAAATCAAGGTACTCGGAAAGCAGCAGGCAAGCAGATTACTGGAACAGGTGGATTGTGCTTCTGGTTACTGACACTTCACTCTTTCACCTTTCACCCCCCCTGTTACTTATCAGTCACCAGAGATGAAAATCAACACTGGTAGGAAACACTTGGGGATGCAGCTTGGCCAAGAGCTATGGCACCAGGGCATGTGAAGGCTATGTAATGCTGTTTCTAAGCTGCTGCGTCAACGGAAGGAAAGCACAAAGAATGGTAACAAAGAACAAGCAAACCCACTGACCCCAGGGCAGCCTCATGCTGTCCCTGAAATATGCTTGGGCATCATCAGTAAAATTCACCTCGTCAGCTGATACTCCCAGCTTACTGTTGTTCTCCATCACTCCCTTCCAGTGCCTAATCCATATCTCAGTCCTGTCACAAGCCACAGTTTTGCCAAGGCATAATGAAAAACTGAATCCCTGAAGTGAAATGTAAAATTAGTTTTCAGCTGGACTCAAACTTTATTAAGAATTCAACCAAATCAGAAACCTGTTTCCATTTCATTCTAGGGGTATTTGAAATTTGAAGTTCTAAGTCCAACTCTACAGAAAAGGCCCATCTTTCACTGATACAGCTCAGCTCCAACAGCTGGAGTAGTCAGGCTGGCAGCTTCTCTAACAGCTATTTTTCAGTGCCACAAAGTAGAATGAAAGCCAGTTTAACTGTGCTAGAAAGCTTGTGAATTGAATGGTAGAGGTTGGACGCTGCTGAGCAAATAGAGCCAGAGTGTTCCCACGAGTTTGGGAGGACAGAAAGAACAGAATATGATGTTCTGATTCTGCTCCTCCAGAGTTCCCAACCAGCAAAGCAGGTATTTAAGAGCAGTTCTGGCCGATATCTTCTTGAATACATTCAAAGTTACTAAGTCATTTATCTTTCTTAGCAAATTATTGCTCTACAGTGAAGTCATATGGAACATTTTCACTATTTTATTTGGAGAGAGTTTGTCTTTAATCAGACAAACACAGCCTTAATAGGCAAATAGTTACAGTCAATGGTAATGATGGCAACATGAAGTAATGTGTTCTGTGTTATTAGTAAAAATATATTACAAAATCAGAAAGTAACTTAAAATTGTCTGTGCTTCTGTAATGTCCTGTATCTATACGTACAGTGCAGTATTCACAAACAGTGCCTTGCCATGCTCAGAAGCTACTTGCTTATCACATTAACTGCTTGGCATTTATATTCCCCAGATTTGCATTTGCAGAACCGCTGTGTATCAATTGCACTTTACCCAAACCCAAACCACTGACATAGTTTTTCTCACTGAGGTCAGCAGACTGGATTAAGCTCTACTACAAAGGCATTGATTTTAGGCTGTGATATATTCTATGTGGATCAGAGATTTGTTACTAGAGTGCACAGTAAAAGCACTTATCAAGGTATATGAAGTTGTTTTAATTCTCCTGTAATGAATTCCACTTATATAAAATAATTTTCATATCCAAAAACACCATATCAGAAATTTGAGGGAATAGTTTTGCTCATTGCTTCAGGGACTTTTTTTTTTAATCAAATCAGGATTTTATCCTCTACCATGAAGTTCGCAGCATATGAATATTTAGACTCTGGGACAGTGTCCCAGACAACTACAGAGTATTGCTGGAGCATGAAAAGCTGAAAACAGCCACATATCCGTAATGAACTGACAGTTCCAAAGTTGTGTCTGCAATAGCAAAGGTCGCTTATAAAGCAAAGACAAATAATGTTCCTTTTTCCTAGTAAGTTCAAATGTCAGATTCTGGAACAAAAGGAATCTGCAAGAAACACTGTCCTGGGGAAAACCGATCCTTTTTCACACAGACAGGACTAGAAAACATGGTAGAACATAAGGTACTGAACAGAACAGAAGAAAAGGAAAGAAGACGTTGACAACTGCCCATCAGGTAACAATGCTCGGGATATTTTGTTCTTGAGCATTTCCTGGGAAGACAGAATTTTAGGAATTTTTTTGTTTGGTTTTCTTTTAGTATTACTAAGAACAAGAGAGGGCAATCCATACATTACAGTACCTTACTGCAAAAAAGTAAAACAAGAAAAAACATGTTGCACTTGGAGACAGATATAACAGATACTCTTTAATAGAAGCTCTTCATATCTCTGGCACCCCAAATTGCATCCCATTTCTTTTGTTCTGTCACTTTATGTTTTTCTGCAAGCAAAACTCATTTCATTTGTGTGACAGGGAAAATTTCTAATACAAAGTATCTGATGCTGAATAACATTCTCAGTATCTACAAGCCATGTTTCTAAGTGAATCTCTAGCTCATATCTGCCAACTGCTTTACCAATGTAAGGGTTATTAATGTTAATCATAACCTATGATTTTGTTTCTTTGTCAGTCTATGCAGAGCTTATACAGTGATGCAAGTTTGATTATTGCATTCACTACTGTTCTTTCCTCCTCTTTTCTCTTCTTTTTGCTCAAAAGAAGTAATGAACTGCTTGCCAAGTTGTGATTTTTTTTCATCTTCTTAGTAATATTCAGCAGATCCAAGATATGTCCAGTCAACATCAATCAAACTTACAAAAAACAGTGCTCTGGAGCAGCTGGTATCACTCTGCCCTTGTCCCATTTAATCAATTCTGTTATTTCAATAGATGTAAATATTACATTTGTGGTTGCAAACATGACCATTAACTACACCTCATGTGGAACAGCTGCCATCCAAACGTTTTCTTATGTGAACTGCTACCTCTTACTTTTCATTATGATGATTAATGATCAATAATACTTTTGATGAAAGAGAAGCAGAGAGTGAAGGCACAGAGCTAGCATTGCTTGATGATATCCTAACTAGCACTGCCAAGATTCACATAAATGTTATACTACCATTGTCACTTGGTTTCATCTCCCATTTCAATATGATGAAGCCAGCAAAACAAAATCATTACTCAATGAAGTAGAATTCTAGTTTTAGTTATATAAATCAGTATTGTCCAACAGCATGTTTCTTTTGAGGGGCAAATACTGATTTTACTGCTTTTGTATATATGTGATCTAAATAATCAGAAAAAGTTGAATGCACTAGAAAGTACCTCAGATCCCTTTTTCTCTTCCTTTTTTGGAGTACTTTCATGTGTCTCTTTAACCTGCTTCTTGGGTAGTTCAATGTAAGTAGGTTGGCCCTGTGCATTAGATAGGAAATCTTAAAATATGGTTGGTAAATTGTCCCGTAACGATGCAGAAGAAAAGATCCCCAAATCAGAGATTACTGGAAATTAGTGTGCGCAAATTCTTGATTTTCATAACACAGAGGATCTTAGTGTGATATGAAAATTTAGGCCACTGGATATGCACTGTTCGTGTATTAAGCAACCTGTACTTTCAGTGAGCCTAGATCAATTCTTTAGGCTTTTGAAGTGAAACTATACTGTTTAGACACCCAGCCCACACTTGCCTCTACTGTGGTCATTCATCTTCCTTTCCACTGTTTGGTCAGGAAGGATAAATACTGCAGTGATAGCAACCGCCTGACTGCACTGAGCAACACAGTACTTTGCTGAGGTTGCCCACTCAGCAGACGTAAAAGCTGTTGCTATGCACACAACTGCTCTGCCAGCTTTGTGTACACAAAGTTCCTGAAGCCAAGTGCTCTCCATCAATATTAACTCAACCTTCTTGAAAGGCACACATTCAATCCGATTCCAAGTAGACTGATATCAGACTGCTTATTACCAAATTGCTTGGTAATAATAATGTGTTGCAAAATACTAAACTGAGTAATCAATTATAATTGAGTAATACTACAAAGAACTCTCAGCCTGTCACTGTGGCATTTCATTACTACTTTCCCCATCTCAAGATGAACTTAAGAAGTTAGTTTGAATACAACTACTTCAAAATAAAAGCCAGTAGGACCATGTAGACAGTATCATCGATGAAATGGGATTTAATTGTTCTGAACTAGTAGAATCTGCAGGAGAGCAAAGTACTCCAGGTTTGTATGTACATCATATGTACATGCACAACCCACCATTCTGAAGATGAGACACATGGTGGAAATCTGATTCTTTTCTTTCTTTAAATCCTTATCATGCTTGGTATTAGCTGAGAAACTGGAATTAACTATGAAGTTTCCTAGTTGGTTACTGGCCCAACTCCAGTTTATACGTTATTTGAGCATTTATTCTTGAATAAGTCTAGCAAAATTGTGCCCTTTTAAAGACCAAAGAATTTCCTTCCATATCGCATTTTTCCTATTCTTTTCATAGAACGAACTTTTTATTTGTTCTGCAGCTGTAATTCAGAAAGAAGGCAGTCATACTCCAGTGGATTTCATTATCCTTTGGAAAAATACGACATTGTGTAGGAGGGACACTCCCACCTTTTGCAGAAAACCCTGAAGGGCCATAATCATGAAGGTCTGTCTGGACTCCTTCTGACATACTGTTCCATCAAATAAATTGGGTGGGGGTGAGGGGGAACGGATGGCACAGAATATTGCCAACAGTATCTTGTTAACAAATTACAAAACTCTTTGATACAACTTTGCTTCTAGAGAAGTATCTGGGAATGTCACGAACATACACATTTATTCTAACCTTTTCTCTGTATACTGATAATGTTGCATGCTTTAAAATGGCAGACTCTTACACAGGGTAGTTAGGGATTTTCTAACTTAATTTTGGTCTTCTCTCACTAATTTTTGTATTAGTGTTTCACATGTGACATACACTTACATAAGTTTAATTACCTTAATATTTGCTTTCCTTTTTGAAATTATTAAAAGGGAGATATAACAGAAATATGATTGTATCTAACTTCGTAATATTTCCAGTATACTGAATGATAAATACCAAACTAAACTCCCATCACTTTACAATTGGAATTATCACTGTGGCAGTAAGCATGGCAATGATAAATGAACAACAAAAAAGAAGACAGACTGTCATTTGCAAGCTTGGAACTTAACTGTTCATTGTTCTTGGACAGAGTCCATTCTATAAAGAAGTTTGTGGGTAAAGTCAATTGTAGAGGAATGATGGTAGCAACAGGACTTGCTTATTCAACCATAGTAAAAGATACCACAATGCACCTTAAATTTGTCTTACACAAGTATTTGTCACTTTAGTGACATCTTCACATGTCATCACTTAAGCAAAGTCAATTAAAGATTTTTAATTAAAGATACTAGGGACTAATGCAGAGATGATGCTACTTAAATTACTTGCAATAGCTTCCAAGATGTGAAAGCACTTCTCTAGATATGAAAGGCCACTGCATTCAGTGAAGCAGTACGCCGTAATACAAAGGACCTACGATTTACTGAATATAGCAAGACAGCTTACTAGATTAAAAGTGCAAAGCTATTAAACTGCTCACACTCCCTTTCGCTCTGATCCCATTTGCTCAAATAATATTTGCACCCTGTGAAAAAATATAAACAGCGGTTAATTAAATGAATAAAATGAGCTTACAGAAAGAATTGTGAAGGCAGAAACGTAAGTAATCCATCAAATAGAAAATCCTTTTCACATGATTAGCAGTGGGAATGTTCACATATGTTTACCTGACTCGAGCACTACCCTGTCTGTTCTCTGCCACTGGGCCATTTCAAGTGTTGATGCACCAACACTGGACACAGGTTGCACCAGTACTGCAGAGGTTTTCAGGAAGATGCTGCTTTTAATAAATTAAACTTTTATAATGTATATCTTATAATGTAGGTATATATTTCATTATTTTATGACTTCTGATTTTCAGATTATATCGACCAAAACTCCTGCTTACCGTGAGGAAGAAATTAAGCTGAGCGAGTCTGATCGTTGCATCAAAAATGTCTGCACAATCTTGTGTCCACAAACCAATACATTGAAGTCTTTTTGTTGTAACATTTCCTGCAATTCTTAGATTGACTGCAGCTACCTTCTGTACTCAATAGTCATATTTTATTGAGTTCAGACCAAGATTCTGACAATAAATGGTTATAGAATTAAATAATTTTTCATCTGTGAAAATGCTAGAAATTACAATAATTAGAAATAAAACAAACAAGTTGGAATAGGTGCAAACTGCTGTCACGTTTATGGGAGAATTTCTATAAAAGCTAAAACAACTGTAGTGAAATTTTTCTATAAAGGTAGCAGTAATATGTAAAATTTTTTCTTGATATACGGTTATTAAATGTAATATGTGACAATAGCTAATCTTAGCTGATAAAGTTTTGGTAAAAAACTATTTACATTAGAAAAGCATGCATCTTTCTGGATCAATTTTACATGAAAAACTTCATATCATTTGATAATTCAATTCTGCTACATGGATTTTGCCAACTGGAAGTTAAAAGTCCTTAGTCAGACACCTACTGGTTTATATCACTATAATTCCAGTTCCTTCCAATTTTCGAGAGTTAAATGTTAGTTCCTGTGACTGACAGTACACACATTCAGTAAGAGGAGAAAAGAGAGTTCTCAGTGCAAAATTAAAGACAGTCCAACATCACAGGCTTTTCATTTGACTACAGTGAGCCGCATGGATTTCTGATGAACCTTAGCCAACAAGCCTTATGGAATCATACAAGTTCATTGCTGCTTTTCACCTGGGAAGCCTGCTCTGCCTTACTAGCCTGAGTATCTCCATTAGCTCACAACCAAATAAAAAAAACACGTTCAAAAAAATAAGGTCACAGAAAAGTCAACCTCTGACAAGGAAAGCATATTTTTCAGACAAAAAGTCAAGTTCCAAGGCCAACCCCTGAATGCGATGAATGCAGATGTCTAGGAATTCTTGGATGTGACAAGTACAAGGACCACTATCAAAGAAACTGAGTCAGGAAAGCCCAAGAGAAGACAAGACAGACAGGGAGGACATATGTTCTGTTTCACCTACTCACATCTCTCAGAAAGGTCATTCTGCGGAGAGGTAATCAGATTATACAGGCTGATTGATGAAAAATTATCCAAACTCACTCCATGGCACAACTAGTTGGATGTTTTATTTACCGATAATTAAGTTATTGCAAGTTCCAAAATAAACACTTTGAGTTTATTATATTCTTGATCCCCATCAAATTAAATTGGGTTTATCCTGGAATTATAAGTATGGAGAAGCTAGTAACATTCTCTAAAAATAAGTGAAAAATAAAGGAGGAGAGAGGGACAAAAGGGACAATGTCAGCAAAAGACCAAAAAAAACAGGATGGAGGAGAGTGTTACTGAACGATTGACTTGACATGACATCCTAATGGTACCTCCTGTGCTAACACTTATAATACTGAACATGCTGTTCCGCAGTTCAGCATTTTTGTACGGAGAATGCAACACATATAACAGGTCAGGGAGGTAAAACTGAAGAAAATATTGAAATTTTCACTGGAATTTTAGTTTAGATATTTGTGAATTGTTCTTTCAGGTAGTTGTTAACTCAGACTAAAATCCCTAATAAAATTACTCAGAACACTTTACTCCAACCAAAATTACAGAACCATACAAATTTACTCCAGCTGCCAGCCAGCCAAAAGGCAAGCATGACAGGGTGCCTAGACTAGAAAGTAATGGAAAGAGAACGTGGGGGGAAAGCAGTAGTCTAGAAAACTTCTTAGGAGCTTAATAAAGCCCTGCAGCAGATTGAATAAAAAACATTGACTTGCTTTTGGTTTATCCTAATGGATTTCTGAGGGAGTGGGTTTCTGAGAAGGCGGTGCAGGTAGTGCCTGCAAACTGACTCAGAAAAAATAGCAGCTGCAAGGGAGGGTGAGGAAGGATGTTGCAAACTCCAAGTGTTTCAGTCACTTCCTGTTCAAAACTTGTTTACTCGCAAAAAGAAATTCCCACCTTCCCCATTACCAAAAGAAGTGATTTCTTGCAGACAGAGCCTTAACTAGGCCAGCTAATAGCTCTGAAAGGTATAAGCCACAAGGTTTGAAGAAACCTATGAGAAAATGCATGAATACTCTCTATAGCAGTAGAAAGGAACAGATTTCAAAGAAAAGAAACATTTTGCTGTGATTGCTACATGCTTGTGTCTATAATTGAATTTACTAACTTAGAGACAAGCAACATCACTTGATTCGTATTATTTATAATAATAGAAGAGATGTAAGCAAAAGCTAGCATCTCTCAAGCATATTTCTTTAAAATCTTCCCTGAATATCTAGCTCCACGCTATTTTCCACACTTACCATGTTGAATTTGAATCATTGAGCAGCACTCTAACCAAGAGAGGGCTGTGACTTTATTTTATATGTCAAAAAGGAATACATGTGGTACTATATAGAGTTTTCCACTAAAATAACCTACAGGTGCCCAGTGCTGCCATCAACGCTTAAAAATTATTGATTTCAATAGTAGAATTTGGTGACATCAGTGTTCACCTACAGGGACTAGGATTTTATTCTCTTTCAACAGCTTGATGTGTACCTCAATCCGTGTATTTATGTCCATTGATAAAAGGGTGCAGCCCCTGCACCGGGATTTCCATCTGTCATGTTCTGCCATGCAGCTGATTTTCAGCATTGCAACCAGCTCCACTCTGTCTTTACTGACTTGCAATGACCAAGACAAAAACATACTTTGCACACACTGTTCGGGAAGCCAGCTATTTCCTTCCCTATGCTACTGTTAACTTTACAAGAAATAATGTTGTACAGCTTCGGAAAACGTAAATCTGCTCAGAGCTTCACTGTAGCAAATAGCTTTGCAATTTTACACCAGTTACAGACCCAGAATTGCATAAAGCAACTGTACAGAAAGTGTTACAGAAGATCCATAAATTCCTGCGGTACACTGAGCGATATGAGGTTGAGTGCCTTCAATTTACAATGAAAGTATGGGAATACAATGTAACATCAATCCACAAAACGGTGGCTACTTCTCTGAAATCATTACCTGACTCATTAGGGTAGACAAAGCGCTAACAAGAATGGCTGTAATCAGCAACTTCCACAGGGAGCTAAATGATTTTCCTCAGTTTATGAAGAGGGAGGGGAGGGAACAGAGGAAGCAGAAAAAAAAAGGAAAGAAAAATCTAAGTAAGGCAATTTCCAGATAAAAAATCCTGCAATCCTGTCATTATATAAAAGGTTTCAAATAACTGTATTTGATGATTATCTTGTGTAGTACAAACGCTATCAGAAAGTAGCATGGAAAAATGAAACTTCCTCATGGTCCTGATACTCGTACTGCTAGCCAGTCTCAGAGGGACAGCATCTTATTCCAGCACTAGTCAGTGAGACAACGTTCTCAGAATAAGACACTGCTTCGTGAAAAAATGGGACAGAATCAAGCCCTAAGGAACTGTGTAGTAATTACTCATAAGTATATTTTTCTCTGAGTAGTATTTATCTTCATTATGGTCAACAAACACTTTTTACATTTTGTGGATTGCAATCTTATCTAAATATCTATCTTCCAGTACTTTCCTCAGCAATACAACTAACAACTTTCAGATGTTTCTTCCTTCCTTGATTTTCCCAGTCTTTTCTTGTTCGTTTTCTTGGAGAGGTTTTGTTGTAAGACTGGTGTTGATGATTTGTGTTTTGCTGGTAATTAGACATTTTGCTAAATATTGACGCTATGTTTATGAATGAGACTGTCAACAGTACAAACAATTTACAGATAATTAGAACATAAATGCTGAAGTACTAATTGTGCTAGAAATATGAAGTATTTCTTCAAGTTCAATAACAATATTCCACAGCACAATGTAGACACTGTGCATTTTCGCGTTGATGGCATCACAACAGTTTTCAGTAGCAAAAAACCTGAAGTGCCTTTGACATTATATTATCTCCACATGTAAGTTTCATGTTTACCTGGTATTTTATGTAGTAATATTCACATCACCTTGCCTGCTTTAAAATAAAAACTAATCTGTTCCTAATCCAGCTACAAATAAGATGATAAATAAATCAGAGAGAAAAAAAATACTCTTTGAAATGACATTATAACAAACCATGATTGAAAAAGCAGTATTACAAGCATTACCCATTGACTCAACACCCTCAGGCAAAATCATGTGTAATGGTATTGATGCAAAACAGTGCAGTGGAATTTATTCTAATAATTCTAGGCATGAATAATTTTTGAAGGTAATAGAAGACAGAACCATAAATCTCATTTTTACCACTGGACATGTCCTGTGCTTTTAATGAGAAATACCATACTTGAGTATTTTTTTTACAACTTTTCTCTAACTCTAGTTATAAGTTTATTCCTATTAAATTTCTGAATAATAAAAAGTAGATTCACTGAAATAAAATAGAATAGAATATTCAGGCTAATGTTAGTATATTCTAGGCAGTTATCCTGTTAACTATTTCATAACATGGAGTAACAAAATGTCTTCAAGATTTCTACATGAAAAGTACTTACTCCAAGTACCTTTCATGAAGGAGAAGTTGCTGAAAGAGCTGACACTTTGAAAAACAAAATATATAAAAAAATATTATCTATTGACTTCATTGAATAAGCACTTTTTTATTTGCTAAACTTTCGTTTGTAAACAAGACCTTGCTGTGCATAAAATGGAACAAAAGAAAATTCTCTGTTTAAAATGACAGATGTGCAGTTAGTTGTTGCAAAACACTACATAGTTGTGCATCCAATCTCCCATTATAATTTTAATAATTAAAAACATTCTACAATAAATAAAGAGTATGATATATTACCATGCAGACTACAACAACATGTTTTCAGTTTTGGGCACACAAAGTGAGAGAAACTTGGAACTTCCTATCTGACAACCCAGGCAATAATTTTAACATGTTAAATAGCACATTGTTGTAAACATAAACAGAACAAAAACTTGCTGCCCTCTGTAGTTCTCTGACAATCTGTATCCTATCACAAAGTCACTGAAAAGGTTAACAGGGATTACTTCCTTTTCCACTTCAGCTATTTTGCTTTAAGTCTATGTTATTTACAGTATCTTTAGCTTGTCAAACACTGTTGAGTTGGCTGATTGTACCTTTTTTTATAAAGCTTCATATGAAGGATTAAAGCAAGAAAAGTGCAGAATCCTGGATTTTATGAAGTACAGTGGAGTGTAAATTATATGGAATTATTATGAACAAACCACTTCAAAAGAACATTATTGAGATTGCAAAATCAAATACCCCATAATTCAATTTTCCTATGTGTATGCATAGCGACTTCTTTTTCTTCAGAGAAATACTGCTTCCTTCAATTCCTGTAACATACTTAGGCTTCTTTCCCTGGGCAGGAAATATACTGTGCCCCAGGGCTAACAAACCTTTGCTGACAGCACTGACAGCAATCTGGGGTTGCAGGCCAGTTGGGGATCAGTCAGTCTTAGCAAGTTGAGCTTTTACAATCTTTATCTGTTCTAACTCCCTTTCTTCACTACTTCTAAAGTACGAAGTTGTAGCCTTGTTCTCTCCCCTCAGATTTCTCATGCAACTTCAGGCTCTGCTCATGCCATATCCAGAGTAAAGTGAGATAAACACAGTTTACTTATTTAATTGGGGCAATTGCAAGTTTACCCATTTCTTGCTGCCAGCTTAAAGCATTTGCCTGACGAATTTAATTTATTTTTTAGTACATCAAACTTCCACTCATATCTCTCCCCAGTCATTCTTTTTTCATGCCTCCTGTCAGCTCAGTCTCTTCAACCAACTCAGATTCTTTTCCACAATGCAGCTGCGAATCAAATACAGCCTTTCCTCCCTTTTGCTGGGAAGATTCATTCCCCGTCGCTTTGTCCAGCCACTCCGCACTTCCTTGTCTAATCTGTACATCCACCACAGACTTCCCATTCTCACTCCCACTCCATACCCCATTGTCCCCTCTGGCTCTTGGCTCTTTCCTTTTCCAGCTTCCTCTCTACCAAGCTTCTTCCCCATCGATTTCTTTTTTCTTTTAACAGGAAACCTGAGACTATGTTATCTGCCCCACATTCAATAACTTCCCAAGCACACTGATTGAACAATTGAATTCAGACACTTGAAAACAGTTGGCTCTCTACTGCCCTAGAAATTAAAATTAATTAAAAATATAGTCAAAATAACTTATGCATTTTGAGAGCTCTCTCTTTTCATTAGCAATACAGGTTTTACTGAACAGTTCAGAAAACACACCAAGCAAAGGAAACAACAATTTGGTACATTTTTATTTGTCTTAGATGTACAGCTTGCTATTACAAAGGGAATAAATTTAGCTAAATACATACATGAGTTGTATGCAGACTTTGTAAAAATGAACTGTCTTGTGCTATATGTGAAACATTTAAACTGCTAAGAGAACACTGGACAAAAGCACACTTTGGAAGAAAATACATATTTATTTTTTAATCTACCAAGAGGTAAGAAAAGTAGACTATTTTATATCTTAATTTTTAAAGATATACCAGGTGCAAAAAGAACAAATGCCCCAAATCACATATGCAATTTCTACTTTCCTGAGAGAGTGAGAAGAATTGGAACATAAATGAAAGTATGTGCATCTGTTTACAATGACTCAGTGTTTAATTGTAGTAATGATTGTGTGAACAAGTGATCACACTGGAAATCTATAATATAAACTTTGGAACTTTGTGTTTACTTTAGCTTTAATCCAGTCATTACTGCAGACATCTAAAGCAAACTCTGCAGCTGCAGCATGTTTAATGCATCAAGATGTTCTCAAGGCTGACTGTCTTACTATTATAACTTCACAGTTTTAGAGCAGCATCTGCCAAAATAAGACTATAACATACATTTTTTACAGAATCGTAAAAAATGTCTCTCTGTGCAAGTAAACTTCTGCAGGCATCTTTTTTCTGTGAAAGGTGGTGTGGAGCAAATGTTCTCAGATGACACAAGAAAACTGATTTTGAGACTGTAATCATTGAATACACTGTTAAGCACATGTGAATATTACACAGTCCAGCGGAGGGCTAC
>Ga0065711_1039157_pt1 | contig 18072 bp, 7 predicted proteins | sample Hoacrofraction12_FD_59098 | JGI IMG/M metagenome (GOLD analysis project Ga0065711, IMG submission 59098) | Hoatzin crop microbial communities from Cojedes, Venezuela - Epithelial fraction 12 v2 (version 2) | ecosystem: Host-associated > Birds > Digestive system > Esophagus > Crop | place... | reverse complement strand
AACTGACATAAGGACATAAAAGTGTGTTCCCTGAAAAATTCCCCCTTTTTTTTTTTTTTTTTTTTTAAGTCCCCAGTACTCATGCACTGAAAAACACAGAACTAAGTTCAAGACCAACTTCCCCACTCCAAACAGACAAAGCTGATGCAGAAGACGGCAAAGGAAATACTGGTTAAATTCCTTTCAGGAAGAATTACTTTCACCTGTTACACTATGCTAGCAAGGAATAAGATCCCTCTCTCCTTGAGCAGAATTTCTTGACCACTCTAACATTATTGCTTTTTAAGCTGATGTCCACAGTGTTTGCTAGCAGATGCTCATCAGTCCTTAGCTGCTCCGCTGCACGCTGGTAGAAAACATAGCCATGACTATACGTAAACAAACTGGCTCCATGGGTAGCTTGCACTTCTTTAGTGGTGCAAGAATGGGTAACAGGCAACTCTCGCATTCACAGATTCTCTTCTTTGCTCTGAATGAGCTAAGTTTGTTTATTTTTTAGATTTTTTGCACACACTAAAAATGTGTGATAAAGTTCAGTATAAAAGCCTGAGAACCAGTAGATGTTCCGTATCACCTTTTTTCCTTCCTTTTGACATAATCAACAACAGTCTAAACATTTCAGCTCTTTACACATGAAAAATTCCAAAAATAAGCAACAATTAAGCGTATGTTAAGACACAGTAGTAAAGTGATATTTTCCTCAGCTTCAGCACTCTTCAGTGACTCTGCTTGGTGCTTTGCTGTTGAAAATCAACAGATGACACTTTGTTTCCTTCTCCCAGTCACCACATTCTCTTTGTTACGCCAAATACTCCACGACACATAAGAAGCAGCAGTAGCATGAAAACTGTATGCCTCAGGAGAGATGCAGGCGAGTCAGTCTGCTAGGAGCACACCAAAACGTTCCTTGGCTTTGGGGTGGAGTGAGACAACCTGGTCCCTCTAAGAGGAGCCCTAGGCTCACAACAGGATTGCTGGGTTCAGTATCTGCTTCAGATGGTGAACACAGGCATGGACTACACCAAGCCTGGCTTTTCACACCTGGGACTGGCCACAGCAGGCCTTGAGCTCTCTCTCGTCACCCTACAATAACGCAGCATTCACTGCTGGCATTACTCGGAAACAGCCACCGGGCTGAAACGCAGTCCTCTCAATACAATGGGCACCTTATGGTGGAAAAAAGAAAAGAAGGCAAGAAGTAAATTATGCCTTGAGACTGCAGAAGTATCACAGGCTAGTGGCCTGCATTGGAGGGCTGGGTAAAATTCCCACCACCCAGCCTCCTGGATTCTGCTAGGTCTTCCAGGCTCCACCACCCCTACCGCCTGCAAGCCACTCCTGTGCACCATCTGCTTTTTCTTCCCAAAAAATCCCATCACTCTATCACACTGGTAATGATCATTTAAATTACACCAGAGCCAAGTGACACGATCATGGACAGGAGAGGTAGCTGCTGGGTGCTGAAGATTTTAAGCAATGAAGAAAAGAAAACATGGAAAGCCATCCCCACACCCACCTATGATTTCGTAAGGTCTCCTCTGTGCTTTTCTGTAAACCATAAAAAAAGCACATCCTGCAGGATACAATGCCAGAGGGCAGTTTGGGGAATGCTTGTGCTGTATGACTGCAGTGTACCAATCAGCCAGGAGACTGCACAAATTATGAGCTCAAGCAGCAAAATTTGTTTTTTTTCTGAGCACTTGTCAGGGTCAGCTGTTGCATGCTGACAAAATTTGTAGCAGCAAGCTTTCTAGCATAAACATAGCCTCACTCACACTAAAGTGAACGGTCCTACAGCCCTCCTCTCCTGGGGTGTAAAGCCATCACTGAGAAGTGGGAAAACATGAGAATCAGACAAGATGCCTGATGCTTTATTAATAAAATGATACAGGAATGAGATAACTCATAAGCGCGGTAACCAATTTACTCCATATGGCTCAAACCCTGTTAATGTTTGGGATTATCTCTCACAAAAATGTATACAACTCATACCAAGAATTTGCCTCCCAGACTACTTTTTAATACACAGAGATTTTCAAGAGCATTTTCTGCTGGGCTAAGCTCTGCTTCCATCAAAATCGCTAGCACTCCGGTTTAATTTTGATGGGAGCAAAGCTAGGCCAAAATCCCACCCACAAAGTTTTCTTTACTAAATGCAGAGTGCTAATGCTGATATCGCCACAGTCATATGAAATCATGTGGCATACCCGTAGAAAAGTGAACTCAGGACTTTCTAGTAATACAGAGCCTCAAATAAGAACCTATTCCAGCTCAGCACAAATTATCTCTTCATGTGAATGACTTCTCATCAAATCCTAGTTACAAATGCTTAGGCAAGAGTATCTATATTACACTAATGCATTGGGGAACCAGAAATAAAGAAATCAGAGAAATCAAACACCAGCAAAAAGAGAACAATAAAGCCTGGACATGCTTTGCATTCCTTTCCGAATTAGAAACATTGGCTGTTCTCGAAGCAGCCGGCTCAGCAGCTTGGAGCACAAGTCTCCCTTACAAAATCTCAGTGAGATAGGACTATCAGAATTAAGGAGGAGAGATAATGCATAAAAATGGAATTCAGCAAATAAATAAATGAATAAAAACATAGAGGACTAAACTTAGTTCAGCTCAGCAGACCTACCAACAAGGCACATCTTATCTCTGTAGTCTTATTAAAAAGCACAAAACCCCAACTTATTCGTTTTCAGTACACACTGAAATCAGTCAAAGTAAACTGTAGTTTGGTTGGAGATAGAGTTATTGTGGACCACAATTACATACAAAAAAATTGATGTATCTAACTTCAAAGCTTTCTACACTGAACTAAAATGCGATAGCAAAGATAATTACATTGGTCCTTAAGCCTCTTCTACAAAGACAAAAATCTTGCCAAGTTGATTCTGCAATTTTTAATGTCTTTTAAGATAAATCATTTCCCCCACTACCCCTCATCAACCAGTAAGTCCCAGATTTTTGTAAAGAATTACTTAGAAAGACATGCCCACTTAAAATAAGAAATGGTTATTTTGCTTCGTTTTTTTCTTTTTTCCTTTCCTTTCTCATTTCTCCTCTCTCCTCTTCACTACTCCCACTACACGTAACACTTAAGATACCTCTAATTCGAAAGTTATAACAAGGGGAGCAAATTCAAAAATCATATTTGTGGGGTTTTTTTCCTCCTTCTAGTTATGTGTACTATTGACAAGATCTTGTAGAATTAATTGCCAGAGGTTTTTGCCATCGACATGTTAATGTGATTGAAATTGAATAAAATAACAACAATATTAGTCTTTTTCATTGCTTCTTATACTTAAATTGTTTAGTTACTTCCTCTGTTGTGTATAGGAAGCTCTGGTGCTGCAGCAAGGAAATTTTTTTTAATCTAATAATCCAAAGGGGTTGGTGTTGAATGGTGTACATGGGACCAGCCAAGGTCAGGGGACCAAGGCATCTTTAGAGAGGCATCTGGCAGAGGCAGTGCTTACAGGTTTACTTGCATTAATTTACATAGTATGAAGTTAGAGGCATTTCCCAATACCCATAACTGAGACCCTACGGACCAAGTTCTTGGAAGCCTCTTCCTCCCTGACAAAACTTATCCAGGAACCTTCTAAAGATCCATTTACATGCCTTATTTCCAACGTGGAAAATTAAAATCTGACTTTGTACACAATTTTGCAAAGACTGCTGACCTTTCCAAAAAACTACTGGAAAACATCCAACTGTTTTAGCCATGTACCCCCACGGAAGCGAGACTCCTGTGATTACAAGAAGGGGTGTGTATGCGTGTAAATGCATGCCTGGGCACTCACATGCCTATGGACATCTATCTCTTTTTCACCTTCCCTCTCCATCCTCCTCACAATCTTTGAGACAATTTCTAACGTATTTCACAGAGGAATAAAGCTCTTGAAGATACTCATCCCCTACAACGTAGTGAAAAAGAGGAGGTGAGTAATGACGAAAGATCTTACTAGACTCTCTGGTGAGGGAAAGGTGCTAGTGTGAGTTCACTGAGTATTAAATACCAAGCAATCTACACATGACATCATTCTTGAGGCACAAATTTGAAGAAAAAGAAGCCCCCACTGTTCATGCAGCTGCTTTTTTGCCTGTAACTCCTTGGACTCCTGATAGGCTTGCCTTTAGTTTTATGCACCCACTGATGCATGAATTGACCTCAGCAGCACCATGTACTTGAGCACTGTGAATAGCACAACGTAGGCTGCAGGTGTAGCAGACTGAAGAGTTTATATTAATGTAGTACCTGTTCAACAGCTGGTTAAAATCTGTCAGTTTACACGTTACTGATGTAGGAAAAATTTGGTCCAACACTGCAGTGGATTTTGAAACAACACTCTTGGCATGAGGTATAAATGGCAGCAGAATGTGGATTGACTTTTTAAATGTAGTTTTGAAGTAGGAGCTCAGGCTTTGGATACAGTCTTATGTACCTACCCCACCACTCCACAGGAACGCTGGCGGACCACATTCCCATAGAGGGATGGTAATAACCGCATACATCTGATGTGCCTGGTTATGCTGCCCAGATGTATTCACCCTTTTCTCCTGTGCAGACTGCGTGAAGCAGAAAAGGTGGCTCATACATTCGGTACTGATTCTCCCCTTTCTTCTGTAGGCTGTCCTGTATAGCTAAACAAGCAGAGGAATTAAGTCAGCAGCTAATGACTGTCAGCCTGGGAGAAAAGCAGAACTGGAAAGCAATCCATGCTTGAGGACACAGGCATAAATTACTCCAGGTAAGCCCCACACATCATGTCAGCAGCTCTGCAGGATCTTCCTTCATGCATCTTCTACCCTGCCACAGCCCATGGCAAAGGTTCATTTATCCCTTTGTCCCTGCAACTTTCTGAAGCAGAAGTGCCTTCAAGGGCTGTCCCTGGAACGATGCCACTTCAGCAACGTCCATAGCCCTAGAATAATTCTTATCATGCTTATTTCCTTCCCTCCTTAAAGTTGAATCTGTTATGGACTTTCATACAGTACCTACTGTTTTCACACTCATGTAATACAGGCTTTTACTGTCATGAATTCATGCATCAGCAGAGATGAAGAGAATAATTTGAGCTCTATACGTTTCTCTGTTTACATCCATTTCTTTAGGGAGAATACAAAATTCTCATTTGAAAGCCACAGGAAAAAGGGTCTTCAGGGAGTATTTCAAGCATAGTACTATAACATTATTACAGAAGTGCCCAGCGATTCTAAGGACATGCAATATTCTGGCTAACCTGTTGCAAATGTTCTGCTAGTGAGCTGATACAGCATGATCACGACAAATGAAGGTTTCTGGCCCACTTTATAGAGAGGTAAATAAAGACAACAGAACACGGCTTTGAGTTCAGGTTTAGACTTCAATGCTATGCATACAGTAGAGAAACAAGCCTTTCTGAAATGACGCACAGCAGTCAAAAGTGGCTCTTAATTACAGGTGTGTTGTCCCAGACCCACAGATTTCTGACTGTTAAATATTAGGTTGAAATTAAACTATACAGCGTCACGGGAATAATCTGTTGATTTTTCTTCTCCTTTGAGAATACATAGAGAGAAAGAAGTCTCAGAAGTTTTGCTCTTTTGTCATATCGAAGGCACAAGAAGCTTAGTGTTTAACACCAAATTTTATGGTTTTAAACCATTGGTTTACATTCGTCAGGTAGAGCAAATGATTCCATTTCATACTTCTGCAGGTGAGCTAAGAATCAGTCCCAGCTGATTTAAGCAGCTAATATGCAGTTACCTTAAGAGTTGATCAAACTCTTTCCTGTTTTTTTAAGCAGCTAATATGCAGTTACCTTAAGAGTTGATCAAACTCTTTCCAGTTTTCCATCCATTTTTTTAAAGAAAAAGGCAAGACAGTTTTGGGGTTTTTTTTGGTGGGTTTTTTTTTGGTTTGTTGTTTTTTTTTTTTTTTTTTAGTTGCTGTCCTGTTAGAAACCTGCATTTATTTGCAAACAATGCAAACAGCTCTTCAGATAAGGGGCTACATACTGACACAGCCCCTAGCACGATGGAGTCTTGATGTCAGCTGGATGACACTTTAATGGAAACAGCAAAAACCACAGCCTGAGAACGACAGAGGTTTTAAGTTTCTATTGCCTTTTTCTTGTTATTCCATTAATTTTTATCCAGACTACGTAACTGACTTTGTTTTTAAATGACAAAGGCCTTTTGGAAGATTTTCACTAAGCTTTCTGTAGCTGCTGGATTAACAGGACGCTCGGACGCATTTTTTTTTCTGTAACGCGAAGTATCCTGTCACTTCAAATTCAAAATGCAATAGCATTAGTTCAAGTACAGTTTGTTTGGTGTGAGTGAACACTTTACAGCACCTTTGACAGAAATTTCATTGTAAGTACAACGCAACATTTACCACTACAGAAACAAATCGCAGTCTTTAAGCAATGGGGCTACTTCATGTAGCAGCAGGGACTTTCAGAAGAACCGGAGGGTTTCATGAACTGGAAGGGGCACTACAGAAACGGCATTAGCAGAGTGAAGAAGGTTTAATGGAAAACATGGCAGCTCAGGATTAAAGGGCAGGCAAAGGTGAAACTACTTCAATGTGAGCTCCTGCTTTCTGCTCAGCAGATTTTGACTGGGCAAGCCTGAACTCTTTGCAAATACCTGTTGTTCCCTGTCCAGAAAAATCTATTAACTTCATTTCCTGATAATTTCTTTCCTCCCGCAAATACAGGGCTTCTTTGTGTACCGCTGGTGTAGAAAATATAACTCCTCAGCAACTGTCTCTCTTCAGCTGCATCCAGGGTTATGGCAATGCTCTTTTTTCCACAGAGAAAATTGCAATGATGCCACAGTGCATGGTGCCCCCGCAAATGATTTTAAGTAACTAATTAGCAATCAAGATTAAAGGAATATGGGCTGACCAGGAAAAGAAATTTATGAGTAGGCCTCCCACTAAATGGAAAGTCTTAGCGCAGACATTTCCCCCCATATTCTACATTTATGTGTAGTCATTCACAAATCCCCACTTCCACTCCTCTGCTGGCTAGTTCCTGTCTACTGAACATCAATGCTTTCCTTTCTGTGGTGCTACAGAAATGTGCTTTCACATGTCCAGCTCTAGTATGTGTCTTGCAAGCTTCCTTCCAACAAACCCCTCTCTTCATAATGTGACGTTAGATAGGAGTGCTGGAAGCATTTCATCCTCTACAGACTATTCTGAACCTTTCTCCTAGCTGAGAAAATAAAAGGAAAAAAAAAAAAAGAAATGGTTCACTGGGGATTATTTGATCCCGTACTGCTTAACCATCAGCTGCCACTGGAGCTCCTTAGTGGGCCCTAAGACTGAACCCATTTTTCGCTCCCAGCACAGTTTCCCAGGCTGACAGCCCTGAGGATAGGCGTGAGAGGATGCGTGTGCTGCCTGCGACTGCCTGTGGTTCCCTTCTCCCACAGGGAGGGAGAAGACTCCAGTCGCCAGAGATGTCAATCAAGTGTTAAATCTGCAATAGCAAAGCATACTTTTAAGCCAGACATCTATTTAATAACACTTACTCCTTACTCAAAATTGCAGAAAAACCTGTCCATAATCAGATAACACGAAAAAGACTCTGACAGATGGCTGGTGACGTCTGTATCTGCCTCCTTCCCCCACACTTAGCCAATTTGCTGTGGCTTGCAAGAATCTGAGAGAGGCAGCCTCCAAGATGCAGGCACACTTGGCACCCCTGACCAGGCCATTCATGTCACAATAGCGAGCGTAACCTGCTGGTTAAAGCTCAAAAGCAATTATTAAAAGAGTTCGGATGCTGTTCCTGGCCACACTGATCATTCGAGTGTGCTGCACAACCTGACAGGTGGTAGTTGCATAAGTTTGGGGATATTTTTTTGTAACACTATTGAAAATCTCATATCCTAACTTTTTTTTCCTGGGTTGGTAAATAAAGAATGTTGTGCAATGGATATAACTTATCTTTGACAGCATTGTGGCAGTTATACTGAAATTACTGAAACAAATAAAACCTCTGCAAATCTTCCTGCACTTCTGAAAACCAGAAAACGTACTGATGTCTATGGGTGTTCTCAAGGAACTGTAATTCATACTGGTACACTGCACATGAGTAAAGCCTGATGATTACAAGCTGCCTCTGTCATGCAGTCCATCTGATTTGTTCAAGTGGTCATACTTGACCAGCACTGCATCTGAGCTGGTGAGGTTATTAATTGGCAATAAATAGAAATACACAATTTAAAACCCTTTCGACTAATGCAAACCCAGATAAAAGTGAGTTGGCAGATTTATTAGCAGCCAATATTATACTCAAAGAATGATTAGCCAGGACCCTTGACAGGCTGGAGATATATGATCTGGTATGGCAGCCTTTTTCCACATCTATCGAGAGCTGACTTTAGGTATGTGGTTGTTTATTTAGTGCTTGTCTAAATTGTTAGACTGATAGCCGTGAAATATGAAACTTTATCTTTAAAACTGAGCACAGGCTGGGAATTTTTTTATAATGCTGTACTGCACCTTAAACAAGGCTCTGGGGCTTATTGCTAAGAGCAGGACACGCGAGGGACTTGGTGCTTATTCACCAAGGAGATAGTGAGGAAGTCTAATGAGGTATTTCTTCACAATGTAGCAGGTATGAAAATACCTGGGGTATGCTTCACATATTTGATGTGTTTATGTCGAGTACAGAATTGGTCATTTTTAAAGTATCTTACAAACTTATCATGCTGCACATCTATATTTGCTTTATGTTGTACTTCGTCTTGAAGAATTAGGTATCCCTCTAGTGATATCTTCGTGAAAACATTAGGGAGAAAAAGCACAAAGTAAGCTCTCCAAGGATAAAGAAAAGAGGAAGTGAGACACTTCTTCGCCCTCTCCCTCTTTTTCCCTTGCAAAGGGAATCAGTGTACAACTTGCTTAAAACTGAAGTCAGCTTTGCAAATTCACATTTGAGCAATAGCCTGATCCAGAAAAGTTAACAGATTAACTAATCAGAGTATCCTGAGGAAAGAGAAATTTGATTGTTTGCAGAAATGGGGAGTAAAGGAGAGTCATAAGCAAACTCAAGATGACAAAAGGGCCTTGAAATTCCAGTGAGCATCTAAATTTTGTGTGCCATCCTCAAATCTAAAAAGCATATGTTACTCAAGCATAAGTAACAGGACTGCAGCTGAGCTCTCAATAGAGCTGTAATAGAAAGAGAAACGTAGCATGGACAGAGGGAATTAACAGTTATTTTCTTTTATTATTCCCTGCTTTCTTGAATTCTTATTAGGAAATTTATAAGCATATATGGTTCTCAGAACAAATCCAGACACTAGGAACTTCAGAGAGTACTTTTTTTTATTACTAATGGCAATTATGCCTACAGGTGAAGTAACAGCTGAGTGATTCAAGTTACCCTGCTGTTTAATTTAATCAAAGGATTCATGAATCCTTTAACAAGACCTTTCAGAAAAAGGACAAAGACAATTTCCCTTATTAATGGGTTACAAAGAATACAAAGAATTTATTTCATGACACCTAATATATAGCATAGGTATATGAGGAGAGAAAGAGAAAAGGAGAGGAATCTGAAGGCATGCTGATTTTTTCTTCTGAAATTTTGTGGCATGTTCTTAAAGTACTGTCATCATCTAGAGGGTTTATAGATGCTACAAATTAGTCAAGACAATTGTGTGTTAAATTCACAAATTATGATTTTAACAGAAAGAGCATTTGACTGCTGCTTGTCTCTAGAGCACACAATACACATTAGGAAGAGTCAAGAGCCCATCTACTAACACTAAATCTTAGGAAGCTGGCCTGATATTTCATTATTTCTGCTGTTCCAAAGCCTATGGCTTGCATAACAAACTTGCAGTACTTGGGAATCAGAAGAAGCAGGAAAGATCTACTGATCTTTGGTGTGTTCCGTCTTCTCTGATGTCCAAAAGTATGGGAAATTTGAGACTAGACAATAATTTGAGAAGTTAGAGCAAACATGGTATTTAATAGAGCTCTGGTAGATTTTGAGCACCTTTCTTCTTGAGCACTAGTGCTCCTGAAGATAATAGGGTAGAATAAACCCTGGCTTATCAATAAGACAACTCAGTGCTACTGCTGTGTTCCTCATTTCATGAAAATATTGCAAGTTAACATACCAGCTCCAACATCAGAACAAGAGTTGCAATCACTCCTGTCTCTGCATTGTTTGATTTCTACCACTCTCAACACAAAGTTAACAAACAAAATACAAGGAAAGAGACAAACAAAACCAGTCTTTAGCCTGTCTCTTACAGTGACCAGCAAATAGCAATAATCTTCACAGTCTCCAGAAATACTCCAAGACGACTCACGAGTCTCTCAATTACAGAGGACCCTGGAGGGCTGCCCAGTTTCTGGCTGCATGGCCTGTCTCTCACTTGGCATAAGCATAGCCGCTACTCCTCAGACTGGCTATTTTAGCCATGATGGAGAAGTTACACTATGTGCAGCCCACAAAATAAATGCTCTGCCTTGGTGATTGATTGCCCAACAGCTCAGGTGCATGCCACATGGCTCTGGTTTCCTCACTGCCCAAACCTGAGCTCAGCAGGGCTCCTTCCCCAACTGTACCTGGGTTTTTGGAGAGAGGCATCATAGAAAGGTAGAGGCTACATGCCTACAGTCACACAGCAGGTCAGTGACAAACGTAACAGTAGAATAGTTTTCTATCCAAGACACCCTTCTTTCAAGATCCAACCTAGAAAGTCAAAGAATTAAGAAGTGTGGCAACCTTTCACCTCAAGAGCTCATCTGTAGAAATTTCTGTTATGTTAAAGGCTAATTAGGGTCAAGCATACCACACTCAACAAGTCTTCCTATGTAAAGTCATTCACTCTCTGGAGGAGTAGGATTGGTTTCCACAGGACACTTGCCAGTATTTTGTTCAAACTACTTTCAGAATTCACAAGCAATAGGGGTTTTTAGTAGTTCTTTTGCAAGATACTTCAGGTGTCTTGCCACCCGAAAACTCTAACTTGATTTTTGGCTTAAATGTATCTCCACTTAAGTTTTGTGTCCCCATGCCTCTTGATCATGCTTGGGTGCATCAAACTACATGTCTTTCATTCCTGGATATTTTTACAGCCTCTTCTAACATCATTTCTCCTTAGTCATTACCTAGTGATAGGATTGAAGTATTGAATTATTCCAATTGAGTCATTCCAATATTTTGTCCAAGTTCTTTCCTTCCACTCCCAGTATTTACTGCTTCCTACTGAACTCCCTCCAACGTGTTTAACTTTTTGATAACACAGGGCCTTAACTGAATTCAACACTCAGTGTACAATACGATACTGATTCACTACTTTTTCCTTTCTATCCCCCCACTATTTTTACACCCTTCTGAAGATCAGGTCCCTTTTTGGCATCTCAGTAAAACAACCAGATGAGTTTACTATCCAGTCTATCCTTTGGCACACAAAACATTAAATGTCCTGAGCTCCCAAGAAGAATAAAGAAATCTGGTGCTATATTTACACTCCTGAGGAGAAAGCTGGGCTCCTTTTAAAAATCTGCACCACCCCAGCACCACTGGAAACAATTTGAGACTCAGTGACTGTTGCCACCTTTGCTCCAAGAGCAAAGATGAGGATGATGTTTCTTAAGTGCTGTGAGTAGCTCGTGAATGAAGGCTGGGGTGCAAAGGAAGCTAGTATATACTGCTCTTTCATCATCACGGAAGAATGCAATAACAATGTTGGCGAGGATGGGCCAGGAGTGTGGGGTGCATCGCCGCTTCTCCCTTCCCATGCAGCAAGAGCTCCCCGACCTGCACCTCCTTCTGCCCACGGCCCCAGGGTGGAGGGCTGCTCCCTGGCTCTTCCCCAAAAGGGAGATGAGAGCATTTCAACTGGGGTGCTTGACATTCCCTCCTGGCCCAAAGTAAAGCTTTTAGCCTGTGCAGCCTCAATGCACAGGAAAATAGCGTCAGCTGTATTTCTGCAGGTAGAAAATGTATACTTCAGGAACAAGAGTTTTCAGTCAGCATTTATAAGCAAGCTGTTAATCAAAAGCTGAGGGGGTCTCCTGCTTCCCCACACTTCTGTTAGATGAGAGATGCCTGGAAGAGACTGGAACGAGGAGAAAAGTTTCAAGGCACGCTCCCCACTTAGCGTTGCTTGTGGGGACAGACCAAGTGCCCTGAGCAACTCCTGGCACTTGGCAGTGGGCACCGCGGCAGTGGCTGGGTCACTGCACGGAGCTGTGGCAGGAGGCTGAGCAATGGGCACCCGCGTCCCGCCGCCAGTCTCGACACCAGGGAGAGCCCAAGGGCAATCCCTCCCCAGCTCCGGCCGAGACAGGACGAAATTCTCCAACCCTGAAGTATCACCACATTAAATTCAGGGCGCTGGTTTTACTCCCTCGAGCACAGAGACAGGTCTGCCTGGTTCAGATGTCTGCTGCTGCTGCAGCAGATGTGTTTCACAAGTGTCCAAAATGAAGCTTGCCATAATTGCTCGCTGTAGCTTCACTCTGCGTATCCTTTATCACACTCCTTTTAAAATGCTGGTATTTTCTGAAGGAAAAGAAAACATCCTGTGCTATCTGGAATTTTCCATGGTTACACTTTGCCCAGAGGTAACCTGTCCCTCCAAGGAAACTTTCAGCATTATGCAATATTTTTTTAATTCTGTTGTTTGTATCTACAGAGGCAGGCACATGAATGGAGGAACAAATAAATTAAAGAATATCCTGAGATTTTTATCAGAGTGCAGAGCTAGGATGACTCAAGACAACCACTCTGGAAAGTTTCAGACTTTTGTTAACAAAGGATTGCTGAAATTCCAGGATGATGGGGGGTCATCCTCAATCTTTCTCACAGAGGAAAATGTAATTTTAAGAGAGGAGTGTGACTGGAAATACCTAAAGGGAATGCCATTTTTAATTTTGAGATCCTGTCAAATTTGCTTTCATAAAGAGCTAAATGTTCAAGTAACTGCTTGAAGATAGGTTTTTTGTCAACATTTAGAAAAATGCACAAATATTAGCAGTTTAAAGAGCCACAACTTTGAACCCCACTACTAATGTTTAAATATACAATTCAGTTGTAACCACTGTTATCCAGATTGCACTTTTCTGAACATTTGAATCCCTAAGCTTCATGCACCTTTTCTGAAAGTGTGTTTATTCCTCCCAGAAGCAGCTCTAAACTCACTCTTCCCACTGCTCTGTATAAATATTGGACATAAAGTAATCTTCTGTGTTATTGTATAATTCTTGGACACACAGATACTATAATAGTATTATTACTAAACAATATGCTTACTCACACTGAACCTGCATGCACACACAGTCTGCAAAAGAGTTGGGGATCTGGTTCATCAAGATGAACAAGACCATCCTGTCATAAATGTATTTTTATTGTGAGATGGTTTGTATGTGGACAATTTAATTACTTGCTTGAGCAATAAAGTTCCCACAACAGTAAAGGCTGGCCAATCTACCCATTTCTCACTTGATTAACCTGCTGAAACTCAAGACACCTGTTCCAAACTAACAGATTTTTACAGAATGAGTATCAAAGGACTTGACTCTTTACCACCACCTTAGCATCATATTTCATGTGAGACAACCTTCCCAAAAATGCCTTTTATTCTCTGCGACAGACACATTTGCCTGGAGCTGTTATCAGGAAGAAAGCAGAACACCTTCTCAACAGGCAGATTTTTTTTTTTTTTTAAATATACTATCTCAAGGAAAAAAAAAATTAGAAAAGTATACTGATTAGCCATATCCAGAGGCTAAGAGGCCAGATCCTTTTGTTATTGATCTACTTGGATTAGGAATTCAGGAGATACATGTGTGCCTTTGCATGTCTGTGTTCTGCTGCTCTGTACTGTGTTTCTTTTGGGACTCATATGAAAACCTAAGTTCAAGGGTCTGTCATATTCATCTATTATTCTTAATATTACAGATGCCCATGAGTTGTAATACCCAAGATGCCAGAGGTATGTAAACATCTTCCAAAGAATTGTATTACACCCTACCACAGCAAAAAGTTACTCAAAAACAGAGGAAAGAACTGTAAACGTTATATCATGGGATTTAGAGCATCAATCCATCTGCTCTGGTGGTTCAACTTGCTTACCTATCGAGATCAAATTTTCAGCTGAGGGAATTTCAAATAAAATTAACCTCCTGCTTCTCTGCTATACCAGTTGGGCATCACTTTTCTCTTCAGCAGCCTGGGAGAACTCGTGATGTGAGCCATCCCTCAGGGCTTGCTCTGTGGTGCCTACTAAGTAATACTGCAGAGGCAAGGAGACTTCTGAACAAGCCCTTCAGTGGTGCTGTCCCAGCAGCAGATTTGCTGCAAGTAAAGAGACTTTCTGGTTTACAAAGGAGCAACAGTTTATGCCATTATATTAAGAATTCAAAGTAAACTATATAATTAAAATTAAAAAAACCCCTTGTTTGTACTCCAGCTGTTGATTATCTCTGAGCCTGGTAGCAGTAGGTACTATTTACAAGAAATACTGCAGAGTTCATGCCAAAAGAGAACATAATGAGACAACCAGGCTAAAGACTAGACACTCTACACTTCACTCCTCCACAGACAGATATCCTAACGCTACCTGTTGACTCCTTACTTCTGGCATGCATAGGTTGCATCTGACTTTTCTCAAAGAAAATTCAACTTTCATGACAGACTAGTGACAACTGGGGAGTTTAAAGTCCTCTGTTTAGCCATGCAGAGATGCAAGCATGGATAACCCCACACACGGTTTTGTACATCATCCCAGACTGAAAGAAATGCCTACTGGCCAGTAAAGACAACTCTGCCTCCAACACTCAGCCCTTCACCCACCCATAAGATCTGGGTGAAGCCTCGACGAAGCCAGCACATCCTGCACTGTGAGAGAGTGAGCCTGATAACACCGTTAGTGTTGATATAGCTTAACCTCTAAACTGTGCCAGCCAAAGCAAGGTTTACCACCAAAATCACAGTTTTACGATGCCTATGCTTGGACTTTCAAATATAGAAATGCCATCACAAATCATAACTCCCATATAACACTGCTACGCGACTCACATTTTCAAGAACAGATTTGGCCTTCAGTCACAAGCCTTCTTTAAGCAAAACCAGTGCTCTGATGCAATTGCGGGCTGGTGTCAGTGGAAATTAAACAAACCCAGTATCCAAGAAGGAAAAACGTTCCATTGTCCATCACCAGTATGATGAAGTGCCCAGTCCCTGGTGGGAAACACAATTAACACTGGGTATGAATGAGTCATTGAATGATTTTAGCTCTCTGAAGGAAACGTTATTGCCTGCTTTTCCTTCAGATGTTCCACACTCCCCCAAAGACACCTAAGAGTACAAAATGTATTAAGTCTTGTTCCTAAGGGTCAGTATAGCATACCAACAGAAGAAATACATCTTATTGATAACTTTCGGCATGCATCATTTGCAATTCCATTCCACGGGCACTTGCTGACTGAAGCAATCTCAATAATAAAGGGGAAAAATATATATTCCTAGAAGACTATAATATGGAATGATCTAGGATGTAATACCCTTTAGCCACAGAGAAATGATGACTTTAAATGAATGAAACCAGTGCTGCTTATGTGGTGACAGGAGGATACTGCCTTTTTAACAAAAATATATATCTGTAATGAAAGCTAAGCTGTTATTATGTGTAAAGCAGCTGCAGAGAAAGTGATAGCATTAAAGGCATTAGAACAAAGATTATCTGTTCTCTGTAATTAAATCCTGTTTGCTGCTTTATACCAGATGACTCCTCAGGTCACACGAGCCCAATTCCAGCATCATCCTTGAAACTAGCCTGAAGAGGTTGGAGAGAGTCACTGGAAACCGCTCAACCTACAGGGATTTACTTGTTCTGTGGTTTCCACCCTGCCTTCTCTCTGTGGGAGTGGAGAGCCGTGACAGTGATCCCAACAGTATCTGAGAACAGGCTGGTCTTTGCACAGCTTCCACTTCCCGCACACCTTTTGCCAGTGACCTCTCATACATTTGAGATGATGACACATAAATATCACTTCCTTGCCAGAGCAGGCATATTATTCATATCCTAGTGGCAACAGCTGTATGACAAAACATTATCTCGTGGTCACTGAAGGGGGAATATCTGTCTCCCAGGAAGTGGGCACAGTGTCAGGCTATTCTCTGAATGGGTTGGGGGGACAGAGGAGTGTGTCAGCGCGTCTGTGGCAAACACAGATACTCCTCAATGGCCTTTTGTCAGCCTGTCACTCTGGCCAGGCTATGGGATGAGCTCCACGGTCTCCAGCTTTGCTCCTCATTTGACACCACCTCACTTATTTCTTACCTAACACTCTTCTGCTAGAAGTAGTCACACAGGTTTAAAAACAAATAAAGGTTTTGCATGATCCAGGAGGAGGGGAAGAAAGACTGCTGCTAGTTCAAACTGTGATCCACATCACCGGTGATTTAAAAAAAAAAAAGAGGAAAAAAAAATCACTGCTGCTTGGTGGTTTATATGAGCTGCTGATCTAATCACAAGGGGAAAAATCTATTCACATGGATGCCCTCAACCGAGTAAGAGGGTCTCAACACTTGGAGGGCAGGAAGGCTGAACTTACCTTTCCTCCACCTAGGGTCCCTTTGGATTAGAGCTGGAGGTGAAAAGATGATAATGATGGAGTCAGACCCGAGTTGTACCATATCCCTTTACAGACAGAAAAAAAAGCAAAGGCTGACCCAGGCCACAATCCTTCCACTCCAACCATTCTTCTGCTAGACAAAGTAGCCTCCTTCTAATGCAGTCTTAAGGAAAGCAAGCTCCGACATTTACAATCCGTTTCACTTTATAATCACACCCAATTTTCAGCTTACAAGGCAAGGTTGTCCCTTCTTAAACTTAGCACTGAAAGAAGAAAGAAAAAATAGAGCAAGTTTGACTTGGGACACACAGTAGTTTGAAGAAATTCAGATATGAAATCCCTCTCTTTTCTCTTTTACACAGACAAAACAGGAGCATAAATGAACCAGCTCACCTGGAGCCAAGACTGAAGGAAAGCCTGGAGTCTTGTTAATTCACCAAGGAGCCATAGTAGTGCTAGTGGTGAGAGGGCACAGAAAATGGAAGAACCCCAGTTGTCCAAGGAAGCCTAGTGTCATCTGCGGCATGAAGCCAGGCTGGACTGGAAGCAGGCAAGCGTGGGGTAGCCTTTGCAGTTCAGCTGAAGTTCAGTCTCTGCTCCCTGCCCTCATTTTCCTTGACTTGGCCTCTCAGCTTTCTCCTTCTACCACCACTTCCACCCACATTCTGAAGGACATGGTGATCTGCCCAGGTGCTCATCACCTCCATCCGTTTTCAGGATTCCCCAGACCTTTGGGCTGCTTTACAATGAATGTAATTTACAGTGTGTCCTGACAGCCCTTCTTTATTATAAGAGACACACACATCGAGGGGAAGCCAACAGCAACACATGAACTTGTCAGGTAAATGAAGCCACCCCTTCTGGAGGTAACTCTGATGAACTGGAGAGAGTCAGAGCCAAAGCAAACAGTGAAGTCCTGGAGAGCCCAGGCCTCAGTGGCCAGCACAATAACTAACATGAGGAATGTTTTTTCTTAACCTGAACTTTTCCTCCCAAGCTTACAAAGGCTAATATATTCTACAAAACTTTGTAGCATTTACTTTCAGAGCTTTATTATCCTTTTTGCTGAGCAGTTAAAGGATATTCTGAGAAGCTATGCAGATGTGTAAACTAAACCAGAAAACTGATGAGAGAAAAAAAGAGAGCAAATGAAATTTTATGTGAATATGCATATGAAGCTGCGAGTGTTGTACAAATATAGCTTTCCTGTGCCACTGTTTCATGCTTCACAGCAGAGGACTGCTCAGTTGGTCCCAGGGAGCTAGGAGAGGAAGGCAGGTCAGCCACTCTTATTTCGCACAGCATGGCAACATGCTGCCAAGCCAAGTCTACAAAATCTTTTACAGCTGTAATGTAGGTGACCACTTTCCTACAGCCCCCATAAATTCTGTTTGCTCTCTGATGGGTCTTAGCTGCAAAGTATTATATGGCTTTTTTTTTTTTTTTTTTTTTTTTTT